>Ga0209013_10001265_pt1 | contig 23302 bp, 17 predicted proteins | sample Cruoilmetagenom2_FD_187291 | JGI IMG/M metagenome (GOLD analysis project Ga0209013, IMG submission 187291) | Oil polluted marine microbial communities from Coal Oil Point, Santa Barbara, California, USA - Sample 2 (SPAdes) (version 2) | ecosystem: Environmental > Aquatic > Marine > Oil seeps ... | reverse complement strand
CGCGAAGGATTTATAAAAAATCGTTATATTGGCCGTACCTTTATTATGCCGGGCCAGAAGCTGAGAAAACGCTCTGTCAAACAAAAGCTTAATGCTATGGAACTGGAATTTAAGGGACGCAATGTGCTTCTGGTTGATGACTCAATCGTGCGTGGAACGACATCCAGTCAGATTGTAAAAATGGCTCGTGAGGCGGGTGCCAAAAAGGTTTATTTTGCATCGGCCTCTCCAGCTGTTGTATATCCTAATGTTTATGGTATTGATATGCCCTCGCCGCATGAATTTGTAGCGCATAATCGAAACGTGGATGAAATTGCCGAAGAAATTGGTGTTGACTGGCTCATTTACCAGGACTTGGACGATTTGATAGAATCCTGTCACTGGGGAAACAAGGAAATTACTCACTTTGACTGCTCAGTGTTTGATGGTCACTATGTTACCAGTGATATTGATCAGGATTATCTGGATGATATCGAAAAAAGACGCAATGATAATGCCAAACAGTCAAAACTGAGTCGGGAAAATGAAATTCTGGGAATACATAATAGTCACTAATGCTATTACCCTGAATACCGGTAAATTGACACCACTTCCTTGATTATTTGTGGGTTTATTATATGCTTTCTATAACTTACAAAATATAGAACATAACCCAAATCAAGAGACGCCATTTGGAACGTAGAACCTACAACCGCTCTCCTATATATCTTGATGCTGTAATTCACGATAAAAAACATCGTTCCTGGCCATTTGTCATTGAAGATTTTGGTTTTGACGGCTTGTGTCTCAGGTGGCATAATAAAAATCCGCTGCCGGAAAGTATCAAAGTAGATGATTTACTGGATGTAAAATGCTCTATTGAACAACAGGGCGAAAATCAGGAACATCATCTGGAAGTCAAAGTAGTACGTCTTCTTGACAAGGGGCTGGCCGTTACCTTGTTCAACCCCGTTTTGGAAGCCATGGCAGAGCTGAGCAGAAAGCAGCAGAATGATGGTTTACACAATGCCTCCGTTCTTAGCCATAGCCTGGATAAAAAATCTCAAAACACACTTCAAGCGATAAAACAAAGCTTTCTTAATAATCTATCTCATAGTACTGAAATCTTCCTTCCTATCGCTCATGATGCTTTCTTCCAGCAGGCTGAAAAATCGGCAAACAATCGAGATCAGGCACGTTTTTTTGATTCGATTAATACCTTGAATGAATCCCGAAACAATATGAAACAGCAGTTCCTGCAAATTATGCAGAAACACTTAAATGCCTGCGGTCAGAGTAATTTATTAAATGACCAGTCTGATGAAATTGCCGAGCTGGATCTTATTGATCAAAATGAATTTGAAAACTGGTTAACAGTTAATCAGCTTACCATTAATGTTACGCCGCATTATGAACAGGAACTGCTGGAAATTAAATTACGTCTGGCCAGACTTTTTGGTATTGATGTGGAGAAAATTGAGTTAACCCCATTTTCTCCGGAAATTATTTTTAAGAGTTTTAGTGAAGTCATCCACAGCTATTTTCTAAATAATGATATTTTGTTAATACTTTATACTCAGTTTGAAAAGGTTATGGATAACTACCTGTTTGATATGTATAAAGAGATCAATCAGATTTTTATTGATAATAATGTTTTACCATTAATTGAAAAGAAAAAATATGAGATTAAAAAAGATTCTTCAGGTAGTACAAAAAGAGCAAAGGATACCAGCGCTCAAAATCGATCTCAGGAATCAATAACAGAAAAAAATCCGCTTGCACAGTCAGTGTCTGCCAATAGTCCTCAGTTAATGAATAGTAGTCACCATATGACTGAAATGAATACAATTCAAAATACTGTCAATCTGGTGCCTACCTATCAGACCTTAAAGGAATTATTAAGCTTTCAGAATGGTCAGGAATTTGACAAAGCTGCGGATGATTTTTTTGACTCAGATGAATACAAGCAACAATTGCATATCCTTATTGGTGAACTCAGTAAATTGCAAAGTAAACAAGCTGGTGTTTTGTTCAAGGATGAGAATATTCCTGTTGATCTGACTGAAATTATACAAAACAGTATAAATAAAGAGAATTACTCAGCTGAATTGAATAATGAGTTTGAATACACCTTTGATATTATAAAACGCCTTTTTCTTTCAATTGAAAATGATCCATGGTTAGGGAGGCCGGTTAAAAAGTTACTATTGTTATTACAAATTCCTTTACTCAAAGTATCTCTATTGCATAATGATTTTTTTGAATCATGGTCTAACCCCGCCAGGATAGTGATCAATAAGCTGGCTATGGTTGATTTTGATGATGAGAAACATCACTTTTATATCAAAGCCCGTTCAATTGTTCTCTATTTATTAGAAAATTATGATTCTGATCTGGGTATCTTTTCCAGAATTCAGGAAGTATTAACGCAATTATTAGAAATTCAGTCCGATCATTATAATGATAATGTTAATAGTATTATTAAAAAATGGGATGCTCAGCAGATTGTCACTAACGATGTAGCTGGTCGCCTTGCCGATCGTTCTATACCTGTTGTGATTGCTGATTTCATCAGTTACCAATGGTTACCGATTCTGGTTTCAAGCTATTTAAAAAAAGGCCAGGATTCCAGTCAGTGGTCTCAGTACCTCCAGGCGCTGGATATGCTGCTCTTGATTATTGGCGGCAATATCAGTGATGAATTTATTGATCGGGATGTTATTTTATTTATTATCAAACAGGGTTTGGAAGAAGCGGGTCAATATAACAAAAAGGTAATTGATGAAATTGAATCTTTCCTTAACGATGGTGATAAGGGAGATAAAGTTCTTCTTGATCTTGATATCATTGTTAAACTATTAATTAATGGTTATGCAATTTCTGATAATAGTGCAATTAAGAAGATTAGCAAAGAGGCTGCAGATACCAGCATGCTTGCTAATAAAGCTATTGCTCAACGATTGAAAGTGAATGATTATCTTATTTTTAAACAAAATAAAAAATCCACCCGTTTACAATTTGTTTGGGGAAGTGATGGACAAAATGTTTTTGTCTTTGCCGGAAGAACAGGACAGCAGGAGGCTGTCTTTAATTTGTCAGAAGTCGTTTCACTATTGGATAATGGACAATTAAGTCAAACTAAAGATTATGAATTGCCATTGCTGGAAAGAACTCTGTACGAAATTCTGGGTGATGTTCATGATAGTATGGCCAAAAAGACCTATTATGATCATGTAACCAATCTGATGATGCGTCGGGAATTTGAAAACCTTTTTAAAAGGCAGCTTGATAAAAACCGGGAAAAGGGGACAGGATGCGCACTTTGTCTCGTTGATATTGATCAATTCAGCTTAATCAGTGATACCTGTGGCTATAAAGCGGGTGACAGGTATTTATCAGAAATAGCTGGTGTAATTATAAAGAATCTTCCTTCAGATGCTGTTATTTCTCGTTACAGTTTTAAACAATTTATTTTCCTTCTGCCTTCTCATGACCAGCAAAGTTCTCAGGATATTTCACAATCTTTGCGCAAAGCTATCAATGAGTATGGTTTTTCCTGGGAAGAAAAAAGCTTTACCCTGAGTGCCAGTCTTGGCCTGGTCTATGTACCAGAATATAATGAAACCGAACTTTTACTTAAAGCAGCGGCAACAGCAACAACCATTGCCAAAGAACTGGGGCATAATCGGGTTCACTTTATGGAATATGATGCGCTGGAATTAAATCATCGTCAGGGTTTGCAACTTTGGGCCACTAAAGTTGAACATATGATCCAGAATAGCCAGCTTGATATTCGATGCCAGCGTCTGCAACCCATGCTTGATGACACATTAAGTCCACACTATGAAATGTTACTGCTAGTTAAGGATGATAATGGAAAAATGGTGCCGCCAGCTGAATTTATTGAAGCAGCGGAACTCTATAATAAAATGGCAGAGGTTGATCGCTGGGTCATCAGGTACATTTTTAAATGGTTTACTGAGCACCCGGAACAATTGCAAAAAATGGGTGGTGTTTCAATTAATTTGTCCGGTCATAGTTTAAATGATGTTGATTTTCTTGATTTTGTAAAAAATATTTTTAAAGAATATTCAATACCTCCTGAACTTATTTGTTTTGAGATAACTGAAACTGTCGCTATTTCAAATATGAATTATGCCATCAATGTTGTGCATGCCATAAAAGAAATTGGCTGTGAGTTTTCTCTGGATGATTTTGGTACGGGAGTTTCCTCGTACGCCTACTTAAAAAACCTTCCAGTCGATTATCTTAAAATTGATGGCATTTTTATCAAGGATATTGTGGATAGCCCGGTGGATCAGGCAATGGTGAAATCAATTAATGAGATTGGCCATTTTCTGGGCATGAAAACAGTGGCTGAATTTGTTGAAAATGAAGAAATTATAGATGTCCTGAAAGCGATCGGTGTGGATTATGCTCAGGGATACGGTGTCGAAAAGCCATTCCTTATGACTGAGCATTAATGATTTGTCCATTGACTGATTTACTGTCCTCACCCATTAAATATAGATAAGTGTTCATAATATCATCAGGTTTTGTCATATTAGTCGGATCTTCTCCTGGATAGGCTTTGGCTCGCATTGTTGTTGCAACTTTACCGGGATTAATACTATTAAAGCGAATATTGGTATTAACTTCCATTTCATCGGCCAGAATCTGCATCATATTGTCACAGGCCGCCTTGCTAATGGCATAGGCACCCCAATATGCCTTACCCTTGAGTCCAACATCATCTGTGGTAAAGATAACAGAAGCATTATCAGATTTTTCCAGCAGTGGCAGACAGGTTCTGGTGAGCATGTAAGGTGCGTTAAGATTTGTTTGCATGACCTTGCCCCAGTGTCCCATATCAAACTGAGCAATAGGCATCAGCGAACCTAACAAGGCAGCATTATGTAAGATACCGTCAAGTCGGCCAAATTCCTCACTCAGTGCGACCTGCATATCCTCATAATCCTTGGCTGTTGCACCCTCCAGATTCATGGGGTAAATGGCTGGCTGGGAACCATGATCCTGTTCGATTTCATCATAAACCACTTCCAGTTTTTCAATTGTCTTGCCCAATAAAATCACTGTTGCACCATATTTGGCAAAAGTTTTAGCGGCCGCCTTACCAATTCCATCACCTGCGCCAGTGACCAGAATGACATGATCTTTTAGTAAATTAGAAGGTGCAGAATAGTTATGCATTCAGGATTCCTCAGGACAATAATTATTAGAGAGATTTTAGCGATATTTTCTTAATTGGTAAAGCTTCCAGGGCAGGCTTTTTGTATTTAAAGCCTGTTGCTCTGAATCAAATGTCTGGCGGCTGATATGCCGCTTTTTATTGCACCTTCCAGGGTTGAAGGGTAGCCCGTGTCAGTATAATCTCCTGCCAGATATAATCCCGGTATTAAAGTCTGGTTTGCAGGGCGTTGTTGTTCAATATTAATGCGACAGCTAAAAGTGGCTCTTTTTTCCGTAATTATTTTAGATTCAATTACAGTAGGTAAGTCAGCAATGGCTAAGCATAACTCATTGTGTATTGTTTCAACAAGTTGTTCCGGGGGCATTCCAATATGTTTACCGGGGCCGCTGATCACCACCGCGATTAAACCGGGCTGTTGATTGAGTGAACGATCAATTGCCCATTGTCCGGAACTATGAAAAAAACCAATCATTCTTTGCGGCAGTTTGATATGAGCAGGGTATTGCAGGTAAATGGTGCAAATAGGTTCATATGAATAGACTAAAGAAGCATCTTTAGGCATAAGAAATGACTGCTTCTGAACAGTGTTCCGGTTTGTCACACTATGTAATAATTTTTCTGTAATGCCTGGAGGTGTTGCCAGAACTAAATGTTGGCTTTGATAATTTCCCTGACTGGTGTTAACGCAAAAGTTAAAGATTGATGTGTTTTGTTCTGACGGGCTGATTTGAACTTCGGTCACTTTGCTGCGACAGATAACCTGGCTCTTATATTGATTTATAAACTGGACTGCAGGTGTGCTGAAAATACGGGACAGATCAAATTTAAAAAATAACAAGTCTGAATCCCGACGTCGCCTGCTGAAACTGTCTTTTAATACGTTTAAGAAAACTTGTCCGGAAGCATATTTAATTGGCGTATTCATGGTTGCCAGACAAAGAGGTTCCCAGAGAGCACTTATAATTTTTCCGGATTGTTGATACTGAGTTAATAAGTCCTGGACACTCATATCCTGTTTGAGATTATAGCCGCTCAGAGCTAGTTTCAATGCCATCTTAATGGCTCTTATACGTTCCAAAAAACTTAAACCATTGGTTCTTAATAACGCCATTAGTAAGTGTGATGGTGCAGGTAAGTGAGGTGCTTTGAGGTGAATGCAGGGCTTATCAGGAGCAAACATTTTCAGTTCGAGTGTCTGCTGCTGCAAAATATCTGCTTCTTTAAGCCCGAGTGACTTAAACAGGGAGCGAGTATAATGATAGGCTCCCAGCATGATATGCTGGCCATTATCAACTGCTTGATTAGAAAACTGTGCTTTAAATTTAACGCTTCGGGCTCTGCCTCCGGTATGACGGGCAGATTCCAGTAAACACACCTGATAACCATGCTCAATTAAAGTCACTGCACAGGCCAGACCGCTTAAGCCGGCACCAATTATTATAACGGGTTGCTCACCGGGCTGCTTTCCTGGGGTCTTAAATTTACTGCATGAGTTTATATTCACGATGTGCAGTGCTCCAGGCAATCCAGAGTTTTTTTAGTTTGGCAATGTTAATCCGTTTTTCCAGAACAGGGTAATTACTTGATTTTATTTTTTTTAATAAAGCATAGTAGATTTCTGCCATAATGATTCCGGTACGTTGAGCATAACGATCCCCCGGATCAAGAGTGGAAAAGGCTTTTTCATAGTATTCCTGAGCTCTTTTAGCCTGAAATTCAAATAAACTTCGAGTCTTTTTTTGATCAGTGTTATTACTCTGATTATTAAGGAGCATGGAGCTGCTGACACCAAATTGTGCCAATTCATCCTGAGGAATATAAATACGCCCCCGGGCGGCATCCTCTTTCACATCACGTAAAATATTGATGAGTTGTAAAGCAATACCCAGGTTGTGGGCATATTCAATGGTACCTGAATCTTTATAACCCAGAATTTCTATTGTCAGAAGTCCGACAACACTGGCAGCACGATAGCAATACAGTGAGAGCTCGTTAAAGGAGGCATATTGTTGTGTATAAAGATCCATTTCCATACCGGAAATAAGTTCCTGAAAATATTTTTCTTTAAGAGGGTAGTGGTTTATAGCCGTTTTTAAGGCTATTGAGACCGGGTGATTAGGCTGAGCGTGAAAAGCACTATGAATTTCTTCGCGCCACCAATTTAGTTTATTAGCAGCAACAGATTGATCAGAGCATTCGTCTACTACATCATCGACTTCACGACAAAAAGCATATAATGCGGTCATAGCTTGTCGTTGTGTGTCGTTAAGAAAAAGAAAACTATAATAAAAACTGGAACTGCTTTGCTGAGTCTTTTCCTGACAGTATTCGTCTGGTGTCATAGCTCACTTCTGTAAAAAGATAAATTATCCATAATTATGACATTATTAATAGCGATTTTGAATGTAATTAATCACTTTGCTGACACTTAACTTGACACTGGCCGGGCCGCTGCGGATGTAAAAATCTTCTTCATTTTTATTATATAAAAATGCGGGTCTGTCTGCTCTCTCACATTCAATGACCAAAATTGTTTTGCCTTCCATCTGGTCAATATTAAGGTTGATGAAATTTGAGAATTCCAGACCAATATGCTGGCTGAGCAGGTTTTTAAAATGCAGCAGAATTTTATCTTCATTTTCAAATTCATCCGCATCAATACCCAGAATATTGCCGTCATCTTCAACGCCAATTAATAAAATACCGCCATTGGTGTTCATGAAGCCTACCAGACCTTTCAACCAGGCGATTTCAATCTCTTTGCCATTCTTACCGGATTTAAGATTTTTTCGCATGGTGGATTTGAATTCCAGTGTTTCACCTTCCCCCTGATGTAAAAGATTGTAGATTTCATTGCTGAAATCTTTTCTTGAGATACTGGTTTTGGGTACATCCTTGAGCTGGTGAGCATATTTTTTGACCAGATAGTTTGCCATAAAAACAGCCAGGGCAATGAGCAGAATGATTCCCGACAGAATAAATTTAATATTATCGCTGATAATATCAATGAGATCTTTTTCCGGTACGAGAACTCCGGCATAAATAGAATTGTACTTTTCGTCCAGGGAAAATACTTTATACCACCAGATTTTACCATTTCGAGAAAAAGTGCCCGGTTTATCTAAGCTGCTGGAGTCATTCAGCCAGTGGCTTACTGAATCAAAAATAAGATAACTGCTGCTATCCTTACCCGGTGCATATAAACTGCCTCTTTCAGAGCTGCCCTTGACAATATGCTGCTTTCCAGGTGGTAAAATAACTTCACCACTGGGGCTAACCAGAAAAGACATATCACTCTGACCGATACGGATGCTTGAAAATGTCTCAGCAATATCAGTGAGAGTCACATCAAAGGCGAGCACATAAGAAATATCATTTTTGTCTTTCCAGCTGGTTGCTCCGGTAACGCCGGGAACTTGCTGAGTATAAAAATTATAGGGAGTGGTCCACTTAATAGGGGTATTCTGATCAGTGCTAATCCCCATCTGATACCAGGGACGGTTTTTTGATAGATAGCTCGTTTCTTCCTGCCATTCTTTTATTAATTGGTTATTACTGCTCCACAAGCGCCATTGAACTTTGCCGGCACCATATTTTTCAGGGTCTGAATGACGTGATAACCAGTTGTCGTCTTTTCTGCTAAAAAAATATTCCTTGCCATCGGAAGAGGCGAGAATAACTGATGAAATATGAGGTAATGTTTCTAAAATAGGAATAAAGCGTTTATTAAAGATATTCTGTTTATCAGTGGTCAGGTTTTCCAGCTCAGCCCATTTTCTTGATAAGGTCAGATTATTGGTTACAGGTTCAAAGAAACGATTTCTTTTATCAAAAACCAGATTTTGAGCTGAATCAATGATAGCAAGAGTAATATCGTTTTGTATTTGTTTTGAGTAGAAATAGGACAAAAAAAGAAAAAGTGAAATGAGCAGTAAAACCAGCAGAGTCAAATCTCTGGTCAGACGTCTTCGAACAGAGCTTGAAGAGGGACTCTGTGCTGTAGGGGAGTGCGTTGTCATATAAATTTAATTTTAAACCTCGTTCCCATGCGCTGTGTGGGAATACATACCTGACATTATGGATTCCCATGCAGCGCATGGGAACCAGAGTAAATTATTGTCCTTCGTTGTTATACTGATAGCAAGTTATTTTGCATAAAAACTCATACCCTAAAAAAGGCTTGCCAAAGAATTTTGATTTTATCTTTGCCGCTTAATCGAGGCCGAAGATAGATTGAAGAGACATTGCTTTCCAGTTTATCTAAAACAAGACTTCCCCCCGCAAATATCATGCGTATTTCTATGGCAAATCGGCCGGAAAGATGGCTGCACAGCGGTTTGCCTGATTCATAAAGTTTTTTTGCTCGTTCCAGTTGTAATGAAATTAATGCCTGAGTATTGGCATTATTGACTCTGTTGATTAAATCATCAACCGTGACATTAAATTGTTCCATTTCATTCATAGGAATATAAAGACGATTATTTTCATCAATATCCTGAGCAATATCCTGATAAAAATTGATTAATTGCAGTCCGGTACAGATGGCATCAGAATTGTTCAGGTTTTCTTCGCTGGCACTATTATTCAAATACAATAAAATCCGACCTACCGGATTGGCACTATTATGGCAATAAGCCAGAACTTCTTCAAAATCAGCATAGCGAGTTTTATTGACATCACTTTTAAATGCATCGAGCAAATTATGAAATAAATGAATGGGGATTTTGAATTTTTGAATAACATCCGCCAAAGCAATAAAAATGGGATTATCACTAGTGTGGAAAAAATAAGAATTTGTTGTTAATTTTTCTTCAAGCAGTCTGAGTTCACTGGAATAAATCTCAAGATACTCAAGTCGCTGTGCACTGTTCAGATCACCTTCATCGGCAAAATCATCGGCATTACGGGCAAAGGCATAAACAGCGCTGACAGGGAAGCGTAATTGCTTATTTAGCAATCGAGAGGCAACCGGGAAGTTTTCATAATGGCTTTTTGCAAGTGCCATGCAATGTCTATAGGCTGCTTGTAATCTTTCTTTTTCGTTCAACATTAGTAACAAGAATTATCTTAAAAAATAAGGGATTAGATACATTTCTTAAAAAGATTTACAAAAGATTGTAAATAAGGTTAAATAAAGATTATAACACTTATAAGAATATGCAGAAGCTTGTGCTGTTCTTGTGGTACGTTTGTAGTTTACTGATAATTTAATTGTATGAAAGGTTGTAAAAATGAAAGACTTAATACTTGGCTTATTAATTGGTGTTATGGCCGGTCTGTGGATAGGCGTGAATCTGGGCAAGGATCAACCCTTGATGACTAATCCTTTCGCTGAAAAAAGCAGTATGAAAGAATTACAAAACAAAGTTGAAACATTAGAGAAAGATATCACTGAGAAAAGTAAAGAGATTTATGAGGATACAAAAAAAGCAGTAAATGAAGCTTTTTAAAAAAATCTTTATAAAATAGTTGGATAGATTATTAGCTTAAATAAGATTCTATTTCTTTTGGGTGTTTGATCATCGCATCAGCACCCCAGTTTTCGGGTGTATCTCCTGATTCAATATAACCAAAGAGTGCAGTTAATGTTGTCATCCCTGCCTCATTCCCGGCAATAATATCCCGCTCGGCATCGCCCACATATAAACATTCAGAAGGCTGGCACTTAATTTCCCGGCAGGCATAAAACAAAGGTTCAGGATGAGGTTTACACTCTTTTGTTGTATCACCGCTGACAATGGCTGCGGCCCGGTCACTAAAGCCTAATTGTTCCATTAAAGGATCAGTAAGCCAGGAGGGCTTATTAGTGACAATCCCCCAGGCAATATGACTGTTTTCAAGTGTTTCTAACAACTCATCAATACCATCAAATACGGTGGTTAACTCACTGATATTATCCTGGTAAATTGACAGGAATCTTTTTTTTATGCGTTCAAAATCAGGGTGTTGCTGTGATAAGTTAAATCCAAGTCTAACTAGTGCAATGCCGCCATGAGAAACAACAGGACGGATAGATTCATAGGGCAGGGGCTGTTTGCCTTCTTCCTGTAAGACTTGATTTAATGCAGCCGCCAAATCAGGCGCCGTATCAGCAAAGGTGCCATCCAGATCAAAAAGAACCGCTTTAATCATGATGAGTGCTATCAGCCAATAAGGTCAGGTGAAAGTGGGCGGGCATGAACCAGATAGTTAATGTCAACATCGTCACTGAGTACGCAATGACCTGTTAACGGATTATAAGTCATACCGGAAATATGTTGTGTTTTTAATTCGGCCTCTCGGATCCATCGATCCAATTCAGCAGGGCGAATAAATTTTTTGAAATCATGAGTACCTTTAGGCAGTAATTTCATAATGTATTCAGCACCAATAATTGCCATAGCATAGGATTTGGCATTGCGGTTTACTGTGGAAAAAAATACATGACCATCCGGTTTAACGAGTTTTTTAATGGCACTGATAATTGACCCGGGATCAGGAACATGTTCGAGCATTTCCAGACAGGTGACTACGTCATAGTGGCCAGGCTTTTGATCGGCTAATTCTTCAACAGTCATTTTTTGATAATTTACTTTTTCACCTGATTCATACAAATGCATTTTTGCAATGGTTAAATTAGCATCACCCATGTCAATACCCGTTACATCCGCGCCTTCTTTTGCCATACTTTCAGATAAAATACCGCCGCCGCAGCCTACATCCAATACCTCTTTGCCTGCAAGTCCGCCAGATCGCTGCTTGATATATTCAAGACGGGCAGGATTCAGATCATGCAGTGGTTTAAACTCACCCTCTTTATCCCACCAGCGAGTTGACATAGCTTCAAACTTAGCCACTTCCTGAGGATCGACATTAGTAAACTTATCTTCTGACGAGCCTTCTTTTGGATCGGGGGCAACCTGATTCATTAAAATTCCTGAAATTATTGGAGATATTAGTAGATATTATCTAAGATTTTTATTTAAAAGTCGAAAAATGAGTGCAGATGAATCAGCTTTTTTCTACTTCAGTCCAGATTTTCTCTCCCCACTCCTGAGCTTTCTGTTTAAGCAGGTTTTCATCTAAAGTTGTTAGCTTTCGATTATTCAGCACATGTTTTCCCTGAACCCAGACATCACTGACCTGATCGCGACTGGATGAATAGACTATTTGTGACACTGCATGAAAGACAGGTTGTGTTTCAATTCGATCGAGATCAATCGCTGTAATATCAGCCGCTTTTCCTTTCTTCAATGAGCCGGTAATGCTATCCAGACCCAAAGCCGCTGCACCATTAATCGTGGCCATCTTGAGTGCGGTATGGGCTGGAATTGCAGAGGCATCTGCAGCAACAGCCTTGGCCAATAGCGCTGTGCTGCGCATTTCGCTGATCATATCCAGATCATTATTACTGGCTGCTCCATCCGTACCGATGGCAACATTAATTTTTTTGTCTACTAACTGACTGACAGGGCAAAAACCACTGGCCAGTTTAAGATTAGATTCAGGACAGTGCAGAACATGCACCTTATGACGCTTAAGGAGTTTGATTTCCTCCTCTTCAAGTTGTGTCATATGAACCGCCAGTAAGAGAGGGGACAAAAGCCCCAGTTTTTCCAGCCGGGCGATTGGACGTATACCCGTTGTTTCCATCGCTTGCTGTACCTCATGGTGAGTTTCATGCAGATGGATATGGATTGGTATGTCCAGCTTTTCTGCATAAGATTGAACCTTTTTCAGAGGTTCATCTGAAACTGTATAAGGGGCATGAGGGGCAAAAGCGGTTGAAATCAGTGGATGGTGGCGGTATTGCTCATGTAATTGCAAACCCTTGTGCAAGTAATCATCACTGTCCTTAGCCCAGGCAGATGGGAAATCTATCATAATTAAACCCACTGAAGCTCGAATTCCAGCTTCTTCCGCTGCTTTTGCCGCAGCATCCGGGAAAAAATACATATCATTAAAAGTTGTCGTTCCGCCGCGCAGCATTTCGGCAATTGCCAGATCAGTGCCGTCTTTAACAAACTGGTAATTAACACACTTTCCTTCTGCCGGCCAGATGTGTTTGGAAAGCCATTCCATCAGAGGCAAATCATCAGCCAGACCACGCATCAGAGTCATTGCCGCATGGGTGTGTGAATTAATTAAGCCCGGGATTATGGCATGGGAACTTAAATTATGCTCAATTTGGCCCTGATATTTCTTTTTACAACGCTCGGTGGATAAAATATCCAGAATTTTACCCTGTTGAATAATCAAAGAATGGTTATCATAGATGGTGAGATCCGGTTCCACTGGAACGATCCAGCGAGCATGAATAATTGTATCAACCTGTTGCACAAATGCCTCTTATGGTATTCTTTGCGTTTGATTTTTTTTGTTATTAAGTTTAAAGATACAACACGTTGCAGGATATTGGAATAGTTCATTTGAAACTGGGGTAGAAGAAATCCGTGTTGGGGGGGACTGGTTTACCTTTATGGGGACGCGCACAAGTACGTCCATGTAGCCCTCATCCTCGCCATCCATGGCTCAAAAAGCCCCATACTTCCAAACCACGGTTTAATAATACCCAACACCCTCATTTTGAAAAAGGTAAAAAACACATGGCCCACAAAGAATATGATTCAATCAAACCCATTATCTGGAGAAATGATAATCTTGACCTGCTGGATCAGCGTCTTTTGCCCGCTGAACATACTTATATTACCCTGACAGACATTGAATCTGTTGCAAAAGCTATTACAGAGATGGTGGTTCGAGGTGCACCAGCCATCGGTATCACAGCAGCCTATGGTATTGTCATTGCGGCCAGAAAGCGTTTTGCAGAGAATCCGGAAACCTGGAAAGAAACAATAGAATCTGATCTGGAATTACTGGCAAAATCCCGACCTACTGCGGTTAATTTGTTCTGGGCAATTGATATGATGCGGGAGATTATTAAGGGGCTTAGTGTGTCCGATCCCGTACCGACATTATTGGCCATTGCTCAACAGGTTCATAAAGACGATATTGCGGCTAATGTCAAAATGGGGCAATTAGGTGCTCAGTTAATCGAAGCAAAATGTGCAGTTCTGACTCATTGTAATGCCGGAGCATTGGCAACCGGGGGCTATGGTACCGCGCTGGGAGTGATTCGCAGCGCTTTTGCTGAGGATAAGATCTCTCGGGTTTATGCAGATGAAACACGTCCCTGGCTTCAGGGAGCCCGTTTAACTGCATGGGAAATGGTACAGGATGATATTCCGGTTTCCTTATTGGTTGAGGGGGCTGCTGCACATATTATAAAAACTTCTCAGAAGAGTGATAATCCCATTCAGTGGATTATTGTCGGTTCCGATCGCATTGCCTCAAATGGTGATGTTGCAAATAAAATTGGTACTTACGCTTTGGCGGTTCTTGCCAGGCATCATGGAATTAAATTTATGGTTGCTGCACCAACCACCACTATTGATATGAATATAGCAAATGGTGATGAAATTCCCATTGAAGAACGCGCTGATAATGAAGTTCTGGGATTTGGCACAATGAAGGTGGCGGCTGAGGGTGCTGAGGCCAGAAATCCGGCTTTTGATGTTACTCCAGCGGAATTAGTCGATGCGATTGTGACGGAAAAAGGGGTCGTTCTGAAACCTGATTCTGAGAAAATCAGGGCTTTAATGACAAATGTTGCTTAAAGGGTAAAAAATTCCTTTTTTTAGTAAGAATAAACGGCACATATAGACAGTTTATGTGCTAGAATAAGCGAGTTTTTAAGCTGTGTCCCGCATCTTATTTAGATGCTCACAACGTTTAAAAATATCATATTCTGCCCAGAGCTGTTCATAAGCTGTTTATAAACAATTTATAAAAAAAGAAAACGGAAAAAAAACCACTAAATGTCAGATTTTGCAAAAGAACTCCTTCACATAAATATTGAGGAGGAGATGAAGCAGTCCTATATGGATTATGCGATGAGCGTAATTGTAGGACGCGCACTTCCCGATGTTCGCGATGGTCTCAAACCAGTTCACCGACGAGTCATTTATGCCATGCATGAAGCGGGCATGGACTTTAATAAACCCTATAAAAAATCCGCTCGTATCGTCGGTGAAGTTCTGGGTAAATATCATCCGCATGGTGATACTGCTGTATATGACACCATTGTCCGTATGGCACAGAACTTTTCACTGCGTTACATGCTGGTTGATGGTCAGGGAAATTTTGGTTCGGTAGATGGTGATTCACCTGCTGCCATGCGTTATACCGAAGTTCGTATGGCCAAGATTTCTCATGAATTGCTGGCTGATATTGACAAAGAAACAGTTGATTTTAGTCCCAACTATGATGAATCTGAGCACGAACCCTGTGTTTTACCAACAAAAATTCCTAATCTTCTGATTAATGGTTCTTCTGGTATTGCGGTGGGAATGGCAACTAATATTCCTCCTCATAATCTCAATGAAGTGATCAATGCCTGTCTGGCTTATATTGATAATTCTGATATATCCATTGCAGATTTAATTACCCTTATTCCTGGGCCGGACTTTCCAACGGCCGGTATTATCAATGGTTCCCGTGGTATTCATGAAGCCTATCATACGGGTAAAGGTCGTATCCAGGTCAGGGCACGTACTGAAATTGAAGAAATGTCCAATAGCCGTGAACGTATTGTTGTCACTGAATTGCCTTATCAGGTCAATAAAGCCCGTTTACTTGAACGCATTGCTGAGCTGGTTAAAGAAAAGAAAATTGAAGGAATTTCAGAATTACGTGATGAGTCGGACAAAGACGGCATGCGTATGGTTATTGAAGTTAAGCGTGGCGAACAGGCTGATGTACTGTTAAATAATTTGTACAAACATACAGCCATGCAAAATGTTTTTGGTATCAACATTGTTGCTCTGGTTGATGGGCAGCCGAAACTGTTTAATCTGAAAGAATTAATTGTACAGTTTATCCGTCATCGCCGTGAAGTGGTCAATCGCCGAACTGTTTATGAATTAAGAAAAGCCCGTGCCCGTGCTCATATACTGGAAGGGCAGGCTGTCGCTTTGGCCAATATTGATCCTCTGATTAAATTAATTAAGGAATCAGCTAATCCTCAGGAAGCTAAAGTTAAACTGATTTCCTCCAGTTGGGAACCCGGACTGGTCAAAGAGCTCCTGTCGGGAGGCGGTGAGCAATCACGTCCGGAAGGACTGGAAGCGGAATATGGTTTGTTTAATGACGGCTATCACCTGTCCCCAGTTCAGGCTCAGGCAATTCTTGATTTACGTCTGCATCGCCTGACCGGTCTTGAAATTGAAAAAATTGTTGCTGAATACAAAGAAATTATTGAGCAGATAAAATGGTACCTAACTATTCTTGGCAGCTATGAAGTTTTGATAGGTGTTATTCGTGAAGAGCTGGAAGCTGTTTTGAGCCAGTTTGGTGATGAGCGTCGTACTGAGATCAGAGAGTCCCAGGATGACCTGTCCTATGAAGACATGATTGCGGAAGAAGATCGAGTGGTTACTCTGTCCCATGAAGGTTATGTCAAAACACAGCCTTTGTCTGATTATGCAGCACAACGTCGTGGCGGCAGAGGTAAGTCGGCCACGTCTATGAAGGAAGAAGATTTTATTGATAAACTCTTCGTTGCTTCAAGTCATGATACGATTTTGTGTTTTACTAATGCAGGTCAGGTGTATTGGAAAAAAGTTTACGAACTGCCGTTGGCAAGTCGCGGTTCCAGAGGTCGACCAATTATTAACCTTCTGCCATTGTCGGAAGGGGAAAAAGTCAATGCGATTCTGCCAATCAAAGAATTTCTTGATGATCAGTTTATTTTTCAGTCTACAGCTAATGGTACAGTGAAAAAGACACCATTGCTTGATTACTCCAGACCAAGAGCAAATGGTATTCGTGCCATTGAATTACGTGACGGTGATAAGCTTATTGATGTGCAGTTAACCGATGGTCAACAGGATATCATGCTGTTCAGTACAGAAGGTAAGGCCGTTCGTTTTAATGAATCGCATGTTCGTTCTATGGGACGTGTTGCGACGGGTGTTCGGGGTATTAGATTGCCCGAAGACCATAAAGTCACTTCATTAATCGTTGTACCACCTGAATGTGAAGATCGTTTTGTTCTTACTGCGACCGAAAATGGTTATGGTAAACGAACCAATATCACTGAATATCCTGTTAAGGGTCGTGGTGGTATGGGGGTACTGGCTATCAAGACTTCAGAACGAAATGGTTCAATGGTCGGAGCCTGTCTGCTTGATGGCAACAGTGAAATTATGTTGATTACAGATGGCGGCACGATTGTCCGAACCCGTTCCACTGAAATCTCTGTAGTCGGACGAAACACTCAGGGTGTTCGCCTGATTCGACTGACCAAAGATGAAAAACTGGTTCAACTCGAACGGGTTTGTGAAACTGAAACAGATGATGACGAAGTTTTAGAAGGTGAGGAGCCTTCAGCGGGAGAGGAGCCTTCAGCGGGAGAGGAGTCTTCAGCGGGTGAGAAGCCTTCAGCGGGTGAGAAGCCTTCAGCTGGTGAGACGCCTTCAGATGATTAAACTAACTAGTGTCATCCATTAATTCCCTCTCCCTCTGGGAGAAGGAGCATAACAACATACAACTTAGCAACTTATAGCAAGGATAAAATATGTCTAGAGTTTTCAATTTCAGTGCAGGTCCAGCGATGTTACCCGAAGCGGTAATCAAAAAAGCCAGTGAAGAGATGTTGGATTGGCGTGGTGAAGGAATGTCCGTTATGGAGATGTCCCATCGTGGTAAAGCTTTTATGTCAATTGCCAGCAAAGCTGAAGCTGATTTGAGAAACTTGATGTCGATTCCTGATAACTATAAAGTGCTTTTTCTGCAGGGTGGTGCCAGCCAGCAGTTTGGTGCAATCCCGCTTAATTTACTGGGTGATAAAAAAACAGCTGACTACGTAAACACAGGTATGTGGTCTAAAAAGGCCATTGCAGAAGCCAAACGCTATTGTGATGTTAATGTCGTTGCCACCTCAGAAGATTCCGGTTTTACTACCATCCCGGATTTCTCAAGCTGGACTCTCAATCCTGATGCGGCTTATGTTCACTATACGCCTAATGAAACCATAGGTGGTGTAGAATTTGATTATATTCCTGAAACTGGAGATGTACCTCTGATTGCTGATATGTCTTCTACCATCTTGTCGCGTCCTATTGATGTTTCCAAATATGGAATGATCTATGCCGGTGCACAAAAAAACGTTGGACCGGCTGGTTTAACTCTGGTTATTATCCGTGAAGGTCTGATTGGTCATGCGGCTGAAAATACACCTGCCATGCTGAATTATAAGACTCACGCTGATAATGACTCCATGTATAATACACCACCAACCTATAGCTGGTATCTTGCCGGCCTGGTTTTTGAATGGTTGTTGGATAAAGGTGGACTTGACGGTATGGGTAAAATCAATCAGGCTAAATCTGCTAAATTATACGCAGCAATAGACGGCAGTGATTTTTATGCAAACCCTGTTGAAGTTCGTTATCGCTCCTGGATGAATGTACCTTTCACCCTGAAAAGTGCTGATCTGGATGCTGCTTTCCTGGAAGGTGCCGTCAAAAAAGGACTAGCCACATTAAAAGGACACCGTTCTGTAGGTGGTATGCGTGCCAGTATCTATAATGCAATGCCTGAAGAGGGTATTGATACATTGGTTGAATATATGAACGAATTTGCTCAGGCTAATGCATAAATTATAGATATAGAATTTAACTTCCAGGAATTTAAAAATTATTATGAATAAAATACTGACATTAAATAACATTTCTGTGGCGGGTCTTGAAAAATTTCCCAGAGACAGCTATGAAATTGCATCTGAAATTCAACATCCGGAAGCTATTTTACTGCGTTCGTTTAAAATGCATGACATGGATATTCCTGAGAGTCTGAAGGCAGTAGGCCGAGCAGGAACAGGCGTTAATAATATCCCGGTTGATAAAATGAGCGACAAAGGTATTCCTGTTTTTAATGCACCGGGTGCCAATGCCAATGCTGTAAAAGAGCTGGTTTTAGCGGGTATGTTAATGTCTGCAAGACATATTGGTCCAGCCTGGGAGTTTGCCAGAAATCAGGAAGGTACTGATGAAGAGATCAGTAAGGCAGTAGAAGCTGGAAAGAAAAACTTTGGCGGTTTTGAATTACCAGGAAAAACTTTAGGTGTTGTTGGCTTGGGTGCCATTGGTCGTGCTGTTGCTAAAGTAGCAGAAGATCTGGGTATGAATGTTATTGGTTTTGACCCTGGTTTGACAGTTGAAGGTGCCTGGATGATTTCTTCCAGTGTGGAGCAGGCTGCCAGCTTTGATGCCATGTTGCCGCACGTTGATTTTATCAGTTTCCATGTACCGCTGATTGATGTGACCAAAAACATGTTGAATGCAGATCGCATTAAACTGATGAAAGAAGGGGCAACTGTATTAAACTTTGCCCGTGGCGGTATAATTGACGATGAAGCTATGGCTGAAGCATTGAAATCGGGTCATCTCTATGGCTATATTAATGACTTTGCCAATAATACTTTAAAGGATGTGCCGAATGTGGTTACCTTGCCGCACCTTGGTGCATCGACTCAGGATGCGGAAGATAATTGCGCTATTATTGTTTCAGAAAATGTTCGTGACTATCTTGAAAATGGCAATATCAAGTTATCGGTTAATTTCCCTGAAGTTAAAATGCCAAAGGCTCAAGGTTGTCATCGCATCACTATAGCTAATACTAACGTACCAAATATGTTGGGTCAGATATCATCAATTTTAGCTGATGCAGGTTTGAATATCTCTGATATGGTCAATAAATCGAAAGGTGATTTGGCTTATACGATTGTTGATGTGAATAATGCAGTTTCAGAACAGGTTGTTGATACTTTATCAGCAATTGAGGGAGTTCTTGCTGTACGAGTGCTTTCATAACTATTTTTAAAGAGATTAAATGTCTTGAGTGAAGATCTCAAACAATTACGTGATCAAATAGACAGTCTGGATCAACAGATCCAGAACCTGCTGAATCAGCGTGCCCAGTGTGCTCAGAACGTCGCTGAGGTCAAGTTGGCTGAGGCAGGAGGTGAAGAGGTCCTGTTCTACCGCCCTGAACGTGAAGCGGCTGTTTTACGTAAGGTGATGGATCGTAATAATGGTCCATTGGGTAATGAAGAAATGGCGCGGCTGTTTCGTGAGGTGATGTCTGCCTGCCTGGCATTGGAACAACCTTTGAAAATTGCTTTTTTAGGACCTGAAGGTACGTTCACTCAATCGGCGGCTTTAAAACACTTTGGTCATTCCGTCAAAACAATCCCATTTTCAAGCATTGATGGGGTTTTTCGTGAAGTAGATGCAGACTCATGTCACTATGGTGTTGTGCCAGTAGAGAACTCCACAGAAGGCGTTATCAGCCATACACTGGATATGCTGATTGAATCACCACTTAAAATCTGTGGTGAAGTCTCCCTGCGAATTCATCAGTATCTAATGAGTAAACATGATAGTGTTGATACTATAAAAAAAGTTTATTCCCATCAACAATCTCTGGCTCAATGCCGGGAGTGGCTGGACAGTCAATTGCCGGGTGTTGAACGTATACCGGTTAATAGCAATGCTGAAGCCGCACGACTGGCATCAATAGAAGAGGGCGCTGCAGCCATAGCCAGCAATGCCGCTGCGGAAATTTACAATCTCAGTCTCCTGGCAAATAAAATTGAAGATGAGCCGGATAATACTACTCGCTTTATTATCCTTGGCAAACAGGATGTAGGAAGCAGTTCGGATAACTCTGACGTGCCTGACAGCCTGGATAAAACATCCATTATGGTAACTTCAGCCAATGAATCCGGTGCCCTTTATCAATTACTGAAACCTATTGCCGAAAATGATTTATCTATGACTCGTATCGAGTCCAGACCGGCAAAAAGCGGTTTATGGCAATATCTCTTTTTCATTGATATTGATGGTCATATATCTAATCCTGCTGTTGCTAAAGCATTGGCAGAAATTAATAATAAAGCCAGTCTGATGAAAATTTTGGGTTCTTACCCTAAGGCCGTACTTTAATGTCCAGCCAGACTGCTCTTCAGGCAGCTCTTCAAGCAACAGATGGTGTTGCAAACCTGCAACCCTATATTCCCGGCAAACCCGTTGAAGAACTGGAACGTGAATACGGTGTTACTAATGCCGTCAAAGTTGCCTCAAATGAAAATCCACTGGGCCCCAGTCCAGAAGTAGTTGCTCATTTAAACCAGCTTTTGCAAAATCCGCTTGAATTAGCTCGCTATCCCGATGGCAATGGCTTTGTTTTAAAAAACAAACTGGTTGAGAAACTGACCACAGAAAATCTGTCATTATCCAGCGCTCAGATTACTCTGGGAAATGGTTCAAATGATGTACTGGATATACTGGCCAGAACCTTTGCAGCAAAGGGTGATGAAGTTATTTTTTCTCAATATGCTTTTGCTGTTTATCCTATTGCCACTCAGGCCGTTGGTGCCACAGCTATCGTGACAAAGGCAAAGGACTGGGGACATGATCTTGATGCTATGCAAGATGCTGTTACGGAAAAAACCCGCTTGATTTTTATTGCCAACCCCAATAATCCCACTGGAACCTGTTTATCTGCTAACGCTCTGCAGGCTTTTTTACAACAAATACCGGAGCATATTGTCGTTGTCATTGATGAAGCTTATGAAGAATATGCTTCTCATCCTGACTCCGGTTTTTCTGAAAATTATCATTCCATGTTGCCGGCCTTGAGTCAGTATAAAAATCTGGTGATCACACGGACTTTTTCCAAAGCTTATGGTCTGTCCAGTTTCAGAGTGGGCTATTCAATTTCTTCATCAGGTATTGCTGATCTTCTGAATCGAGTCAGACAGCCTTTTAACAACAATACCTTTGCCCTTGAAGCCGCAGCTGTAGCTTTGGATGATCAGAGCCATATCCGGAAAGGGGTTGAATTAAACTGGCAGGGTATGGCATATTTATTAGCAGGTTTTAAACGCTTAAAGCTGAACTTTATTCCTTCAGCAGGTAATTTTGTCTGTGTCCAGACCGGCCCGAAGAGTGCTCATATCTATGAAAAATTACTTTATGAAGGTGTGATAACCCGTCCGGTTGCTAATTATCAAATGCCTGAGCATCTGCGAATTTCTATTGGCACCATGGCTGAAAACCAACGTGTTCTCGGGGCTCTGGAAAAAGTGCTGGCCTGATCGGGTTTAATTATGTTTGACTACTTATCATGAACAAGAGAATTCATCTGACTATTATTGGTGTTGGCCTGATTGGCGGTTCATTTGCCCGAGCAGTCCGTGCCGCTGGTATGGTTGAGCATATTACTGGTTGTGGACGAAACCGGGAAAATCTTCAAAGGGCAGTGGAATTAGGCGTTATTGATGACTACTACCTGGATATAAAAGAGGCGGTCAAAAATGCCGATGTTATTTTTATTGCGACACCGGTCGGTAGTTTCAAAGATATTCTTTACCAAATTAAGGATGCTCTGAAAGACGGCGCTATAATTACTGACGGGGGAAGCACTAAAGGCAGTGTTATTGAAGCGGCAGAGTCCGTTTTTGATGAATTGCCTGCGAATTTTGTTCCCGGTCATCCTATTGCCGGCACTGAAAACAGTGGAGTAGAAGCCTCCTTTGCAACATTGTATCAAGATCATCGAGTCATATTGACACCTTTAGCCTACACCAGTCCAGAGGCGCTTGAAGTTGTTGCAAAGCTCTGGAAATCTACGGGCGCCCAGGTTGTTTCAATGGAGCCTCATCACCACGATCAAGTTTTAGCCGCGACCAGTCATCTACCTCATCTACTGGCGTTTTCATTGGTGAATACATTAACCACTCTGGATGAAAGGCGTGAGATTTTTGAGTATGCTGCGGGAGGATTCAAAGACTTTACCCGTATAGCATCAAGCGATCCCTCCATGTGGCAGGATATCTGTCTGGCAAACAAAGATGCTTTACTGGAACATTTAGAGCATTTTTCCCAGGATTTAAACCTATTACGTACTGCTTTAGAGCACAGTGATGGAGATTATCTTAAGCAAGTTTTTGTTCGTGCCAAACAAAGCAGAGATGACCTGGCAGATAAGAATAAATAATGACAAATA
>Ga0209013_10001264_pt1 | contig 23305 bp, 15 predicted proteins | sample Cruoilmetagenom2_FD_187291 | JGI IMG/M metagenome (GOLD analysis project Ga0209013, IMG submission 187291) | Oil polluted marine microbial communities from Coal Oil Point, Santa Barbara, California, USA - Sample 2 (SPAdes) (version 2) | ecosystem: Environmental > Aquatic > Marine > Oil seeps ... | reverse complement strand
CTCGAGATCGAGAGCGGCGCTGGCGAGGGGCACGATCCGCACCCTGTCCTCGGTGGCGTCGAGCTCGAGGTTCCCCACCTCACCCCGACCATCCTCGCCGATTGTGAGGACCCTCCGGGGGTGGTCTCCCGCGAGCACCAGAACCGTCGCCCCGGGGGTGCCTCGCACCTCCACTCGCCAATTGTCGCCGTCCGCCAGAACCTTGCCCGACAGGTTTGCTCCGGGATCAACCGCCGACTGGACCGAGTCGAGGCCGCCGCTCACCTCGAGGAGCTCGGCGACCCGGAGGCCGACCCCTGTCAGGAGAAGGGCAGAAGCGCCCGCAACGACCGCGATCACCCACGCCGGATGGAGCGGTCCTCGAGCAAGGGCGGCCAGCCTTTTCAGGGCGCGGCGGCCGAGGCCTTCGAGCTGGCACCTTCGACCGCAGTAAACGCGGATGCCGAATCGGCGCAAGCATTTGTCACACAGCCACTTGCCGCAGGTGCGGCAGCGTTGGCTCGCTTCCTTCGAGGGGTGATTGGCGCAGTGCGACGTTACCCGCATCAGCGATTCAGGCCTGAGACGGTAGCGCGGATGTGACGTGGCGAGATAGACGGGCTAGAATCGGCGAGCCGAAGATCGACGCTCGAGGTCGAACGATGTGCGGATCGACGCCGACCACCTGAAGCCTGCCCGGTGCAGGGGGAGCCGACAATGTGGAATTTACCGAATGCCTTGACCCTGCTCAGGATCTTCATGGTGCCGATCCTGGTAGTGGTGCTGCTGACCGAGATTCCGGACAAGGAGTACTGGGGTCTGGGCATCTTCCTCCTGGCGGCGTTGACCGACGCTCTGGATGGAATTATAGCCCGCCGGACAAATCGCATCACGGTCACGGGCGCGATGCTCGACCCGATCGCCGACAAACTCCTCATGAGTGCCGCCTTCATCTCGTTGGTGGAGCTCCAGCAGGCGCCGGCATGGATGGTGACCCTGATCGTCGGCCGTGAGTTCGCGGTCACGGCCCTGCGCCTCATTGCCCTTGAAAGGGGGATTCCGATCTCGGCCAACTGGCTGGGTAAGGCGAAGACGACGAGTCAGGTGATCGCGGTATCGATTCTCATTTTCGGACTGAACTCGGATCGCTGGGACACGCTGGGCCTGGTCGCCCTGTGGGTCGCCCTGCTGCTGACGGTCTTGTCGATGGTGGTGTACTTCTGGCAGAACTGGTGGGTCGTGACGGAGGACGAGGCGTGAGCGGAGGGTTGCTGCCACGGCGGCTCCCCCTTTTTCTGGTTCGACTCGGCCGCGGCCATCCTCGGCTTGTGGCGGGGGTGGCCATCGTCGCCTGGGTGGTGGCGAGTCTGCTCGCCTTTCGGGTCCACGTGGAGACGGACATCCTCTCCCTGGTGCCCCGGGAAAACCCTGTAGTCGAGGGCTTCAGGACGACGGTCGAGCGATTCGGCGCGGTGGACACCCTCCTGGTCGTGATCCACCTCGAGCCCGACCTGCCGCTCGAACCCGCCCTGGATTTTGCCGACCTCCTCGCGGGCTCGTTGCGTGACTGGAAGTTGATCGACTGGGTGGAGTACCGCGTTCAGTCGACTGTCGACGCGGCGGTGCCGCTGCTCGATGGGGCAACTCTCTTTCTGGAGCCGCAGCAGCTGGACGAGCTGCTCGCCGGGCTCGACGACGAGGGATTACGCGAGGCAGCGGCCCGCCTGCGGTCCAGGCTCCTGGCCCCACAGGGCTTGGTAACAAAGGACGTCCTGCGGCTCGACCCGATGGGTCTGCTGCCGGGAATCCTGAGCAAGGTGAGATTCGGTGGTATCGGCGTGCGGGTTGACCCGGAGACCGGATGCCTGATTGACGAGGGTCGGCGGTTCCTGCTGATGATGGCCAGGCCCACCCGACCAGCCCAGGATCTCGAGTTCGACCGTAAGCTGGCTGCAGGCCTCGCCGAGCGTGTAGAAGAAGTAACGAGGGCCTGGGAGGAGGAGGGCTGGGAGGGCCCGCCGCCCCGCGTGGAGTTCACCGGCGGGTACGTGGTTGCCCTTGACGACGCCCGGCTCATTACCTCGGACGTAGTCGTCGGGCTGGTCTTTTCATTGGCCGGGGTGATGCTCCTGTTCCTGCTCGCCTTCCGCCGTCGTGCCACCCTGGTCTACGCCTTCTTCCCTCTGGTGACCGGGTTGGCGCTTGCTTTCGCCTTCGGCGCGATCGCCCTCGGCCGCATCAACTCCCTGACCTCGGCCTTCGGGGGCCTGATCATCGGCCTCGGGATCGACTTCGTGATCGTCTTGTATGCCCGCTACATGGAGGAACGCCAGGCGGGCGCATCCCACGAAGAGGCAGTGGATACAATGGGGCGACACACCGGGGTCGGTGTGCTGCTGGGCGCGGTGACCACCGCCGCCACATTTTTCGCCTTCCTCGTGACCGACTTCGCAGGCCTGTGGGAGCTCGGCCTGCTCACCGGGACGGGAATCCTGCTCCTGGTGCTCACAGTCTACTTGCTGCTGCCGGCCCTGCTCACCCTCTTTCAGCGCCGGGGGGACCGCGACCGTCCGCTCTACCTCCACTCGTTCGGATCCGACATCCTGTGCTTGGCGAGCATGCGTCGGCCGGGTATGACCATTGCCGTCGCCGCGGCGGTCAGCTTGTTCCTCGGTCTCGCAGCCACCCGCCTGCAGTGGGACGATGATTTTCGCAACATGCGTTCCGGCGACAATCGGGCGATCCAGCTCCGGCAGGAGGTCATGGAGGCATTCGGCCTCCGGTTCTCGCCGATGATGTTGCGCTTCGACGGCGCCGACGAGGCGGAGGCGCTGGCGAAATGCCGCGCAGCACTGCCCGCGCTCGAGGCGCTGGTGGATGGGAAGAACCTGGTCGGCGTCGACACCATTGCCGGGGTGATTCCCTCGCGGGCCGCGCAGGAGGAGGCGATCGGGAAGCTCGAGGAGGAGGCGCCGCGGCTCGAAGGGTTCGCCGACAGGTTTGCCGACGCCCTTCGCGGGGCTGGCCTCAACCCGTCGGCCTTTCGCGAGGGCATCGACCACCTCGTCACTGCCCTCGATCGACGCCGCCCTCTGTCCCTCGCCGATCTCGAGGGAACTTCCCTGGCGCGGGTTGTCGACCGGTACGTGGCGGTTTCAGAGGATGAGGTGTCGGCGGTGATCTACTGCTACCCGCCCGTCGGCGAGTGGAGGAGGGGAGCTTCACCGGCCCTGGAAGCGGTGGTCGAGGAACATCCCGGGGCGGTTCTCGCCGGGACCAACGTGATTTCAGCGGAGCTTCGCAGGATCGTGTGGGATGATGCGGTGAAGGCCTCTGTCCTGGGGATGATCGTTGTCTTCGCCCTGATGTGGGCCGACCTCGGCGGGCCGCTGAGAGCGCTGCTGGGGCTGCTGCCGCTGATTGTCGGAATGGCCTGGATGCTCGGCGCAATGGCGTTGCTCGGTTTGCGCCTCAACTTCCTGAACATTTTCGTGCTCACGATGATCATTGGCATCGGGGTTGATTACGGTGTCCATTTGCTGCATCGCTGGTACGAGTCCGGGGGCGATCCGGCGGCGCTCGCCGAGACCGGAAAGGCGATCGCAGTAGCGGCCCTGACCACCGTGGTCGGATTCGGGTCTCTGGTGCTCTCGCACTACCCCGGTCTACGATCGGTGGGCGCCGCCGCGATCCTCGGCGCCGTGTCGACCGCGGTGCTGAGCATCACGCTGCTTCCGGCGCTGCTGACACTGAGGAGGAGAATATGATCCGAAAGCTGGCTGCAGAGGACGTCGTTTGGCGATGCCCGGACTCGTGGATCCCGAAACCTGACTCGACGGCGGTGAAGCCGGCAACCACCATCGTTGCCCAGGATCGGGCCGTGGAGGCCATCGCCTTCGGACTGGGGATGCACGGCATCGGCTACAACATCTTTGTCACCGGCCTGTCGGGCACGGGCCGGCTGACCACCATCAAGAGCTTCGTTGAGCGCCTCGCCGAGGGCGAGGTGCGGCCGGATGATGTTTGCTTTGTCTTCAACTTTCGCAAGCCGGAGGAGCCGAACGCCCTCTTCCTCAAAGCCGGAGCGGGCTGCAAGCTCAAGGACGGCATGGAGGATCTTGTGCGGGAGCTTTCGGAAAACCTGCCCGGCATCCTCAACGACAAGGATTTTCGCTCACGCATCGAGCGGGCGGTAGAGCCATTGCAGCGTCAGGAGCGGGAGCTGACTGAGGCTTTTGAAAAGGACGTGAAGGAGGCGGGTTTCAGCCTGGTTCAAGTCCAGGCCGGGCTGGTCACGCGGCCCGAGGTCCTGCCCGTGGTGGACGACAAGCCGGTTCCCCTCGAACAGCTTTCGGCGTTGGTGGAGGCCGAATCGCTCAGCTCCGAGGAGGTGGAACGTCTGCAGGAGTTACACGGGGAGCTTACCGAGAGGCTCCGCGATGTCTTCCAGGAGGTGGCGGAGATTCGGCGGAGTGCCCAGCACCGGGTAGAGGATGTGCGGCGCAAGCTGCTCGAACCGGCGTTCGACGATGCCGTGAACAGGATTCGCAAGGTCGTGGACGACGAGCGTGCCGATCAATATCTCGAGGCGGTGGGTCAGGATCTCGCTGAGAACCTGGAGTTGTTCATGGTCTCCGACGAGGACATTCCCGGCGACATGGATCGATTCCTGCGCTGGCGGGTCAACGTGGTCGTCGACAACACCGATCTCAGCGGAAGCCCGGTGGTGATGGAGACCGAACCCACCTACACCAACCTCTTCGGCACCGTCGAACGCACCCTGACCCAGTCCGGGGAGGCGGTCACCTCGTTCATGCGCATCCGAGCCGGCTCGCTGATGCGCGCCAACGGTGGATTCTTGATCCTCAACGCCGACGACTTGCTGATGGAGCCGCGGGTTTGGCCGGGTCTCAAACGCGCCCTCAAGTACCGCCGCGTCCAGATCCAGTCGATCGAGAGTCTGGTGTTGGGCGCCTCGGTCCTCAAGCCGGAGCCGGTGCCCATCAAGGTGAAGGTGGTGGTCATCGGCAGCCGCTCCATCTACGACCTGCTCTTCCGCTACGACACCGACTTTCCCAAGATCTTCAAGGTCCTGGCGGATTTCGACAACGTACTGCAGGCGTCCAAGGCCCACGCCAAAGACCTCCTGTCGGTGTGGCGGAAGGTCACCGAGGAGGAGGATCTCCCCGAGATGGATCGGAGCGGAATGGCGGCAATGCTCGAGGAGGCCGTCAACATGGGGAGCTGGCGGCGGCGATTCTCGATTCGGTTTTCCGACCTCTCAGATCTGTTGCGGGAGGCCGCCTATCAGGCGCGGAGCGCGGAAGCGGAAATGATCTCGCGCGAGCACGTGGCCGCCGCCTGTACCGCTCGCCGACGGCGTCATTCTTTGAGCGAGGACCGTTCCCACGAGTTGATCGAGGAGGGTGTGATTCGGGTTGAGACGACCGGGAGCGTGGTGGGACAGGTGAACGGTCTCGCGGTCTACGACCTCGGGCACCACCGCTTCGGCAAGCCCTCACGGATCACCGCCCAGGTCGGTCTCGGGCGCGAAGGTGTGATCAACATCGAGCGGCAGGCCGGGCTGTCGGGGCCGAGCTACGACAAGGGAGTGGGCATCCTCACCGGCTTTCTGCGCGGGACCTTCGCGCGCCGGGCGCCCCTGGCGATGAGCTGTTCGGTCACCTTCGAGCAATCGTACGGTGGCATCGACGGTGACTCGGCCTCGTCCACCGAGGTCTACGCCATCCTCTCCGCCCTCTCGGGAGAACCGCTTCGCCAAGAGGTGGCGGTGACCGGCTCGGTGGACCAGCTCGGGAATGTCCAGGCGATCGGCGGAGTAAATGAAAAGGTCGAAGGCTTCTTCCGGGTGTGTAAGACGCAAGATCTGACCGGCAGCCAAGGGGTCTTGATTCCGGCGGCCAACGTGGAGGATCTGCACCTCGAGGCCGAGGTGGCGGCTGCGGTGGCCGAGGGGCGGTTCCACGTGTGGGCCGTGGACACCATCGAGGACGGTATCGAGTTGCTCTCCGGGAAGCCCGCGGGAGAGTGGGACGAAGCTGCCGGTTGGAGCGAGGGAAGCGTCTACGGCGCCTGCCAGTGGCGTCTTGACGACATGGTGCGCCTCATGCGCCAGGCGGCCAAGGGGGACGGTAGGACCTTTGAAGGGAAGCCAGACGAGGAGGGCGACGCCGAGGAGCCCGACGAAGAAAGCTAGCCCGCAGATCTCACAGGCTTCAGGTCTCAGGCTTCAGGTCTCAGGTCGCAGGCTACACAGGCTTCAGGTCTCAGGTTTCAGGTCAAAGGTCTCAGGTCACAGGTTTCAGGTCTCAGGCTTCAGGTCGCAGGCTTCAGGTCGCAGATCTCACATAGCACGGAGCTTACGAAAGGGCAGAATGGGCTTGACATCCAGGAATCCAGCCGACGATTCTGCTGCGACTCGCGGTGTGCACCCTGAGACCTGAGACCTGAGACCTGCGATGTGTGCGACCTGAGACCTGCGACCTGAAGCCTGTGAAATATGCGGGGAAAAGAGGCGGTGGGTGTGATCTGGGTCACTCCGATTTGACACCCGTATATCAGAATGGCAGAATCTATGGGCGAGGTCGTCTCGACGAGAGGGCTTAGACCTAATGAGTCCTATTTGTAAGGAGGGAGGGGCATGCCGCGGCGCTTGAACACGATAATTATCGTGCCCCACAGCAAAGCGCGATTCCTCAAGTTCTCGTTCTCCACGAGAGCTTTGTTGGTAGTTGGCTGCGCCTTGGGCGTGGGGTTGATCTTCTCTTTTGTCGCGATCGCCTTCACCGGGAGCGCGGTCAGCAGACGGGCGGAGGTGCAGCGGCTGAGATCGGAAAACAGCCAGCTCGCCGAGGCCAACGTGGAGCTCGAGCGGACCATCGCGGAGGTCCAGGGACGACTGGACGAGTTCGAGGAACGAACCACCAGGTTGGCACTGGCGGCCGGGATGGAAGCCGAGGCGGTCGGATTCTCGGGTGAAGGCGGATCCGGAACCCGGGTGGGCAGTGGTGGACCGTACGACAGGCTCCCCGAGTCCTTCGAGGCCCTGAAAGAGCAGGGCCTGTGGGTGGACAACAAGCTCGACCTGGTGGAGGCAAGATTGACCGAGCAGGGTCGAGAGTTGGCGTCGACGCCGACGATGGCGCCCGTGGTCGGCCTCTTCACCGATGGGTTCGGACGGAGGAAGGATCCGTTCACCAAACGTCTCGCCCAACATCGAGGCCTCGATATCTCGGCGCGTCGCGGTACGCCCGTCCTCGCTCCCGCGGACGGCGTCGTGGTCTTCGCCGGCCGAAATGGTGGTCTCGGCCACACCGTCCGTCTGTCCCACGACTTCGGTTTCACCACGGTTTACGGACACCTGGACAAGATCACGGTCGAGCCCGGTGACGAGATCCACCGTGGTGAAGAGGTCGGTCTGCTGGGCAACTCGGGTCGCTCCACCGGCCCCCACCTCCACTACGAGGTGCACGTGGACGGCAAGCCGGTCAACCCGCTGTATTACATCCTGGACGCGTTCTAAATTCTCAATTTTGAATCATCCCGCTTCCCCGGGACGCTGGGGTGTAACGGGATGAGCATTGAGAATTGAGAATTTAGGGTAAAGAACTCCAAAACCCGAAATGCGAGCAAGTAAGCCCGGTCAACCCGCCGACGGGAGCGGATGTGGCCGCAGCCGGGGATCGCCGGCGAGCGGCCACCAGCTCACGGCGGGGGGTCACGGCGCCCGCAGGGCGCCAGTAACGCGCCCGGGCGCGGGAAAAACGCTTCAACACACGACCGCTTTCTCGCGCCGATATTTCCGAATTCCGAATTCTCGCTGAGGCGGTCGTTGCAAACTACTTCCGCATGATCTAGGCTGCCGTGAACCGGCGGCGGGTTGGTCCGGACTCATGCCCGGCTGGTGACTGACGAATAATCCGGGCTAGCACGCGCCGGGGATCGCCCCGGCATTTTGCGATCCGACGAGGTGGATAGATGAATCTGGTCGAAAAAGCCATCGGTGTCGTCTTCGGCACCAAGCACGAACGCGACATCAAACGGATGCGGCCAATCGTCGCGGCCATCAACGGCCGCGAGGCCGAGTTCGAAGCGCTCGGGGACGATGCGGTGCGCGAGCGTTTCGCGCAGATCCGGGAACAGGTTCGGGAAGCCACTGTCGAGCTGCCGGAAGATACGCGGGAGCGCAGCACCATGGTGCAGGAGGTCCTCGACCGGGAGCTCGAGGAGGTCTTTGCCCTCGTGCGTGAGGCGAGCAAGCGGACTCTCGGCATGCGTCACTTCGACGTCCAGCTCATGGGTGGGCTCGTGCTCCACGAGGGACGCATAGCCGAGATGCGCACCGGCGAGGGCAAGACGCTGGCGGCGACACTCGCCGTGTCTCTCAACGCGCTTCCCGCCCGTAGCGTTCACGTGGTGACGGTCAACGACTACCTCGCACGGCGTGATGCAGAGTGGATGGGAAAGATCTACAACTTCCTCGGTCTCACCGTGGGCTGCATCCAGAACCAGATGGACGACGTGCAGCGCAAGGAGGCCTACGCAGCCGACATCACCTATGGGACCAACAACGAGTTCGGTTTTGACTACCTGCGCGACAACATGAAGTTCGAGCTCGAGCGCATGGTCCAACGCCCGCACGTCTATGCAATTGTCGACGAGGTGGACTCGATCCTCGTGGACGAGGCGAGGACGCCGTTGATCATCTCCGGTCCCTCAGAGGTCTCGGTGGACCTCTACTACAAGGTGGACGTGATTGTTCCCCGTCTGAAACAGGGGGAGGAGATCGAGGACAAGCACGGCAACAAGGAGGTGACCGGGGATTACCTGGTGGACGAGAAGGGGCAGACCGCCTCGCTCACCGACGAGGGCATGGCGCGGGCCGAGAAGCTGCTGGCGGTCAATAATCTCTATGACCCGTCGAACATCGAGATCCTGCACGCTGTCAACCAGGCCCTTCGAGCACACACCCTCTTCTCACGCGACAAGGAGTACATCGTCAAGGACGGCGAGGTCACCATCGTCGACGAGTTCACCGGGCGTCTGATGGCTGGCCGCCGGTGGTCGGACGGACTCCACCAGGCGGTCGAGGCGAAGGAAAAGGTGAAGATCCAGTCGGAGAACCAGACCTTGGCCACGGTCACCCTGCAGAACTACTTTCGCATGTACGACAAACTCGCCGGCATGACCGGCACGGCGGAGACCGAGGCCGAGGAGTTCCAGAAGATCTACGGCCTCGACGTGTCGGTGATCCCCACCAACATGCCGATGGTCCGAGCCGACCACGCGGACGTGGTCTACAAGACCGAGAAGGAGAAGTACCGCGCGGTCATCGACGAAATCGTCGAGAGCAATGAGCGCGGTCAGCCGGTGTTGGTGGGAACCGTCTCCATCGAGAACTCCGAGCGCCTGGCGAAGCTCCTGCAGCGGCGCAAGGCCAAGCACGTGGTGCTCAACGCCAAGTACCACGAGAGGGAGGCGGACATCATCGCTCAGGCCGGCCGGCTCGGTATGGTCACGATCGCGACCAACATGGCCGGACGGGGCACCGACATCGTTCTCGGAGGCAACCCTGAGGGATTGGCTCGAATGGAAGTGAGCTCGGCTGATGACCCGGGGGCCGCGTACCCCATGGCGCTCGAGCGCTTCGAGAAAAGCTGCGCCGGGGAGAAACAGAAGGTGATCGAGGCCGGCGGACTGCAGATCATCGGCACCGAGCGTCACGAGTCGAGGCGTATCGACAACCAGCTCCGCGGTCGCTCCGGTCGTCAGGGCGATCCGGGAGCCTCCCGGTTCTTCCTCTCGCTCGAGGATGACCTGATGCGCATTTTCGCTTCCGACTGGGTGCGCAAAATTATGGACCGTCTGGGGATGGAGGAGGACATACCCATCGAGTCGAAGATGGTCTCGAAATCTATCGAGAGGGCGCAAAAACAGGTCGAGGGCCGCAACTTCGAGATCCGCAAGCACCTTCTCGAGTACGACGATGTGATGAACAAGCAGCGCGAGGCAGTCTACCGCCTGCGCCGGCGGATCCTCGAGGGCCTCGAGGGACGAAACTACATCCTCCGAGTCGTGGAGGAGATTGTCGAATCCCTTCTCGATCAGTTCTGCCCCGAGCAGGCCGACCCGGCGGACTGGGACAGAGATACCCTGAGCAAGGAGTACCAGGCCTACTTCGGCCTCCCCGTCGCCGAGCTCGGTGTGGACTGGGAGACCATCAACCTTCCCCAGCTCGAGACGCTGCTCATCGAGGGGGCGAAGACCCAGTACGAACGGCGCGCAGAACAGTTCGGCGAGGAGAACCTCTCCCGGCTGGAGAAGTTCCTTCTCCTCGACACTGTCGACCGCCAGTGGAAAGATCACCTGCTGGCGCTGGATCATCTGCGCGAGGGGATCGGTCTCAGAGCCTACGGTCAGCGCAACCCGTTGGTGGAGTACAAGCGCGAGTCATACGCCCTCTTCGAGGACATGTGGGAGCGGATCGAGGACCACGTCGTCAAGTTCCTCTATCACGCCGAGCCGGTGGAGGACATGCAGCTGCGGCGTCGCGGAGTCAGCACCACGCTGTCGCACCCAGACGCCGAGGGCCTTGCCGCCTCCCACGCCGAGCAGGAGCGGGCGGCGAACACACCGGTGGCGGCGCCCACCAAACCCTCCACGGTGCGCCGCGTTCAGCCGAAGGTCGGTCGCAACGACCCGTGCCCGTGCGGATCGGGAAAGAAGTACAAGCGATGCTGCGGAGCGGCGTCGGCAGCGAAAGGGTAGGACCATGAGCCAGGAGATCCCGGTCGGCCTGACATTCGACGATGTGCTCCTCGTACCCTGGCGGTCGGAGGTTCATCCCAACAGCGTGGACGTTTCGACACGGGTGACCAAGACTGGGATCACTCTTAACCTGCCCATCGTCTCGTCGGCAATGGACACGGTGACCGAGGCCAACATGGCGATCGCCATGGCCCAGCACGGCGGCCTTGGGATCATCCACAAGAACATGTCGATCGAGCGCCAGGCCGTCGAGGTGGACAAGGTCAAACGCTCCGAGTCAGGCATGATCGTCGACCCGGTCACGATCTTCCCCGAGCAGTCGGTGCGGGAGGCCCTGGAGGTGATGGCGAGATACCGCATTTCCGGCCTGCCGGTGATCGATACCCACGGTCAGCTCAAGGGAATCCTGACCAACCGCGACCTGCGCTTTTGCACGGAGCTGGAAAGGCCGATCGCGGACTTCATGACCAAGGAACACCTGGTGACCGCCCCGGTTGGGACCACCCTCGAGGAGGCCAAGGCGCTGCTCCACCGCAACCGGATCGAAAAGCTGCTGGTCGTCGACGGCGAGGGCAGCCTCAAGGGCCTGATTACAGTCAAGGACATCAAGAAGGCTCATGAGTTCCCCAGCGCCTGCAAGGATCATCTTGGTCGCCTGCGCGTCGGCGCCGGTATCGGTGTCACCGGCGATCTCGTCGAGCGCTGCGCAGCCCTCATCAACAACCAGGTCGACGTGTTTTGCCTTGACAGCTCCCACGCCCACTCGCGTGGGGTGATGGACGCGACCGAGCGGATCAAGACCGAGTTTCCCGACACCCCCCTCATCGTCGGCAACATCGCGACCGAGGAGGCCGCACGCGATCTCATTTCGCTCGGCGCCGATGCTCTCAAGGTGGGGATTGGGCCGGGTTCGATCTGCACCACTCGAGTGGTGACGGGGGCCGGCATGCCCCAGATCACGGCGGTCCAGAACTGCGCCCGCGCCGCCGCCGAGCACGAGGTGCCGGTGATCGCCGACGGGGGTATCCGTTTTTCGGGAGACATCACAAAAGCCCTCACCGCAGGTGCGGACGTAGTCATGATCGGTTCGCTCTTTGCAGGTGTCGAAGAGTCGCCGGGCGAGCAGATTCTCTACCAGGGCCGGACGTTCAAGGCCTATCGGGGCATGGGTTCCATCGGCGCGATGAAGGAGGCTGAAGGCTCGGGTGATCGTTACTTCCAGGAAGGAGGGGGCAACCTCTCAAAGCTGGTTCCCGAGGGCATCGAGGGGATGGTCCCCTACAAGGGTCCCCTGGCCGATCAGCTGACCCAGCTCGTTGGCGGCCTGCGCTCAGGCATGGGTCTCGCCGGTTGTGCGGCCATCGCCGAGCTGCACTCCCGGGCGCGGTTCATTCGCGTCACCGGCGCCGGCCTCAAGGAGTCCCATGCCCATGATGTCGTGGTGACCAAGGAAGCGCCAAACTACCAGACGGACCGTTAGAATTCTCAATTCTCAATTCTTAAATCTTAATTGTGCGCGCGTCGTTTATGAGGTTTGCGGGTTAGGTGAATGCGGTAATGTTCCGCGACGCGACCTCGGACCGAAGTTTGCCTGCCGTAATTCAAAATTGAGAATTGAGAATTGAAAATTGAGGGCCGCAGGCCCCTCTGCTATCCTCCACGCCATGAAAAAGGCGCTCATCACCGGCATCACCGGTCAGGACGGCTCCTACCTCGCCGAACTTCTCCTCGACAAGGGTTACGAGGTCCACGGTATCGTACGCCGGGCTTCCACCTTCAATCGGCAGCGGATCGACCACCTCCGGGAGAACCCGCAGGGTGGACGGCGCCTTCACCTGCACTATGGCGACTTGGGCGACACGGAGTCGCTGACGACTATTCTCTCGGAGGTACGGCCCGACGAGGTCTACAACCTCGCGGCCCAGTCTCACGTCGGGATCTCCTTCCGGATGCCGACATATACCGGGGATGTCTCCGGGCTCGGCGCGGTGCGGCTTCTCGAGGCGGTGCGGCGGATCGCACCGGATGCCCGTTTCTACCAGGCGTCATCATCGGAGCTCTTTGGGAAGGTCGTCGAGGTGCCGCAGAGCGAGGAGACGCCCTTCCATCCGCGTTCCCCCTACGCTGTGGCCAAGCTCTACGCCTTCTGGGCGACCGTCAATTTTCGCGAGGCCTATGGGATTTTTGCGGCTAACGGCATCCTCTTCAACCACGAATCGCCCCGTCGTGGAGAGAACTTCGTCACTCGCAAGATCACCCGTGCGGTGGCGGAGATCGCCGCCGGCCGCCGTCAGCAGGTCGCCCTCGGCAATCTCGACGCCCGGCGGGACTGGGGGTTTGCGGGCGACTTTGTCGACGCCATGTGGCGGATCGTGCAGGCGGAGAAGGCTGACGACTGGGTGGTCGGAACCGGCGAGGAGCACTCGGTTCGGGAGTTCTGCGAGGCGGCCTTCGCGCGGGTGGACATCGAGCTGGAGTGGAGCGGCGCCGGGACCGAGGAGGTGGGCCGCGACCGTGCTGGCGGCGACGAACGGGTGGTCGTGGATCCCAAGTACTTTCGCCCGGCCGAGGTTGATGCTCTGGTGGCCGACGGGTCGAAGGCACGCCGCGAGCTCGGCTGGGAGCCGCGGGTCAGCTTCGATGAGCTGGTGAAGATGATGGTTGAGGCTGATCTCGAATCGGTCGGTGTCGGGTAAGCTCTACGATCCGTCCCATTGTAGGCCTATTGAATCTTTATTTTTCGCGCCGTGCGCGTGGGCGCGCCCGGCGCGAAAAATGAGCTAGGGATTATTGTCAAAGCGGCGATGGCGGCATAGGATGCCGTGGCTTGGAGGACGCGGATGAAGATTGTCGAGTGCGTACCGAACATCTCCGAAGGACAGCGGCCGGAGATCTACGACGCCGTCGCGCAGGCAGCGGCCGCGGTTTCCGGAGTCGAGCTGCTCGACGTCGATCCTGGTCGGGAGACCAACCGCACGGTCATCACCTTCGTCGGCGAGCCCGAAGCGGTGCTCGAGGGTGCCTTCCAGCTGGTGGTCAAGGCGCGGGAGCTGATCGACATGCGCACGCACCAAGGGGCTCACGGCCGCATGGGAGCGGTTGACGTATGCCCCTTCGTGCCGGTTTCCGGCGTCACCATGGACGACTGCGTTGAGCTCGCGAAGCGCCTCGGAGAGAGGGTGGGGGAGGAGCTGTCCCTTCCGGTCTTTCTTTACGAGTTCGCCGCGACCCGACCGGAGCGGCGCTCGCTGGCCGAGATCCGCAAGGGCGAGTACGAGGCGCTCCGGGAAAAGCTCGAGGATCCCGACTTCGCCCCGGACTTTGGACCTTGTGAGTTCATTCCCTCCTTCGGCGCGATGGTGATCGGCGCCCGCAAGTTCCTTGTCGCCTACAACGTCAACCTCAACGTGACGGACAAGCGCTGGGCCAATCGCGTCGCCTTCGACGTCCGCGAGAAGGGGCGCATGGTTCCCGGTCCGGACGGCAAGAAGGTCCAACAGCCGGGCACCCTCGAGGCGGTGCGAGGGGTCGGCTGGTATATCCCCGAGTACGGGTGTGCGCAGGTCTCGATGAACCTCGTGGACCTCGACGTGACTCCGGTACACGTCGCCTTCGACGCTTGTGACGAAAGTGCGCGCTCGAGAGGCCTCCGAGTGACGGGCTCGGAGCTGGTGGGCCTCATCCCGAGGCAGACGATCCTCGACGCCGGGCGGCACTACCTCCAACGCATGGGCCGTTCGTCGGGGGTGCCTCAGGCCGATTTGGTTCACGCCGCTGCCAAGACCCTGGGTCTGAGCGACGTCTCCCCCTTCGACCCGAAGGAGAAGATCATCGAGGAGTTCCTCGCGCCGGAACGACCTCTCGCGTCCATGACCCTGCAAGATTTCGCCGACGAGACATCCCGAGATTCGGCCGCGCCCGGCGGCGGCTCGGTTGCCGCGCTGGCCGGCGCGTTGGGTGCCGCTCTCGCCGCGATGGTCGCCAATCTTCCGCACCCCAAACAGGCCTTCGAGGGGGTGCGCTCCGAGCTCGAGGACGTGGCGGTTCGTGCGCAAGAAATCAAGCAGGAGCTGCTCGATGCCATCGATGCCGATACCTGGTCGTTCCAAGCGCTGATGGAGGCGGGCAAGGTGGTGGGTCCCGCGCGTGAAGCGGCGGTTCGGGGGGCGACCCTCGGTGCGGCGCGCGTGCCGCTCGCGGTCGCTGAGGCCTGCGCCGAGGTGGTTGAGCTGTGCGCCCGCGCCCGCGAGTCGGGCATGAAGGCGTCGGCATCCGACGCCGGGGTGGGTGCGGGCATGGCTCGCGCCGCTGCGCTGGGCGCGGCGATGAACGTGCGCATCAACCTTCAGGAGATGGCGGACGACCCGGAGGCTGGAGAGATGCTGAGGCGGGTCGATGAGGCCCTGCGTCGGACCCGCACCCGGGCGGGCGAGGTGGAGGCGGAGGTGTGGAGCTCGCTTGGAGGCGAGGTCAGCGATCTGTAAAAAACCGCTCGCAAAGGCGGCGCAGCCCTGGCGGGGGAGATAACCTCCAGGAAGTAAGGAGCGTAAAGGCAAAGATGGCGACTCGTGTTCAGACGACAAACGAAGTGACGGGGGCCGTGGGCGCTCTTGCTGTCATCCTCGCACGGGTTGTGATCCCGCTGTGGTTGTTTGTGGGCGCGGTGCTCAAGCTCGTCGACGGCAGCCCCGGCAACCTGCCGGCAGCCCTCATCAAGTGGTTCGGCGGTCTCGGTGTGGATCTCATGTTCGTGCTTCGCTTCGGCATCGCAGTGGAGCTGATCGTGGTGGGCGTGATGGTCTTGCTGCCGTCGCTGGCTCGGCTGGCCGGGGTCGTGATGCTGGGCGCCTTCCTCCCGGTTCTGATCGGCGACGTGCTTCTCGGGGCCTCGAGCTGCGGCTGCTTTGGAGCGATTACGATCCATCCCGGGATCACCCTGGTGGTCGATTTTGCCTTCTTCCTCGGCTTGCTTGTGCTGGGCCGACGGGAGCCGAGGCTGGCCCTCACACGGACCTTGCCCACATCGAGAGTGGTTCTCGCCGGTCTGTGGAGCCTGGCGAGTGTCGCGGTGGCATTCGCCCTCACCACCAACGGCTCGATGGCAGCCGATGAGGATGTGGAAACGCCTGTTGCGGCGGGAAATGCCGCTGCTGCGGCGCTGCCGGCCGACGGTTACTACCTTCCCCAGTACGAGTCCTGGATCGGCAGACCCTTCCTCGAGCTGGAGATCGCATCCTGGGTTTTGAGGCTGCCAGAAGACCTCGAAGCAGGTCAGCAGTACGTGGTGTTCTTCCGCAAGGATTGCGAGCACTGCCACGAGCTGCTCGAGATCTACTTCAACGGATCCCTCGAATGGCCGACCACCGCCATCGCGGTGCCGGAGAGGTATGGCTGGCCGACCGAGAACCTGCAGGTTTTTCCGTGCCACGACTGCCGGATGGCCGAGCTGCCGGCTGGCGTCGACTGGTTCCTGCAGACGCCGGTTCTGGTTCGGCTCGGAGACGGTGTGGTCGAATGCGCTGCCGAGGTGGACCCTGATGATCCTGAATGCTTTGCCTGGTAGGTGTCGTAGATTTTTTCTTGCCTTTTCGATTGTGTTATAGTGCGCATCACGGTGCCCGTTGGAGCATCGACGAATATTATTGACAAAAAAACAGGAGGTGGATGATGAGGAAGATGTTTTCGCCGGCTTTGGTGTTGCTTCTGGTGGCGGCTGTCGGTCTGACCGGCTGCGCGACCAAGAAGTGGGTGAATGAGCAGGTCTCGTCCTTTGGCCAGGTGACCAACACCAAGATTCATGAGGTGCAGGACGGGGTCGAGGTCAACCAGAAGGAGATCTCTGACCTTCATGCGAAGGATGCAGAGCTCGAGAAGGAGATCGCCATGATCTCCCAGACCGCCAAGGACGCGCTGAAGCGCGCCGAAAAGGCCGGCAAGCTCTCCAAGGGCAAGTTCCTCTACGAGGTCACCCTGACCGACAACGACGCGCGTTTCGGATTCGACAAGTATGCCCTCTCTGACGAGGCCAAGGCCGCTCTTGACGGCTTTGCCACCAAGGCCAAGGGAATAACCACTAACGCCTTCATCGAGGTGCAGGGCCACACCGACAACATCGGCAGCGAGAACTACAACCTGAATCTCGGCTACAAGCGCGCCGAGCAGGTGATGCGCTACCTCAACATGGAACAGGGCATTCCGCTGTTCCGGATGAACGTAATCTCCTACGGCGAGTACAAGCCTATTGACGACAACTCGACCCGCGACGGCCGTGCGAACAACCGTCGCGTCACCCTGGTCGTTCTCGAGTAGTCACCGTCAAGAATCAAACCTAAACACCCGGGCGCCGCGCCCGGGTGTTTTGTTGCCGTCAGCTCTCAGCAGTCAGCCATCAGCAGTCAGCAGTCAGCTCTCAGCAGTCAGCAGTCAGTCGTCAGTCGTCAGCAAAGGGCTGAACGCTGATAGCCCATAGCCCATAGCCCATAGCTCATAGCTCATAGCGTAATATGACGCGGGGGGCTCGATGACGATGGAAAACGAAAATTCCCTGCCTATCCTGGCGGTTCTTGGAGCAGGTGACGCTTCGCGGGACGAGGAAGTGCTGGCGGAAAGGGTTGGAGCCCTGGCAGCCGGCGCCGGCTGGGTGGTGCTCACCGGAGGAGGAACGGGGGTCATGGAGGCGGCGAGCCGCGGGGCTGTCGAGGCTGGTGGTCTCACCGTCGGGATCCTCCCGTGTGCTCGCCCCACGGAGACCTATCCCAATTCCTGGGTGAAGATCCCCGTGTTCACCGGTGCCGGCAGTGCTCGCAATGCCTTCAATGTCCTGTCCGCGACCCTCTGTGTGGCCATCGGCGGCGGTGCGGGGACGCTGTCCGAAATCGCCCACGCCCTCAAGAACGGCGTCCCGGTGTGGTGCTGGAGAAGCTGGACCCTGACCCCTTCTTCGGGACGTACCGGCCCCCTTCCGCGCCTCTTCGACAGCGCCGAGGACTTTCTCACCGCTCTTGAAGGTGAACTGCGGTGCCAGGTGAAACTTTCTTAACTTTGTTGCCTGAAAAAACAGCCGGCAGAGAGAGCCCCACCTCCAACAAAGTTGAGAAAGTTTCACCTGGCACCGTCTACTATTGAGGCCGTCCTCTCCCTGTGTTACGGTGCCACTCACTTCGAGACCGCCTGATGGAGGCCCCATGGAAGAATCGAAACCGCTGAAATCGAAACTCCTGCCGTCGAACGCCTACCGCAAGCTCGAGCCCGGGGAGGTCTACGAGCCGGTCGTGGCGGCCGATGATCTGCGGCCCGAGGTGACCCTGTGGTCGATCGGGCTCGGGGTCGCCATGGTGGTTGTTTTCACCGCCGCTTGCTCCTACATGGCCTTGCGGGCGGGCAATGCTATCGAAGCGTCCATCCCGATCGCCATCCTGGCGATCTTCTTCGGTAAGCTGCGCGCGATGAAGAGCACCATCCTCGAGAACGTGATGGTGCAGAGCGTCGGCCAGGCCGCCGGCGTGGTCGCCGCCGGAGCGACCTTCGTCGTTCCCGCGATGTATATCAACCAACTCGATGTCTTCTGGTGGCAGATCTTCTTGGCCTGCTTCATTGGCGGGTCGCTGGGGGTCGTGCTCATCATCCCGCTCCGCAAGTACTTCGTGGCCGATCTGCACGGTGAGCTCCCGTTTCCGGAGGCCACCGCCATCAACAACATCCTGGTCACAGGGGAGAGCTCCGGAGGCGGTGCGGGCAAGATCCTGTTGATCGCATTCGTGGTCGGGGCGCTTTTTGATTTCTCGATCGAGGCCCTGCACCTGTGGAACGCGAATCTCTCGAGCTCGACCCTGCTCGGCGGAATCGGCGGGGACCTAAGGATCGAGATTCAGCTCACGGCGATTGCCGCCCTCTTCGGTCTCGGCTACATCATCGGCATTCGTTATGCCTCGATCATCGCCTCGGGCTCGGTGCTCGCGATGCTGGTGATGGTTCCGGCGATCTACCTGTTCGGCAAGGAGATCGACAGCCTGGCGTTTGCGGGTACCACGTACAACATCGCGGACATGAATGCGACGGCAATTTTCGGCGCTTTCGTCAAGCCGATTGGAATCGGCGCCATCGCCGTCTCCGGCATCATCGGGATCCTCAGGATGTGGAAGATCGTTGCCTCGTCGGTGACCCTCGGATTCAAGGGGTTCTCGAAGGCCGCTGCGGACTCGGAAGAAACCGCGAAACGGACCCAGCGCGACATGCCGGCGAAGAACGTGCTCCTGATTCAGCTTGTCGCCACCCTCGGCATGGGTCTCCTGTTCTTCATCGTCGCCATGATCACGCCCGGCGAGGGAGGCGTGGCCGCCTACGGCTTCGCCGCCAGCCTCAAGTTCGGTCTTGTCGGCATGGTGGTGGGGTTCCTGCTTTCCTTCCTGTTCACACCCGTGGCGGCGCAGGCCATCGCGATCGTCGGGGTCAACCCCGTGTCGGGCATGACCCTCATTACGGTTGTCCTGGCTATCGGTTGCATGATTTTGATCGGACTTGCCGGGACAGCCGGAATGATCATCGCTCTGATCATCGGTACCGCTGTTTGCACGGCCCTCTCGACCTCGGGTGCGCTGATCACAGACTTCAAGATCGGCTACTGGCTCGGGTCGACACCCCAGAACCAGGAGCGCTGGAAATTCCTGGGGATGCTGGTAGCGGCGCTTGTGGTTGCTGCTGTGATTCCCCTGATGGACAGCGCCTACCATTTCGTGATCGAGGACCCGGTGACGCACGCGCTGGTCTCGAATGAGCGTGTTCTCCCGGCACCCCAGGCAAACATGATCGCGGCGGTGTCGAAAGGCCTCATGAGTGATCCGGCGAACCAGCCCTGGCTGCTCTACGGTCTCGGAGGCGTGGTGGCCCTGATGCTGCTGATGAGCGGGGTGCCGATGTTGGCCTTCGCACTCGGCATGTACCTACCCATCTCGATCAACTCGGCGGTGCTGGCGGGGGCTGTGGTCGCCTGGCTGGTAGCGAAGACCGGGGGGAGTGAGGAGGTCCGCGAGGCGCGGGCTGAACAGGGGATCCTGATCGCCTCCGGCCTGATGGCAGGCGCCGCCATCTTTGGGATCATCAGCGCCGCCTTGCGGGTGCCCAAGTTCGGCGCGCTGATGCAGCACGTCAGCATCGGTGTGGACTTCTGGCTCGAGGATGTCGGTGGTACCCCGGTGTTGGAGGAGCACGCCCATGCCTGGTGGGAGGGATTCCAGGGCCAGGCCATTGGACTGGTCATGCTCCTGACGCTGGCGGTGGTCTGCTTCCTGCTCGCCCGTCTCGGCGCGCGCTGGTACCTCGATGCGCAGGGGAACGACGAATAGTCCGGGTTTACCCGCTTATCTCACCGGGTCAGGCTACTCCAGCTTGATGTGGGCGTCGCCGACGCCGACATCCACCTCGATGTGATAGCTGCCGTCACCAGTCCACGACGCGGACTGGCCGACAAAACCACTTCCGGAGATCCGTTCGCCGCAGACGTTCAACCTGGCGTCGCCGACACCTCCCGAACCCTCGGCCGAAGCATAGGCGTCGGCCGGGGCTCGCAACGAGGCGTTGCCCACGCCGAGGTTGATGCTGACATCACCCGAGGTCACCTCCACGAGGACGTCACCGACCCCTGAGTCGATCTCGAGGCCGCCCGCGACGCCGCGGAGTTCGACATTGCCGACGCCGTGGTCGATCATCACGGACAGCCGGGCCGGCAGGACGATGGTCCACTTTTCCTCGAACCGTCGGTCGTCGTCGGCGGGGCTGATGCCGAGGAGGAGCCGTTCGCCCTTGATCTCGGCGCGAAGAGACGCCTCCTCCACCTCGCGCTCGGCTTGACGCTTGGAGGAGAAGAACCCGCCTCGCCGTGGGGTGAGGACGACGTCGACCATTACCTGGTCGCCGCCCTCTCTGCCGATGATCTCCACGTCGCCGACGCCGCTATTGAGGTCGATCTTTGCTAGCTGCTCCGCGGCTACTGTCCGGGTAAGGGTTCGCGGTTCGGCGGCATGAACACTCAGGGCGCAAACAGTCACCACCACGAAGAGGAAGCAATATTTTCTCATCGTCGAACTCCTTCCCGCTGGCAGCCCCGGCCGCGAAGCGGTTTCGATATATAGAACGGAAAGCGCCGTAAAAGGTTCGAGTCAATCTCGAGCGGTGAGCAGGATATCTCCGGATGCGGTTTCCACGTCGAAGATCGGCCCGTCACCAGTCAGGCAGAGCGCGCCGCCGTCCTCTGTGACCGCGCCGGGGAAGTCGCTGCGTACGTTGCCGGTGGTGGTCGTCAGAGTCCCGCCAGGGCGTGTCCCCGCGGGTAGCACCAACTGGACGCGGCCCGATGAGGACCGGATCCTGACAGTCCGGCCGGCCTCCAGACGATCCCAGCGGAGGGTGATCTTGCCCGTCGAAGTGCTCACCTCGACAGCGCCGGAAAGGTCATCGAGCCAGATCTTGCCGGATGCGGTGTCCACACGCGCCTCCCGCGCTCCACCGACCAGGCGGACGTCGCCGGACGACGTGCGTGCGAAGAGCCTGTCCAGCGGCCGGATGACCTCGATCTGGGCGTCACCAGAAGCGGTGCGCACATCGATGGAGACTGCGGCGCCCACGAACTCCATGTCGCCTGTGGAGGTGCGGAGCCGCAAGGGAGAGACATTTGGGAAGTCTCCCCGCACCTGGATGCCGCCGCTGGTGGTCGTCAGGTCTGGAGCAATGTCGCCGGGAACCAGGAGGGCGAGACGGGCACGAGCGGAGAGATGCCCGAATCCGAGGAAACCAAACTTCCCCGGCTCGACCGCAACCCTCAGCTTGGTCTCTTCGTCGGTGAATTCCGGTGTGTGGCCATCGATCCACCTCTGGGCCTTTTCCTCACCGACTCCCCGGATGTGGAGGTCGGTCTCCACCTCGATGCGATTCACATCGGCGGTGCGCAACGACACGTCGAGACCGGCTGCGTCCACTACCAGGGATTTCCCATCGGCTGTGGGGAAGTGATCGGCCTTCGCGAGGTCCTTTTGGGCCCCGTGGGCCGGTACAGGCGCGAGACTGGCGGCAGCCGCGAGGATCAACGTCGAAAGGACCGGTCTCCATACCATCAGGGGGCTCCCATCATGCTTGCGGAAACTGAACGACATCAGCTGAACCCGCCCCTACGCGCCGGGTAGCAGGCGCGCCGTTGAGGCGTGGATTCGTGTGGGCAGCGAACGCACGGGCCGAGAACTCGGGATCCAGCTCGGTAACGAAGGCTCGCAGCCGCGCCAACACCTTGCGTACGCCGGCAGGTTTGCAGCCTGCAGAGCGTGCCAGCGCAGCAGCCGAAGGCCTCTCGCCGTCCAGCTCGATAATCGCGAGCACCAGGGCGGCGCCCCAGGAGTCAGGCGCCTGCGGCCGGGCACTTCGACGCTCGAAGAACGCGCGCCACAGCCGGCGTGCCGCGAGCACCACGAGCTCGGAAAGCTCGTTCACTGCACCGCAGCGGATGATGGATTCATCGACCTCTCCGTACACGCCGTCGAGCTCGCGAAGGCTCTTACGCCAGGAGGCGGCGAGTTCACCCTCGGCTCGCGCCCGCTGTCGAGCGCCGCTCAGGGATCGATGGGCCTCAACGAGGAGCTGCGAATCGGGATGACGATCGATTCCCTCCCTGAGAGTGTCGTCGGCCTCGGCCCAACGCCCCATGGTGGCGAGGAGATTGGAGCGCAATTTGAAGAGGAAGACGAGGAGGTCTTTAGGGATGTCCTCGTCGAGGGGCACGTCGTCGAGCGTATCGAGGGCCTCCGGGAGTCGGCCTTGGCCGGAAAGGATTTCCGCCAGCTGAACGGGCAGGTGGACCGCCTCAGGGAACAGCTGCCATCCCATTCGCAATAGATCCTCCGCACCCTCCGGATCGCTGAGAGCCTCGAGCGCGTTGGACAACAGGTGACACGCGTGCGGCGAGGGCTCGATCTCCCAGGAGAGCGTGGCCGGGACCAGCGCGCTCTCGGCGCGGCCCATGGCAAGCAGAGCTTGGGCCTTCCAGATCAGTAGCGATGCCTCGAGCGTCGGACGATCCTCCACCTGAGGGAGGATGTGGTCGACCTCGTTGAGGATCTTGCTGTAGCGACCCTGTTGACTCCACGCCAAACACCGCCGGAGTGATTTCTCCACGCGGGCGTCCGTGTCGCTGGACCGGGAGCCGGGATCGTGATCCATGCCTCGAATGCTATCCCGGATCTGCGGTGGGGTCTATGGTTTGTCGGGAGCAGCAAGCAGGCTATGGGCTGTGGGCTATGAGCTATGGGCTATGGGCTCAGCCTCCTGCAAAATACCTGTCATCCCGAGCGAGGGAGTCCGACGACCGAGTCGAGGGATCCCCCGAAGCAGGGGATAAGCCAATATATCGGCATTCTTCTACTTCGGGGGATCCTTCGACTCCGCGCCCGGGGCGCTCCGCTTCCAATGACATTAAAGTCCTGACGCGACCAGAAGTGCAGGCGAGACGCCTGCACCACAAGGAGAGGAAATTGTGGTGCGGCCAGCCTTGTCCCGG
>Ga0209013_10001263_pt1 | contig 23321 bp, 19 predicted proteins | sample Cruoilmetagenom2_FD_187291 | JGI IMG/M metagenome (GOLD analysis project Ga0209013, IMG submission 187291) | Oil polluted marine microbial communities from Coal Oil Point, Santa Barbara, California, USA - Sample 2 (SPAdes) (version 2) | ecosystem: Environmental > Aquatic > Marine > Oil seeps ... | reverse complement strand
TGGGCATTTTATTGAAGCTCAAGGATTTATGGGTACAGTGAAAGAGATCCAGATATTCACTACCGTACTTTCAACACCCGACAACAGGAAAGTGATCATCCCCAACTCCCCACTTGCCACCGGATCAATTACCAATTTCTCTGCCATGCCCACACGGAGAATCGATTTCGCCTTTGGGATCGGGTACAGCGATGACATCGATAAATCAAAGGCGATCCTTCTGAAGATGGCTCAGAAAGACGACCGCGTTCTTAAAGAAGACAATCCTCCCGAGGTGATGGTGGAGGCGTTGGCCGACAGCTCTGTAAACCTGAAGTTAAGGGTCTGGGTAAAATCAGAAGATTACTGGTCACTCTTCTTTGATATCACAGAGAACGTGAAAAAACAGTTCGACGGCGCTGGAATCTCAATTCCGTTCCCACAACAGGACGTACACCTGTACAACCATAAATAGAAAGGATTAGTTTTTCTTTGCCCAGTTGTCGCGCAAGGTAACAGTCCGGTTAAAGACCAGTTTTTCCGACGTGGTATCGGGATCCACATTAAAATAGCCAAGGCGCTGGAACTGAAATTGATCCAGGGGTTTTGCATTTGCCAGGGAGGGCTCCAGATAACCTGTAATCACTTTCAGGGAATCTGGGTTAAGGAAATCGATGGGGCTTTTATCTTTATGACCGGCTGGTTCAGGATCACTGAACAACCTGTCAAACAATCTCACTTCCGCTTCAACGGCATGTTTTGCAGATACCCAGTGAAGGGTTCCTTTCACTTTCCGGTTGGCCTCGGGTCCTCCGCTGCGTGTGGCTTCATCGTAGGTACAATACACCTCAACAACATTGCCATCCTCATCCTTCCTGTAATCATCACATTTGATGATGTAAGCCGATTTCAGCCTAACCTCTCTACCAGGACCCAGCCTGAAGAATTTCTTTGGAGGCTCTTCCATAAAATCTTCCTTCTCAATATAGATCTCCCTGGAAAAGGGAATGGTACGGCTACCCATGGACTCATCTTCCGGGTTGTTGATGGTCTCCATCTCCTCGGTTTTGTCCTCTGGGTAATTGGTAATGGTCAGCTTCAACGGGTTGAGTACGCCCATCACCCTGGGAGCCTTTTTATTGAGGTCCTCCCTGATTGCATATTCAAGCAGGCCCACATCATTATTGGCCATTACCTTGGTATAACCGATACTGTTATTGAAGTTCCGGATCGATTCGGGGGTATATCCCCTTCTGCGCAGGCCGGTAAGGGTTGGCATCCTGGGATCATCCCATCCTTTTACAAATTTTTTCTCGACCAGTTCAAGTAAAAGCCGCTTACTGAGTACCGTAAAGCTCAGGTCCAACCGGTTGAATTCGGTTTGCCTTGGTCTGTAATTATCGCTCATCAGTTTCCCTACCAGCCAATCATAGAGAGGTCGGTGTACTTCAAATTCAAGGGTACACAATGAGTGGGTCACCCCTTCAAAATAGTCTGACTGTCCGTGTGCAAAATCATACATGGGGTATACCTTCCATGCATCACCAGTGCGGTGGTGTGGATGAAAAAGGATGCGGTAAATCACGGGATCGCGCATGTGCATATTGGGAGAAGCCATGTCAATCTTAGCCCGCAACACCCTGGATCCTTCGGGAAATTCACCGGTATTCATTCGTTGAAACAGGTCCAGGTTTTCCTCCATGGAACGTTCCCTGAAGGGACTGTGTTTTCCTGGCTCAGTGGGGGTTCCTTTCTGCCTGGCCATCTCTTCAGAGGACTGGTCGTCCACATAGGCCAGACCCCTTTTTATCAGGTCAATCGCAAAATCAAACAATTGTCCGAAATAGTTGGAAGCATAATACTCCCTCTCTTCCCAGTCAAAACCCAACCATTTTATATCTTCCTTGATGGAATCAACATACTCCACATCCTCCTTGGTAGGATTGGTATCATCAAACCTGAGGTTACACTTGCCTTTGTAATTCTCAGCAATGCCAAAATCGAGACAAATGGCCTTGGCGTGTCCAATATGAAGATACCCGTTTGGTTCGGGAGGAAACCTTGTATGTACCTTTCCATCGTCTCTTCCCTGCCGCAAATCTTCTTCCACAATGGCCTCAATAAAGTTCAGACTTCTCTTTTCGCTGGTATCTTCTTTATGATCTGTCATCATTCATCCTTTAAAGCGTCACAAAATTAATAAATTTGCAGTGGGAATTAAACATTCATCAAACGCATCCGCATATGGACAAAATAGTTATCGAAGAGATGGAGTTCTACGCTTTCCATGGACATTATCAGGAAGAGCAGATTGTGGGGAACCGTTTCCTGGTTGACCTGGAGATTGAATCTAACCTTTTGGCGCCGGCTGAATCCGACCAGCTGGCTGATGCCGTGAACTACCAGCAGGCTTACCAGCTGATTAAGAAAGAGATGCGCCGGAAGAAATCCAACCTGCTGGAAAATATTGCCAAGCGCATACTCGATGCATTATATGGCGAAATGGATGGAATTGAAAAAGTCACGATAAGGATACGAAAAATGCACCCTCCCATGGGTGGTCCCATCAAATCGGTTGGAATCACAATGAGCAGATAAGATGCGCTTGAAAGAATATGAAACCCGGGAATAATCCTGATCAGTCAGAATTTGTGCCTGTATCCCAGCCTGAATACTGGGCTTCATGAAATGCTTATGATTTAATAAATACGCAGATGTCCTGGAAATTATCCAAGGAAGTTTTCGGTCGGCCCGGCCAAAATCCATAGTGGACCTGATCCAGCTTAAATCCTTTTGATCCGATCATCTTTTCAACCAGATACGCTTCATCGTAAGCCACATTGGCTTCTTTCACCTTCGCATGGAACAGGTAGTGATGATCAAGCGCTGTTTGGAACATCTCCTTGCCCGATTGCTGCATAAAATCCTGCGTTTCGGAGTTCATTATGAAAAATGTGGCAAAACAAACCCCGCCAGGTTTCAGCACCCGGTGGATCTGCTCCAGGTAATTCTGCACATCGGCCAGCACCATGTGTGTGAAAACAGAAGTCAGGAATACCATATCAAACTCAGCATCGGGATAGGGGAACACAAAGTCCTTTGCTTCATCATCGGTTCTCAGGTTATAGAGATCGTTTTTCAAATCGATGTGTGTAAACTGAAAATTTGAATAACGGCTGCTGATCCTCTTCCGACACCACCTGATGGCTGAGTTCACAATATCAAATCCTTCATAGGTTCCCCCACTTCCCAGATAGGCAGTAAGAGGCACAGCTACCCTGCCCAAACCACAGCCCACATCCAGCACCCTGTGGAAAGGCTGTAATCCTCCCAGAGCTACCAGCTGATCCATGATCGACTCCCCTGTGCTGACAAAATCCCCGCTGCCAATGAAGATCTTTCCTTTTGGAGGGATCATGGTGCCTCTTCCTCCGGTGACAGAGTCATAGAGGTCAACGGGCATATAAAAAATCCTCCGGGATACTCTTCGTACCACCGGGGGAAGGGCATAATAAGCGTTTCGAAGGAAAGACATACGAACAAAAGTAGCAATAGATTGTAAACCTGTTACAATTCCAGTGTAACCAGTACCGGCAGATGATCTGAAAAGAATGCACGGTCCCTGGAGTCAGTCATTGCCCCATACCTTAGAACCTTGATTCCCTCCGAAACAAACACATAATCGATTCGTTTTTTGGGTGGATCATCGTAGGTAAATCCATGATAAGTAGCCACAGATCCATAAGGTGGTTGCATAGATACTTCAAAGGAATCATGAAGTTTTTCGCGGATCAATGCGATAGGAGCCGATGTGGGGTCCAGGTTAAAATCACCACACAGCACCACGGGATGCTTATCTCCCGAGATCTCATCAATTCTTTTAAGAATCAAGCTGGCTGATTCTTTTCGTGCTACCTCTCCTCTATGGTCAAAATGGGTGTTGAATACATACATTACATGACCGGAAGAGGTCTCTTTCAACTTTACCCAGGAGCAGACCCTCCGGCATACTGCATCCCATCCAAAACTACATTGCCCGGGCGTTTCTGACAACCAGAAAGTGCCTCCATCCAGCCTCTCAAACCGGGAATGATTGTAAAAAACAGCCGAAAATTCTCCCTTCCGTTTCCCGTCATCTCTTCCAACTCCTTCATAGGTGTAACCTGGGAAAGCCTTCGCAAGATCATCCATCTGTTCAGGCAGGGCCTCCTGAACACAGAATATCGCTGCCCTGTGGAACTTGAACAACGCCACCACATCCTGTTTCCTGTGAGGCCAGGCATGTTCTCCATCACCCGAAGTATTCATCCTGATGTTGTAGGTAATCAATTCAATGGGTTCCTGGGCCATCGCTCCCGCCGCCCATATCCAAACAAAAATCACAACAATCTTTCTCATATCAACTTATTTTTTTCTTTCCCACTCCTACACCGGGATATCCAGCCAGAAGTATTGACCCAGTCCCACCCCAAATATAATGATCCCCATCAATCCGTGGAGTACCGATGTAAACAGGACACTGCGGGTCTGCAGGTAAACACGTGCAAAGTAGACTCCCCCGATAAAGGTAAGGATCATAGAAACCGGATCATAATAGACAATGTGCAAAAAGGAGAATGCGATCCCGCTAACCAGCACAAACTGCCACTCTTTCCGAACCCATTTGTTATAGCGTCTGAAAAGGAAGGTGCGGTAAATGATCTCCTGTCCGAATGCCGAGAAAATGGGATAAAAAAAACACATGGCCAGATAGATCCATGGATTTGCTTTGGGCAGATTGAATAGGTTTTCATGCTCAAACAAGCTTACATAACCCAACATAAGCACCAGACATAACAAGACAATCAGTCCATTTCTGATCAGTATATTTTTGGGTATTTTCCATCTGAATAATTCCTTCCACTGAAAATCTGTGGTGTATCTGAGTATGAAAAAAATAAAAACCAGCACAGGAAGAATGATCATAATGGGGTGGATAAAATCCCTGTCGAAGTAGATCACCAGGGGGATCCCGAAAAAGAGCGTGACAAACTCCAGCCCAGATAAGATCTTCTTTTTCATTGTTTAAATTTCATTCCCAGTTCCTTTACAGTATAGCTGAGGGAGGTTCCACAGGATTTCTAAATATAAACCAAAGTTTCTTAACTTGTCACCACAGATGCCTCCTGCAATCTACATTTATGAGAAATACAATTTCAGGGTCTTCACCCTGGTATTTGCACTTTTGGCTTTTGCCTTCCTTGTCTATTCGGAGTTTATTGGTGCATCCATCTCAGTGATTCTGGGAGTACTGTTTTCATTCTCATACCAGGGTGTTAAAATCGATCAGGCAAAAAGACAACTTATAAAATATGACCGTTTCCTCTGGCTGAAGATCGGGCGGTGGGAGGCTATGTCCACTCCCTCCTATGTGACTATTGTACGCATCAATCTGAGCAGTCGAAGAAGCGTTCCTTCTCCCATGGTACTTCCGGAAGACAAAAAGGGAGCCAAGGCCTTTAAGGTAAACCTGGTTGTAGAAGGTGATGAACGGTATATCAGCATATGCAGGGGTTCCCTCGACAAAATGACCTCAGAAGCGCTCCGCCTGGGAAAACACCTGAACATCAGGGTGTTGGATTATACCACGCATGACAAAAAGTGGATCCTTTAATACGCTTCATATTTGCAGGAAACTCAGGAAATTCTACCACCTGAAGAGGGCCGATTTCATAGAAAAAGGGCTACCAAAAAGGCAGCCCCATTAATATCTGATCAACGATATATTTCTTAAGGATACTAGAACCAGTAACCCAGAGAGATGATCCACTGACTGGGCCGGGCATCAAGGGCAAATTCGCTTCCTCCGATGCTGAGTGTCTCTCCCAGCTGACTCAGTGAACCTTCATACCTGGCATCAATGGATAATTTGCTTACATCTACGCCGAGCCCGGCCTGGAATCCCCAGGTCATAGAACTTGTAAAAAGTTCATAATCGGGTTGAATCTCGGTAAGATCAGTGGTCTCACTAATTACATATGAACCAACTGGTCCGGCATTGATCCTTATGGGTCCCAGCTTAACGCCCACCAACAGCGGGACATCAATCCTGTTGAATTTTACATCCAGCACTGTGGTGGCTCCGTTATCAACGACCTGCTCCAAAGTTCCGCCTCCTGCATTGAAATAGACTTCGGGCTGAATCAGAATCATGGCTACTTTAATGCGGGTCTGTAATCCCACATGGTAGCCCATCACTCCGTCCCCTGTGATAAGGTTGTATACATCGGTTCCATCATCAATACCTGTAATTTCTTCCATTTTCAAAGAGGAGAAACCAACACCTGCTTTAATCCCCCATTTAAACAACTGGGCATCCGCCATTGTGAACATAAACATGGATGCTACCAGAACTAATATTAGCTTTTTCATAATCATTCCGTTTTAGATTGGACTTTTTCTAGTTGTTTAACGACAAATTAGGGATTATGGTTGCACAAAATCCGTGAAATCCTGCTTTTTATCAACTATTTACCGGGATTATCCGTCAAGTCCCTGACCACAATGGAGGCGAGCATAGCGCCGAAAATGGCTGGAATATAAGCGCTTGTACCCATCGTGGATTTTTTATTGGGTTCTCCCTCCACCGGGAGAACCGTCTCCTTCAAAACCTGTTCGGAAGAGAATACCACCTTGAATCCGCTATGTACATCCATTTTGCGGAGCTTTTTACGCAGTATATAGGCCAGTCTGCAATTATAGGTCTCCCAAAAGTCAGCCACCTTTACCTGGGATGGATCCAGCTTTCCGCCAGAACCCATAGAGCTGGCTAGCCGGAGTCCGCAATTTACAGCATGATAGATCAGGTAGATTTTTGGCGTCAGGGTGTCTATGGCATCCACCACATAATCAAAGGGCTCTTCCAGAATCTCCGGAATCCTTTCATCCTTTATGAATTCGTGAAGTGTGGTCAGTTTCAACCCGGGATTAATGTCAGTTAAACGCTCTCCCATAACTTCCACCTTCGATCTGTTCAGGGTACTGTGGATGGCCGGGATCTGCCGATTCAGGTTTCCGGGTTGTACAATATCTCCATCAATGATGGTCATGCTACCCACTCCGCTTCTGCAGATCATCTCGGCAGCCATAGCTCCAACACCTCCCATACCTACTACCAGTACATTGGTGGCCTGAAGTATGGAGAATTTCTCCTCACCAATCAGCTGAATGGAGCGCTCCTGCCAGCCTGGGTGTGGATTTGTACTTTTCATGTAAAAGGGAATCAAAAGAGGTCAGCAAACCTGGTAAGGTGGGTCCTTGCATTCTCATAGATCTGAACACGCAGGTGATCCAAAGAGATACCCTTCACCTCAGCGGCGAAATGATAGATTTCCCTGATATCCAGGTCACCTTCATCGGTTTCAAAGAACAACTTTTCAACCGGGACCGTTAACAGTGATTCAACGATTTTGGAGTGTTCTTTTGCAATAGCTTCTCCAAAGGATAACAGGAACCCTGAATTCAACAGTGTTTCGGCCATTTGGGAGCTGCCATTATAACCGTGAATGATCATGGGAACCACTGGCTTATGTACCTTCATAAATTCAACCAATTCATTAAAGGCCTTTACCACATGTAGGATTACCGGCAGATCAGCAAACTCTGCTATTTCAACCTGCGCTTCAAAAACACGCATCTGATGTTCGAGGGGTGCCTCAATAGATTTATCCAGGCCAATCTCACCAATTGCAAAAACATTGAGATTCTCGGTGGAGAGCCTCACCTTATTGAGTGTATCCTCATCGTCCACCTTGCCAACATTGTATGGATGCAAACCAACCGAATAATGCCCGTTCTCAATATCGTCGGGTGGATAGTCTTTTGCCATCAGATTCATCATCACCCACTCCTGGATGTTGTTTGCTTGTCTGTGTCCATGAATATTGATAAAGATCTTATTTGCTTTTTGCACAATTTCTGGTTTTTGAAATTACCTGTTTATCTGTTCTATTCCGGTTTTCATCCTGCTGATTACCTCTTCCTTACCCAGAAAAGCAGCCAACTCAAAAAGACCCGGTCCCTTGGCTGCTCCAACAAGCAACAACCTCCATGCATTCATAATTGCTCCCATGCCCCACTGATTTTCCACAATCAAACCCTTCACTACAGATTCAATTGATTCAATTGTAAATGGTTCACAATCCTGAATGGCCTCCACCAGCAGGCTCATTTGATCAGGAGTGTCCTCTCTCCATCTTTTTTTAATGACTCCCGGGTCAAAAGATGAAGGAGCCTGAAAGAAAAACCATGACTGATCCCATAACTCATGAATGAAATTTATCCGAGGTTTAATAATTGGTATAAGTGTTTCTAGTTGACACTTTTCGCAATTGACTCCATTTAATTCCAATGCCTTATAAAATGCAGCAATCATATCACCATCAGGCATCATCTGAAGATGTTGGTGGTTAAACCACTTTGCCTTTTCAGGATCAAATCTTGATCCCGATTTCCCCACCTTTTCTAACTGAAATTCCGAAATCAGCTCCTCAAGTGTAAATAGCTCCTGCTCCGTTCCAGGATTCCAACCAAGCAATGCAAGCAGGTTGATACAGGCATCGGATTGGTAACCCTCCTCCCTGTAACCCGGAGAAATTTCACCAGATTCAGGATCCTTCCAATCCAGCGGGAAAACGGGGAATCCGCCCTTCTCTCCATCCCTTTTGCTCAACTTGCCTTTGCCGGTGGGCTTCAGAATCAATGGAAGGTGCGCAAATTGTGGCATCAGGTGTTCCCATCCAAAGGCACGGTAAAGTGAGACATGAAGAGGTAACGAAGGCAACCATTCCTCTCCGCGTATCACGTGAGAAATGGCCATCAGGTTATCATCCACCACATTGGCAAGATGGTATGTGGGCATTCCGTCTGATTTAAAAAGGATCTTATCATCCAGTGTAGAACTGTTGACCGATAATTCGCCTCTGACCAGGTCCTGCATTTCGATCACCTGATTGGACTCGAACTTGAACCGGATGACATAGGGTGTCCCCGAAGCAATTGATTTTTTCACGGCTTGTTCGTCCATGGTTAGGGAATTCTTCAAAGATTCCCGTACCCTTGCATCATACACAAAAGTTTCGCCCTTGGCTTCCTGTTCTTTTCTGATTTTCTCAAGTTCTTTCGGTGTATCAAAAGCATAATAAGCGTGGCCCTTCAAAATGAGTTCCATCGCATATTCTTCATACAGATCCTTACGCTCCGATTGCCGGTAAGGGCCAAAACCTCCACCCTGCCTGGGACCCTCATCAGGAATCAAACCGCACCATTCCAGCGATTCAACAATGTAATCTTCTGCACCGGGAACAAACCTGGTCTGATCTGTATCTTCAATACGCATAATAAAAGTACCACCGTGCTTCCTGGCAAAGAGGTAATTGAAAAGGGCTGTTCTTAATCCTCCTATGTGAAGAGGGCCCGTGGGACTGGGTGCAAATCTGACCCTGATATTCTGATTCATGCGAAAACTATTACTGGTTCATTCTTCAAACTGGACAAATATAGATAAATGGTTTAGTAGTGGGGATCAATTCATTGAATGGTTTTCCAGGAACTGAGGATAGAGATCGTCCCTGACCCAGCTGAAGGAGGGTTCCAGCTCCAGAAGCTTTCTGTAAACCACGTCTGCATCCATGATCTGTCCTGCTTTTTCATAAGCTATACCCAGTCCTGTCAGACAATTCAGGTAGATCCAGTTCTGCCATGTACGCCCAGGAGTTAATTCGAACAACCGTACCGCTTTTTCATAGAGTGGGACAGCCCTCTTTTTTGACCCCCCCAGAATGGCAGGGGTATAGAATGCAATATTTGCCTTTTCCATCCATGCCTGAGGTTCGTCTGGTCCCAGTCCGATGGCCATTTGATTGGCCTCAATGGAGCGGTTTCTGTTTTTTATCGCCCTGAAAGGTTCAAGATAAACCCTGAATCCATATAAAGCTCCCTGGAGGCTGTAAATCCTTGGATTCTTTTCATCATTCACTAAAATCAGATTGACGTACCCTACTGCCCTTTCAAGTACCTCCCTTGCTTCCTTTCTCCTTTTCACAGATATACAATACGCAATATATCCATACTCAACTTCAATGATATCATACAATAAATCCTTGTCTGCGGTAATCCGGTAATTCGACTCCATCTCTACCATTACCTCTTTCCAGGAATCCATATTCTTCAGAAGATACGCATTGTAAATCCTTGATTGATAATCCTGTCCACTTGCAAGTCCACCGCCCATCATAAAGTATACTACAATTACAGGCAGTGGATATTTTGATCTGATTTTTTCCAGGAAACGATTCATCTATCTATTTGATAAGCTGATCAACAATCTTCGCCGATGCCAGACAGAGCGGAATTCCTCCACCAGGATGTACGCTTCCTCCTACGAAATAAAGTCCTTTGTATTTCCTAATGAAATTGGGGTGCCGGCTGAACGCGGCAACACGACTGTTGGAACTATTGCCATACAATGCACCCCTGTGAGTAAAAGTATTGGCTTCAATGGACCTTGGATCGGCCACGAATTCCTTGAGGATCAACGGTTCAATCTTCACCCCAAGCATCCGGTCGATCTTTTTAATGATATTATTTCTGGTCTGCTCAATAAGGGCATCCCAATCCTGTCCAAGATTCTCGGGAACATTGACCATCACGTACCAGTTTTCCTGTCCTTCAGGAGCATCGTTCCAGACCTTTTTTGAGCTGACAAACAGGTAAACTGTGGGGTCTTCATAGACTTCCCTTTTATGGCTTAAAACCCTGAATTCTTCTCGATAATTGGCCGAAAACAGAATATTATGGAGGTCCAACTGGGGAAAATCCTTATCAATGGCCCAGTAAAAGATCAGGGCTGATGTACTCTGTTCCTTTTTAAACTGCTTTACCGGAAAAGAGACATCCTCAAGCAGGTCCCTGTATAGATAAAAGAGATCGATGTCACTGATCACCACATCCGAAGGATAGATCCCTCCTTCCACCACGACCCCCTGGGTCACTTTCCTGGCCATAACAATCTTTTCAACAGGCTGATTGAAATGAAAAATAACTCCCATTTTGTCCGCCAGTTCTTTGAGTCCTGTGGCCAGGGCGTACATTCCCTTCTCCGGGAAGTAAGCTCCCATATTGTGCTCCAGGTGGGATATCACATTGAGTGTTCCTGGGGCCCGGTATGGATCCGATCCATTGTAGGTGGCATACCGGTCAAATAGTTGAATTAGTTGTTTCGATCCAAAACGTTTTACATTGGCCTCGTGCATGGTCACCATGGAATCAAGCTTCCATATCTGCAAAAGTACATTTATGAACTTTTGGGAGATAAAGGTGCCCATGCGTAAGAAGTTACTGAATATGAAAACATCACTGGTCAGGTCATAGATCTTCTTGCTTTTTTCGAAGTATTGTTGAATCCTGTGGGCCGGCTCACCAAAAACATTTTCCACCTCCTCCATAAAATGATCAGGATCACCAAAGGCATTTAATACATTCCCATCCTCATAAAAATAGCGGGTAAGAACATCCAGCTTCTCGTACCGTATGGATGTCTTCATTTCCTCACCCGCGAGCACATACAACTCTTCAACCATGTCAGGCAGCGCAAAGAGTGAAGGCCCCGTATCCCACCTGAATCCCTGCCATTGGAGGAAATCAAGTTTTCCTCCAGGTCTGTCAGATTTCTCAAACACTGTTACATGGTGACCCCTGCTGGCCAGGCGTATTGAGGTTGCAAGTCCTGCAATCCCAGCTCCCACAATATTTACAGAAAGCTTCATAAATAAACGTTCATAATGGGAAAGTAAATTACGGATAAAATTATGTTTTTTATCATATTTTAGGGTAGCAGAAACTCCTAATTTCGCATTCATATATTAAAACTACTTTTCATGGACAATATCATGGTGATCGGGGCCGCCGGACAGATCGGATCGGAACTGGTGGTTGAACTCAGAATGAGATATGGCGGTGAGCATGTTTTTGCAACAGATATCAAGCAGGCGCCCCCGGATATTATGGAGGGTGGTCCTTTTCAAGTTCTGGACGTGATGGACGACAAACAGCTGATCCATTTCATCATCCGGCACAAAATCAATCAGATTTATCACCTGGCTGCTGTCCTGTCAGGAAATGCTGAAAAACTTCCCACCCAGGCCTGGAAGATCAACATGGACAGTCTGATGAATATCCTGGAGGTGGCCAAAATGGTGGAAGATGTGAAAAAAGTCTTCTGGCCCAGTTCCATTGCAGTATTCGGCCCTACAACACTACGCACGAATACACCTCAGCTTGCAGTCATGGAACCCATCACCGTATATGGAATTAGCAAGCTTGCCGGAGAACGGTGGTGTGACTATTACTATAATAAATTCGGGGTGGATGTGAGGAGTTTGCGCTATCCAGGGCTCATCAGCTATAAAACTGAAGCAGGGGGAGGGACCACCGATTATGCTGTTGAGATTTTCTATGAAGCCATTCGCCATGCCAGTTACGATTGTTTTCTGGGAGAGGGAACTGCGCTCCCCATGCTTTTTATGCCCGATGCCATCAAGGCTACCATCCAGCTGATGGAAGCCGATCGCTCACGACTGACCATTCACAGCAGTTATAACATTGGAGGGATGAGTATCACTCCGGCCCAGCTACACAAGGAGATACAAAAACAGATCCCCGGATTCTCAATCCAGTATAATCCGGACTTCAGACAGGCTATTGCCGATTCATGGCCACAGAGCGTGGACGACACCATTGCCCGGATTGACTGGGGATTTGAACAAAAATATGACCTGGAGATGATGACCAAAATCATGTTGAATGAGATTAAGAACAAACTAAATACTTAAACCATGTACGGAAAAATAAAGGAGCATCTGACCACTGAACTTGAGAATATTCAAAAGGCGGGTCTGTTTAAAGCAGAAAGGATCATCTCCTCTTCCCAGACAGCTGAAATTGAGCTTGAAAGCGGACAGAAGGTTTTGAATTTCTGCGCCAACAATTACCTGGGGCTATCCAATCATCCAGAATTGATCCAGGCCGCAAAGGATGCCCTTGAAACCCATGGATTTGGCATGTCATCGGTAAGGTTCATCTGCGGTACCCAGGACCTGCATAAGGTGCTGGAACAAAAAATTGCTGCATTCTTTGGAACGGAAGACACTATTCTTTATGCAGCTTGCTTCGATGCCAACGGTGGTTTATTTGAACCCTTGCTTACTGCTGAAGATGCCATCATTTCTGATACCCTGAACCACGCTTCCATCATTGACGGGGTCAGGCTTTGCAAAGCTCAGCGTTACAGATATAAAAACGCTGATATGGAAGACCTGGAGCAACAGCTGATCAAGGCACAGGAGCAGCGTTTCCGGATCATCGTTACCGACGGCGTTTTCTCCATGGATGGAAACGTAGCTCCGGTTGGTCAGATCTGTGAGCTGGCAGAAAAGTATGATGCCATGGTGATGGTGGATGAGTGCCATTCGGCCGGTGTTGTGGGAGAAACCGGACGGGGGGTAACAGAACAGTTTAACATCAGGGGTAAGGTAGACATCATCACCGGTACCCTGGGCAAAGCATTCGGGGGTGCCATTGGTGGCTTTACCACCGGTAAAAAAGAGATCATTGAAATGCTCCGTCAGCGCTCCAGACCATACCTGTTCTCCAATTCCCTTCCGCCAGCAGTGGTAGGCGCCGGAATCAGAATGTTTGATATGATGGATGAGACCACCAAGCTTCAGGAAAAATTGCACTATAATACAGATTACTTCATGAAGAAAATGATGGCTGCAGGATTTGATATCAAACCTACCCAATCAGCCATCTGCGCACTGATGTTGTATGATGCCAAACTATCCCAGAACTTTGCATCAAAACTACTGGATGAGGGGATCTATGTGATCGGTTTCTATTTTCCGGTGGTTCCTAAGGAGCAGGCCAGGATCAGGGTACAGCTCTCAGCTGCCCATGAACAGGAACATCTGGACCGTGCCATTAGCGGGTTTATAAAAGTGGGAAAAGAGTTGGGGGTTATCCAATAATAGTTGTTTTACCGGACTTACACCAGCTTCTTTCTATTAAGAAGAGCATCGGAAAGTACCAGCAGAAACAGGGCCACAAGGGTGGAAACCAGCCAGGTGGATAGGTTGATCTCCGAAAGAAAGTCATAGTTTAAGTTAAATTGTGGCAATTGCCATTCCAAATTGGATAGTCCACTGACATTTTCCAAAAGCATGCCTCCTGGTTCTGAGTATATTACAGATACCACTACAATGCCAATGATGAAGAGAACAATCAGGAACCTGCCGGCCTTGCCGATAAGCGGCTTATACTCGCTCTTTTCAGTCTCAACACCGATCTTATCCATCACCCGGTCTGTAAAATTACCGGGGGCTGGTTCCAGGCCCGACTCCCTGAAAAGCTTTGATATTTTCGGATCCCTTTCCATTTTATAAAATTGAAGATAGTTCAGATTTTAAACTTTCACTGATCACCTGGTACATTTTTTTTCTTGACCGGTGTAGTTTGATCCTGATATTGCTGTTGGTCAGGCCGGTAATTTCGGCAATCTCCTCCAGCGACAATTCATCATAATAAAAGAGGGTTACTACAACTCCATCAGTTTCCGGAAGCGCCTCAATGGCCATTTGTAAATACCTGCCTCTCTCTTCTGCTGATATACTCTCCAGACCATTCATATCCCCTTCGTCAATCTCCGCATCAGGTATCTCAGCCACCAGGTCAATCATCCTTACCTTTTTTCGAATCACGCTAATGCACTGATTATAAGTAATCCGGTACAACCATGTAGAGAACTTCGATTTTTCCTGAAAACCCTCTATGGAACGGTAAGTCTTCACAAAGACATCCTGTGCTGCTTCTTCAGCATCTGCTTCAATAGTCAACATTCTGAGACAGATGGTATATACCATATCTCTGTACCTGTCTACCAGCCAGGAGAATGCTTCCGTCTCACCCTGTTTTACCCGGTTGATAAAGTATGACTCGCTGTGGGCCTCCATTCAATTACTAAGACGCCTGATTTTACAAAACGTTACAATTTAACCCCACTTTTCGATCCCCACATCTTATTAACGAATTCAATGGGATAAAAATTTTGATGATTCCTGTAACATGATTACAAAAGAGGGCGTCAAAGAGACAACAAACAAAGTTTAACCAAAATCTACAAATTATGTTAACTGAGATTTTAGTACCTATTTCAATATTCGCTGCAATTTTTGGGATCGTATTCGTTATAGCCACTGCCAGGAACCGGGAACGGATGGCCATGATTGAGAAAGGGGTCAATCCAAAGGACTTTATGAATACCAGTAAGCCCAGTGTATATGGAATCCTGAAGTGGGCCCTGTTGCTGGCAGGACTTGGATTGGGGTTGTTTATAGGAAGCCTTTTGGAAACTTATACACAAATCCAGGAAGAGCCTGCATATTTTGCTTCTGCCCTGTTTTTTGGAGGACTTGGCCTGGTCATAGCCTTCCTGATCTCTAAGAAGGCAGAGGATAAGAAGTAGGATTTCTCGTATTGTAGAATAACACAAAGAGACTGTCTCCAATCGAGGTGGTCTTTTTGTTTAACTATCTTTTGGAGGGAAATTACAATACTCTCTTGGAAGGTTATCCGCATTTGGAGTGGCCGCATTCAGTACAGATCAGACAGCCCTCCTGATAAACTAAATTGTTTGAATCACACTCTTCACATTTCAGGCCCGATTTAGCTTTTGTTCCATTGGGAATATACTTTTTCAAGGACCTCACTACCCCTGCACTCCAGGTATTGATCGATTCATTATCCAGTCGCAGTGAGCTGATCAGGTTGATGGAATCCACTACCGGCATTCCATGCCTCATCACCCCGGATATTAATTTAGCATAGTTCCAGAACTCGCTATTAAACTGGTGTGACAATCCACCCATTGTCACCTTGTATCCGTATTTATCCACATACTGGAAATCATAGCGCTTGGTTCCGTCCTCATTTTTTGTTTTAAGGATCACCCCTCTCTTTACCTTGGACGGAATCGGGAAGGTATCTTCCTCTTTCCGCCCTGTAAAGATCTCGTAGGGTTTTCCATCAAGCAGTCCAACAAATGCAATCCAGTCTTCATCATTGTTTTTGAACCTGAGTATTTCCGCTTCCAGTTCCTTTGGTCGCTTAATGGGGAATTGTGTTTCCTTTTTTTTATTCTTATCACTGGCCACCAGAACTCCCGTCCTCGACCCATCACGGTATACAGTAACTCCCTTGCACCCGCTTTTCCATGCATTCACATAGAGCTCTCCAACGAGTTCTTCTTTAGCATTAGAAGGAAGGTTGATGGTTACACTGATGGAGTGGTCCACCCACTTCTGAATGGCTCCCTGCATTTTTACCTTCTGAACCCAGTCTACATCTTTTGAAGTTGCCTTGTGGTAGGGTGACCGTTTAACCAGTTCCTGCACATCTTCATCGCTAAAATTTTTCACCTCCTCCGGGTCCATGCCGTTCACTCTTAACCAGGTGAGAAAATTATGATGAAATACATTGTACTCTTCCCAGCTGTCGCCCACCTCATCTACAAAATTAACAGTGGCCTCTCTATCATTGGGATTCACCTTTCTGCGCCGCTTATAAACAGGAAGGAACACAGGCTCAATCCCCGAGGTGGTCTGAGTCATCAGGCTCGTGGTACCGGTAGGTGCAATGGTGAGCAGGGAGATGTTTCTCCTCCCATGTTTCTTCATCTCTTCAATTAGTTCCGGGTCCTCCTTGCCCAATCTGATCAGGAATGGATTATCTCTCTCCTTATTAAAATCAAAAACTTCAAATGCTCCGCGTTCTTTTGCCATCTCTACCGAAGAACGGTAGGTTTCCAGGGCTAAGGTTTTGTGTACTTCTACCGAAAAGTCGATGGCATTTTCACTGCCATAACCCAATCCCAGTGCAGCGAGCATATCTCCTTCTGCTGTAATGCCGACACCGGTCCTTCTGCCCTCCAGGGCCTTCCGTTTGATATTCTCCCACAGGTTGATCTCCACCCTCTTGATCTCCTCGTCTTCCGGATCTGTATAAATCTTTTCCAGGATGGCTTCCACCTTCTCAAGCTCCAGGTCGATAATATCATCCATGATCCGTTGTGCCAGTCCTGCATGTTTGCGGAATTTCTCCCAGTTGAATTTTGATTTTTTGGTAAAGGGCTCATCCACGTAACTGAAGAGATTCACAGCCAACAACCGGCAGCTGTCATATGGACAAAGCGGAATTTCACCACACGGATTGGTAGAAACGGTTTTAAATCCCTGGTCGGAATAGCTGTCAGCCACTGACTCTCTGATCACCGTATCCCAGAATAGAATCCCGGGTTCTGCCGATTTCCAGGCATTGTGAACGATCTTTTTCCACAAATCACGGGCTACTATCTCTTTGGTGTGGGTGGGATTCTCCGAATTGATGGGATATTGTTGTATGTAGGATTTCCCTTCCACCACGGACTTCATAAATTCATCGTTGATCTTTACTGAAACGTTTGCTCCTGTCACTTTCCCTGATATCATTTTTGCATCGATGAAATGCTCTGCATCCGGATGTTTCACAGAGATGCTCAACATGAGTGCACCCCTGCGGCCATCCTGGGCTACTTCACGGGTGGAGTTGGAATAGCGTTCCATAAAGGGTACCACTCCTGTGGATGATAAAGCACTATTCAGCACAGGGCTTCCTGAGGGCCTGATATGTGAGAGGTCGTGTCCCACCCCACCACGACGCTTCATCAGCTGAACCTGTTCCTGGTCTATTTTCATGATCCCTCCATAGGAATCGGCCTTTCCTTCATGTCCGATCACAAAGCAATTAGAGAGGCTTGCTATCTGATAATTATTTCCGATCCCGGTCATGGGGGAACCCTGGGGAACGATATATTTGAATCCACGCATCAATTCGAACAGCTCATCAAAGGAGAGGGGATTGGTATACTTATTTTCGATGCGGGTGATTTCGGAAGCAAGTCGCCGGTGCATGTCATCGGGCGTGCGTTCATAAATTTTGCCCTGTGAATCTTTCAATGCATACTTATTCACCCATACCCTGGCAGCAAGCTCATCACCTTCAAAATACTTAAGTGAGGCTTTATAGGCTTCATCAAAACTGTACGTGTGTCTAAGCTTTTGGTCTTCTTCTGACTGACCTTCTGATTTACCAGTAAGCTCCTTTTCAACAAACGTCAAGTTCTTTTGTGGTACTGCCTTTTCTGCCATTCTTTTCAGTTTAAATATTCTCCTCCAGGTTAGGTGCCTAACAGAACACCAAAATAGTCATTGAGTTAGTCCATATCAATCCATAGTTATTAACTAATATCAACAGGCGCGTAACTTACTGTGAATCTGCTTATTACAAAATATAGCCTCTGGAATAGAGGTAATAAGGCCCTATTTTCACATGGTAAAAATCAAATGATTTTCCTTAATGGGTGATGAAACAGGGGTCCTTTGCGATACAGATTTCGGGGAATGAAATTAAGAAGAATTCGAAAACGGATAGGGGGAATTGAGCCTCATTTTATTAACAAGAAATTAACCCTAAAGCTAACTCAATTACAGTCAGTCACATGAGAAAAATCATGCATAATTTCCAAGTGTCAGATTGTTAATTATTTGATTTAGTGACAATTAAAAGAATATGGGAAATTGCCTTATTCGCTCCATCCCAGTGTTCATGCGGGTTCGTCTTTATTCAGGAAAAAGATAATTACAAACCGAAATCAACAAAAAAAAAGGGTGCCGATAAACGACACCCAATTTTTCATTCGAAAAATGATCGATGTTAGAAGATATAACGAAGTCCGATCTGGGCCTGCCAGCGTGAACTTTGTACCCCGATATCATCGATGTCCCAAACATCTCCTTCAGGAGCATCAAAGGTAAAGGTTGGAGTATAGTCTCCACCAGCTTCATTTACAAAACCATCAAAATCGATGAGTCGCAGTGCGTTGTTACTCACATAAAACATGCGACCCCAGTCGCTGTTGATCAGGTTACCCAGGTTAAACAGGTCAAAGGTGAGCTGCAGTGTGTGCTTAATGTCTCCACTGCTCACATAGATATCCTGCGCAAACTTAAAGTCAATGACACTGGTAAAGGGCATGCGGGCACCATTGCGCCCGGCATAATCTCCCCTGCGGGTACTCAGGTAATCATCGTTTTCGATAAACGCATCCAGGGCACTCCACTGAGCAGAGGCGGTGGCAGCATCGGAGAAAACGATCTCGCTTTGTGATGCGGGCACATAGATAAGGTTCCCGGCATTTTCACCCTCACCATTCAGATTACCATTATCGTTGTAGACATATGAGAATACATCGCCTGACTGTCCATTGTAGTAAAGGGTGAATGAGGAGGTCATGTGACCAATCCAGTCCACTTTATAGTTTGCATAAGCGAGAAACCGGTGTCCCAGGTCAAAGTCGGAAACGGTCAGATCCAGATAATTTAATCCGCTCACATTCTCCATATACCTCCACTGGGAACTATTCTGGCTGGATGTACCATCGTTGACTGCCATGGAACGACCAAAGGTATAGGCCACGTTCGCAGTAAGGCCATTGTCAAATGGCTTCTGCACTTGCGCAGTAATGTTATAAGAGTATCCTTCATTGGTATTGGTACCCAGCATTACCCTTGAGTAATCATCGGTGATATTATCGTTTGAGAAGAAGTTACGGTTGTCTGCACCATCCAATTTTTGGGCTGGATTCGGATCAACATTCACATTGAAGTAATTTACATTATTCAGCGTTTTGGTATAGATCGCTTCAAGAGTTCCGATCATGCCCCAGGGAAGTCTCTGGTCCACAGCCAGGTTGGCCCTGAATATCTGGGGGAATTTGAAGTTTTCAGCAAAGAGGTCGACCTGTCCGCCGTAGTCGGCTTCGGGATATCCGAAATCCGGATTTTTCCACTGGTTGTCCCATTCAGGTCTGAATGTAATGGGATTTGCTCCACCATTCCAGGAGCTCCTGTGATAGACACCACCGATCACCACACCACTGTTGGTATAAGATCCGCCGGGCCATACCAGAGGCAGGCGTGAAGTGAAGACACCAACTCCACCACGCAACTGTGTGGACTTGTCACCCGACACATCCCAGTTGAAACCAACCCTTGGGGAGAACATCAGGGAAGAAGAAGGCATCTGTCCCGATTGCGCTCCTTCCAGGTCCCATCCTGCAGCCTCAAGTTCCGCAATGGTGGTACCGTTGAAATGATCATCCACAGGACTATCTGTCAGGAACATGGGCATGTCCATCCGGATACCAAGGGTAATCTTCAGATCAGGAGATGCCTGGAATTCATCCTGGGCATAGATTCCCCACTGAAGCATGTTGAAGTCAGCCGCAGCAGCTGATCCGTCACCGGTAATATCATCCACCAGTGAATAACCCCTTTCAAACTGGTATGCCGGCACTTCACCACCTGTACCAATGGTCATGAAGTCAGCTACATTGGAATAGCGGTACTCTCCGAAATTTTTCCTCATAAAGAGGTTGTAAGTGGAGGAGAATTCAATGTTGGTACCCACTGTGATGGTGTGCTTGCCCTTATAAATGCTGTAGTTATCAGTGATGGTCAATACATCCTGGTCCAGCTGGTTGGCTGTAGAATAGGGTTCTGATCCAAAATAGAGGGTTCCGCTGCCATCATATACCCTGAATGCAGGGAAATTGTCTCCGTAAGGATCCCTGTCATCCCTTACTGAGGTAAACCCAATCACCAGGCTGTTGGAGCTGGCAGTAAGGTTTGACTTTAGTTCCAGTGCAGTTGAGTTCGTTACACTTGGAAAATATTGTGCATTGTTTTCGAACTGCAGCGATCGGGAACTGGAGCTATTGGTTTTAATAGCCTCCAGACTGGTATAACTATGCCTGAAAGTCAACTTATGCTTATTGTTAATGTTCCAGTCAATCCTCGCAATCAATTTGTTTGAATTAAGCTCGTCGTTCTTGGACAGGAAAGTACCCGGATCATACCCGAAGTCATTTTGGAGCTTGTCAGCAACCGCCTGAATGGTGGCCTGGTTGCTATCTCCTGTATAGTCGGCGAAGTCAAAAGGCTTTGGGGTCTGTTCCCGCTGCATCTCGCCATTAATAAAGAAGAACAGTTTGTTCTTGATGATGGGGCCACCTACCCTGAAACCATAGGTATTGGAGCTGAACTCGGGAAGTTTGGTCCGCTCTACACTTTCATTATCAGTGGGGGTTTTCCCTGCCAATCCTTCATTCCTGAAGAAATAGTATGCAGACCCGGTCACAGTGTTGGATCCACTGCGGGTTACAGCGTTAATGCTGGCTCCAGCGAATCCTGACTGGCGAACATCATAGGGTGCCAGAGTGATCTGGAACTGCTCGATGGCATCCATGGATATGGGTGTGCCATAAGTCTGGCCACCGTTGGTTCCTGTTGGTGATAGCCCAAATACATCATTGTTTACAGCACCGTCAAAGGAGATGGCGTTGTAACGGTTGTTAATACCGGCAATGGAGATGGCTCCGTTCCCGTCCACGATAGCCTGTGGGGTCATCCGTGTGAAGTCGGCCAGGTTCCTGTTTACCGAAGGAAGGTCACCGATCTGCTCGGCTCCAACCACGGTTTCAGCACCGGTCCGGTTGCCGTCAAAAACATCAAACTCCTTGACCCGGCGGCCTACAATTTCCACCTCGGCTATGGCCACCTGGGTCATTCCCAGTTCCACATTGATTTGGAAGGTCTGACCCAGTGTCAGGTAAATATTGCCCTGATCATAATTCTCATAACCCACGTAGGAGACAGTCACTTTGTAGGGACCGCCAATGTTCATGTTCGGAATCCGGAAAAAACCTTGTTCCCCGGTAATGGCTCCAAACTGAGAACCTGTGGGTTCATGCACTGCAACCACGGTTGCGCCCGCAAGAGGGCTTGAATTGTCGTCAAGGATCTGACCGTTCATACCCGCGGTAGTCGTACCCTGACCCATCACACTCAATGCCAATCCGAAGACGGCCAGAGAGAGCAATAACTTTTTAATGGTTTTCATAGACTTTTTGGTTTTTGGTTTTTGGTAAAATATAGATTAGTTGCGAAATTATGCAATGACAACTTCCCATAGATTAAGAAATCCTTAAGAAATTGTTGTGATTGTTCATAACCTTCGAAAGTACCCCAAAATTATGAAGAATTCTCCGCCCGGAAAGGTTCTCTAAAGCATATTAGCATCTGAACTTTTGCACACTTTATCCATGATGGCCGATGTGGCTCCAACCCTTTCCAGCACATAGTTTCCAGCGATTCCCGAGGAGGTTTTCAACAGGTCTGGATTTTCCAATTGTTGATGAATTGTGGATAACAGCTCCTGTTCATCGTGAACCGGGAAGGCAGCTGACAGCTCTGCAAGCTCAACTGCTTCGGAAAATTTGTGAAACGCAGGGCCGAAAATTACAGGAAGTCCGTAGGTGGCCGCCTCCAGTGTATTGTGTATTCCTTTGCCAAATCCTCCCCCGATGTAGGCCATGGTCCCATACCTGTAAAGATAGGAAAGCTGACCAATGGTATCCACAATTACGACACGGATACCCCTGGGCAATGGATGATCGAGTTCGGTGAATAAAACACTTTCCGGGAACCGCTTCTTCAACCTGAAGAGGTGTGTTTCTGACAATTCATGGGGGGCAATGATCAACCGGGTATCCTGAGGGAGCTGTCTGAACGCATGCTCCAGTATTTGCTCATCCGGTTCCCAGGTACTTCCTGCTACAATCACCCTTGAATCCCTGGAGAATGCTTCAAGTGTTTCATTTTTATATTCAGTCTCAGCTACCTGTTTAACCCTGTCGAATCTTGTGTCTCCTGTAACTGACACCCAGTTGACACCAACGCCTTCAAGTAAATTTTTTGACGTTTCATGTTGTACAAACATATGGGTAAAATAGTCCAGAAATCGCCTGTACCATTTGCCATACCACTTAAAAAACAGCTGGCTGGACCTGAAATTCCCGGAAGCCAGGTAAACAGGAACCTTCCGCCTGTTTAACCGCCGCAGGAAATGGTACCAGAATTCATATTTGATAAAGATTGCCATCTCAATGGAGAGACTGTCTACCAGCCGACGTGCATTACGGGCTGTATCCAGCGGCATGTACATCACATGGTCGGCCCCCTGGAAATTCTTTCGTTTCTCATACCCCGATGGAGAAAAAAAAGTGAGCAGGATCTTGTGCTCAGGGAAACGACGGCGTGACTCCTCAATGAGTGGTCTTCCCTGCTCAAACTCACCCAACGAAGCACAATGGAACC
>Ga0209013_10001262_pt1 | contig 23321 bp, 25 predicted proteins | sample Cruoilmetagenom2_FD_187291 | JGI IMG/M metagenome (GOLD analysis project Ga0209013, IMG submission 187291) | Oil polluted marine microbial communities from Coal Oil Point, Santa Barbara, California, USA - Sample 2 (SPAdes) (version 2) | ecosystem: Environmental > Aquatic > Marine > Oil seeps ... | reverse complement strand
CAAAACCAGGCGGACAGATGATGAGGCAGTGGAGGTCTTCGAACAGCTGGCGGCAAATCCCAAGTGTGAAGTGCGCTGGCTGCGAACTCTGGCCATGTTGTACATCATCCGCCAGGATTGGATGAGACTCCAGGTACTGGCAGGGCGATTAGCTCGCCAGTTTGGATAATCTTCAATTTCAAAGGAAACCTTTATGAAAATTGCAGTTATTGGCGCTGGATATGCTGGATTATCGGCAGCCTACGATTTAGCGCGCTCTGGACATGACGTTGTTATCTATGAAGCCACGGATCGGCCTGGCGGGCTGGCTGTCGGTTTTAAAGAATCCAATTGGGATTGGTCAGTAGAAGGTTATTACCACCACTGGTTTGCTTCTGATGAACATATGCTGGGTTTGATCGAAGAGCTGGGTTTCTCTGGGAAGGTTCGTTTCCCAAGGCCATATACAGTAATGATGCATAAAGGGAAATGGTATCCCTTTGATTCCATTCCGCAGGCTTTAATGTACCCGGGACTGGGTTGGGGGATCAATAAGATCCGGTTTGGCCTGGTTGGCCTTTACTTGCGATTGACCAATAACTGGCAGGCGATGGAAAAAACCACCGTAGATGCCTGGATGCGTAAATGGGCTGGCAACAAGGTTTATGAAACGATGTGGGAACCGATGATGAAAGGAAAATTCGGCCCGCATTATAAGGATGTCAATATGGCCTGGATGTGGGCCAGGATGCATGCCCGCACCTCGCGGTTGGGCACTTATGTAGGTGGTTTTCAAGCTTTTACAGATGATATGGTTGGCGTTCTGAAAGACCTCGGTATTGAGATTCGCCTGGAAACCCCGGTCAAAGAGATCACTGAAAGCCTGGAGGTCACCTCTGATCCTGGTAAGGAAAAATATGATCGTGTTCTGGTAACCACTTCGCCTGATCTATTGTCCAGGATGGTACCAGCCCTCCCTGACAGCTACCAATCCGGTTTGAAGGATCTCAAGAGCATGGGAGCGGTTGTGCTCACGTTATCGATTTCTAACCAGCTTTCTACTCAAGGTTATTATTGGTACAACATCCCCAAAGAACAGGGATATCCTTTCCTGGCTGTGGTGGAGCATACCAATTATCTCTCCCCGGAATATTTCGGTGGAGACCATATTATCTATTGCGGTGATTACAGGGATTCAGATCATCCTTATTTTGAGATGAGTAAAGAACAGATCTTGGAAGAGTTCCTGCCGCCACTAAAGAGGATCAACCCGGATTTTGACCCCAGTTGGGTTAAAAAATCCTGGCTTTACCGCACCAAATATGGCCAACCAGTACCAGAAATGAACCATTCCGGGCGAATCCCATCCATACAAACGCCCATTCAGGGATTATATTTTGCCAGTATGAGCCAGGTCTATCCCTGGGATCGGGGAACCAATTTTGCGGTCGAGATCGGCCGTCGGGCTGCGGGGATGATGATGGATTAGCGGCGTTAGATATTACATTGTTTGAAAGCGGTTTCCTCTGATGAAGCCGCTTTTTTTTTATCATGGGCGAAGAAACTAGACCGGTCTAAATCCCTAGTTTGATAATTCAAGAAAATATGGACCGGGATGATGAGACGGAATTAAGTGTTAGTTATATCCCATTTTCTTTTCCCCGGCGTGAGCGCAGCGAACACCTGGTCAGAGTGCAGAGCACACGCCTGTGTGTAACATCCCCCTTCTTTTATGAGCTTTTCCACTAATCAAGTCTCCTTGAATTGAGTATATTAGGGTAACTATTGGTACAAATCCCATTTTCAGGGGGTGTTACAGGGTTCTTTCCAGTTGGTGGAGTGTTTTTATGGATAGCGAATTATTGACCCGTTTTGCATTAATTGAGGACTTTTCAGATGACCAGGTCGAGGCGTTAAGGCCTATTATCGAGGATATCAGGTTTGACACTGATCAGGTAATCTTTAATCAGGGTGATCCGGCGGATTATCTGTATTTTGTTCTGGATGGCAGAGTATCGATTCGTTTTAAACCCGAAGATGGTCCAGTACTAACGGTCTCTGAAGTGGACCGGGGTGAAGTGTTTGGATGGTCCTCAGCCCTGGGTTCCCACAGATATACTTCTTCTGCAATTTGTTCAGAATGTGGATTGTTCATCCGTCTGGAAGGAGAAGATTTAAAGAATCTCTGCCAGGAACATCCCGAAACGGGTATACTAATATTGAACCGTTTGGCGGGAGTCATAGCCCGGAGATTGCGCGGCACACACGAGCAAGTTTTGGCACTACTCCATCGGGGATTGAATGACAAATAACCCGGAGGGTTATTAAGATGAAAGAGGTTCAAAAGAATTTACGAACAGAACAAATGCAAAATCTGATCAAAAGTATCAGTGCCTATATTGAACAATATCATGGTGGTTCAGCGGAACTGGTGTCTTTCGAGGATAATATTGTCAAGGTGAGGTTGGGGGGTGCTTGCCTTGGCTGTCCATTATCGACTGCCACCCTGAATGGGTGGGTCCAGGGCACTATCAACCAATTTTTCCCGGATGTTTCGGTAGAAGCCGCCGAATAACTAATACAAGAGCAGTTCCTATAGGAGAAAATCATTATGGATTATTTCTACCAGATCATTGAGATGCTTGGTTTATTTGTTCAAATTTTGGGCCTGGTTTTATTTGGCGTCACAGTGGGTTGGTTTACCTTACACGTCATCAATCAGCCGGAAAAGAGCTGGCAGCTGCAGAGCATTATCTACAGTGTATTCCTGGTTTTTGTCGCTTTGATGGTCAGGTACCTCAATCCTGGCGCTTTGGGCGCATTTTTAGTAGGCACAGCTGGCGCCATATTCTACTGGGGTTTATTCAAGAATCGGGAAAAACCAGCAAAGAAGAAATAACCTGAACCAAAATTGATAAATGCGGGATCTTGATATTATTCAGGTTCCCGCATTTTTGTTTTAAGTTTCCTTATCAACGAAGTTCCTTTAATGAACCTCGTCCCTATGTCCTGTGTTATAGACCGAGTGTCTTGTCCATCATAGCGGCAACCGCCGTGTATACCGGGGAATTATCTTCCAGCTCTATTAGCGGTTTCCCGCTGTAATCAAATTCCACCACACTTTGATCCATCGGTACAGGTCCCAGGAATGGGACATCGATTTTCTCGATCCTGTCTTGGATCGGTGCAGGAATCTCCCCTGGCACACGGTTGAGGATGAAGTATGAGTTTTTTACATTTATCGCGAGTTCATCCTTTAATTTGACAATATTGTCTGCAGCAGATAGTCCGCGCTGCGTAGGGCCGCTGATAATGAATAAATGATCCACATCCTGGGTGGTCCTGCGGCTGAGATGCTCCATGCCGGCTTCGTTATCCATCACCACGTAGGGGTAATTATGGCTGAGTTTATCGAGTATATCCCTCAAGTTGTGGTTTACAGCACAGTAGCAGCCAGGGCCTTCCGAGCGGCCCATGGCGATCAGGTCAAAATTATCGCTCTCGATCAGGGAGCTGTGGATCTCATAATCCAGATAATCGTGTTTGGACATGCCACCGGCAATACTTCCCCGGGCTGCACCGCTGACATTCTGAGCGCCCTGGACCTGCTTTAACAAGTCCTCGCGGATGCCGCCAACGGTGCAGTCCAGGTCCACTCCCAGTACCATATTCAGGTTAGCGCTGGGGTCGGCGTCAATGGCCAGGATGGGCTGCTTTCCTTTATTGATCAGGTATTTGATGATCATAGCGGAGATGGTGGTTTTCCCTGTGCCACCTTTTCCTGCCAGGGCAATGGTTTTGGTCATATTTGGTCTACTCCTCTAAATATCTCTCGGGATAGGGTTCCAATAAAGTTTGAGCGATTTCTTCAGATGCCTTGAATAAAGCAGGCACATGGTCATAAACTGGTTTTCCCAGCCGATCCGCGTCCAGTACACCCAGGTCCATCGGCAGGGTGCCCAGCATGGGAATGCCAGGGGAATTCTTCACCAGAAATTTATTTTCTTCTTCGGTGCGGACCTTGTTGCCCACCAGCCAAAGACGATTTAAACCAATATCCTTGGCCAGGTTCTTGATCTGGGCTGCGGTGCCCAGGCTGCGCTGGGTGGGTTCCACCACAACGATCATGGCATCAACAAAATCAACCGTAGCCCGTCCCAGATGCTCTACACCTGCGTACATATCGATGATCAATATATCATCTTCGCGGAACATCAAATGTGTGAAAAGAGTTTTTAACATGGCGCTTTCAGGGCAAATACAACCCGATCCGCCCAGGTCAACACTGCCCATTTCCAGCAGGCGGACACCTCGATGAGAAACGCTGAAACGTTCCGGGATATCGTCCACCCGGGGATTGAGGGTAAAAAATCCTCCCACGGTTCCCGGTTTGGCACCGGTACGTTCTTCGATCAGCTGATCCATCTCTGCGATCGGGCTTAACTTTGCTTGCAAGTCTTCAGGAAGCCCCAGGGCGCCTGCAAGGCAGGGTGAGGGATCCGCGTCCACGGCCAGAACATCTCTACCCTTGTCTGCATAATATTGGGCTAATAAGGCAGACAGTGTGGTTTTACCAACGCCGCCTTTTCCACTGATTGCTAACTTCATGTGTTTCTCCTTGCTCTATCTATGAGATACAGATAAAAATTATTCTGCCATTAATTTTCCAACCAGCATGCTGCCCAGGATTGCGCAGCCGTCAGTGGGTAAGTGATAATCTGCGATGTCTTCAAATAGGATTTTATAGGAAGGCGGAAATTCCTCATCCCCTTTCCAATACACGACCAGGATTGCGATCTGGGGCAGGATCTGGTGTCGGAAAGCCCCATCACCAAAATCGACCCTCACCCCACACTGATTCTCATTCCTGGTTTCGAATTTATCATAATCCATCTGGAAATATTGAGTCAGTTTTTGGGCGGTATATCCTTGAAAAGCGGAATTATAAAATTGACCATCCGATAATTCAGAGAAAGAGATCCAGTTTCCTGTGGCGGGAGAACCTTTGGAGGAATGGAAGTAGTACAGGATCATGGCTTGGTGAATAGGGGGAAGAGGTCGTTGTAATTCTGGGTCCCTGGCAAGAAAATCATTACTGGAAAAAACCACAGGTTTTCCCCAGTAGTGAAACTCAAAAATATTGTCCCCCTCCTCTTTTCTGAGCGAGGTTCCCGTGAGCTCAGCCAGCTGGTTCACATCCCTTTGAAAGAGATCTTCCCTGAGTTCATCAGCTCGACGTTCGAGGGGCTCCTGATCTTTGTTCATGACAAATTCACTCATAAGATCATATCCTCTTGTAGATGTTTCTGTAGGGCCCGTTTTAGTTCCCCGGGTTTAAATCCAAAAGGTCCCAATCCCCCGGCATAGACCACAAATCCATTTTTATCGATCAGGTACAAACGTGTTGGCCAGGCAGCGTAGTCTTTATTCACCTGGTCATTCATTTCGTCGACGTAAGTCTTTACGCCATACTGGAGGGATTCCGCGCAATCTCCGGCCGCAGCCCGGCGTTCCTCTATGGTTTTTGGGTCATAGATCTCCCAGGAAACCTTGGAGCCAGAAAGCCGCAGCAAAGCATTCATCAAACCTTTACCAAACCACCATCCGTCCACCGGATGCGCTTCCCGGATATAGATCTTGATAAACTGGATTTTATGCTGATAAGTATGGTAGGTCTCGTTGAGACTCACGGTCCCGTTGACATAGGGCGGTCAAGTGAAACTGCCAAAAATCAGCGCTACCGGCTTGTGGCCCCGAAAGCTGCTTAATCTGATGGGATTTTCACCCTGGATATCACGCAGTTCAAAATCGGGAGCCAAATCGCCTATTTTGGGCGCTCCGGCATCGTAATTGTGCTGCCAGGTTGTGGCTTCCCGGCGATTTTTTATTGTACCCATGATCACCAATCCTGAAGAGAATTATCTTTGGTAAAAATGTATCATACCATGAGCCTTATTCAAATTCTCCATCAGGTGAGGGTCCATGATAACTTCTGCTTACGAAGGGGAGATTATCATAACCGGCATTCGAATATAGTAAACATTTATGTTTATAATGAAATTGTGGGTAATCACCCGAATGCAGTGAAAAAGGATAGTAATTGTGAAAAAGAGAGAGCGGCCTCGAATCTGGACAATTAAAACGTATAACAGATTATCCCGCTATTATGATAAGTTTATGAAGTTCGTCTATCCCATTGGTGAAAAAGGTAGAGTACGGATCGCCGAGAAACTGATTTCAGGTTCAGTCCTCGATGTGGCTTGTGGCACAGGAACGCTCCTGGAAATGGCTGGAAAGAGAGGTTTGGAATGTTATGGGATCGATCTGTCATATGGGATGATAGCTGAAGCAAAGAAAAAGATCCCGGGGACTGAAATCAGGCGGGCAAGTTATTATGAAATACCCTATCCTGAGGACAGGTTTAATTACGTGGTAGCCACCAATGCGTTGAGCGGTGTCCATATTGATGCGAAAAAAGTACTTATGGAGATGATCCGTGTATGTAGAGTCGGTGGATGGATCTTTATCGCTGAGTGGCCTGAAGCAGAGACACTTACATTTGAAGAACGCTGTATCGTCTGGTTTGCCAGTCTAACTGATGATGCGCCGAAAGATTATTTAAGAATGTTTAGAGATATGGGGTATGAACCAGAAGTTGATGTTCTCGGTAAAAGATACTATGTATATGCTGTAAGGAAATAATTTGGATCAGGAATAGAGCTTTGAATGCTGACTGCACCGGAAAGTCTTTTTTATTGGCAGGGCTTAAGACCGAGATTGCTGATCATTGAGTTCTGAAAATCGATTATTTTATCAACCAGAAGGTTCAGTTTCCTCACAGGGTAAGTGCAGCGTTAATCTCTTCCGGTATTTTTTATAAGGGATGGAAATTCCAGACTCGGATAGACAGGAGCAGCTAGATATGAAAAAGCCACAAGTAATTGTTATTGCCTTTGGTATCTTCTTTCTCTTCTTAATTCAAATGGCCGGTTCGCTTGTTGAATCCATTTATATCCTCGATCTGATGAATACCTCCCTGGATGAGAAAGCGCTGGGATTACTATTCTTCTTTTCACCTGTTTTGCTATACTTTTATCGAAGAAAATACCCCCTTATAACAGCATGGATTCTGTTTGGGCTGCTTTTTCTGGCTCGCGGATTCACACCCTATCTGAATACATTGGGACGTATGCTGGCATCCGGGATCGGCACAGGTGCGGGTTTGATGTTATTCCCCTTCCTGATAACCGCCAGAGCAAAAGACGATTCCAGCTGTCCCAACTTGTGGACCTCTGAAGGGCTCGCACTGGCGATCGGCTTATCTGTATTACTGCGAACCATGAATTACGGCCTGGATTACTCCATTCTATCTGAAGGCGCCTGGGTTGGTTGGGTATTAGGGGCAGCATTGGGATATTTTCTGACCCGACTGGAATGGACCAGCCCAGATAAAGTACGAAACAACCCCGAACCAATAACCCCGGCTGTAATTGGAATATTTCTGATAGTTGCCCTGGCTTTATTTGCCTTTTCTGCTCCAACGGTGATTGCCCGCTGGACAGAAGGTGATTACAGATTGATCGTTATGGCGGTCAGCCTTCTGGCTGTGAGTTGGGTTGGAGTATCGTTACGAAAGTCGAGCTTGATTGAAAATATCCCTCCGATGGGCTTGCTGATTTGGAACCTTTTGTTCACCGTGTCCCTGACCATGACCATTCTGGCGCATCGGGTCTCTTTCCCACAGACGCCAGACGCACTTGCAGTTTTGGTTGGCGATCCTACCTGGCTGCAGCAGATACCATTGATTTTGACCCTATTACTCTTTCCTGTCATTTTTCTTGACTTGCGTGTATTCTCGAACCGCATTCGGCAAGCAAATCCAACCCCCCGGGATTTTATCCCCGGGATGCTCCTGGGGAGTCTCGCCCTGATTATTCTGGTCTTCATGCAAATATTCACGAATGTGTGGGGTTATGTTGAGCCCGTAAGTCTCTGGTTCCGGAATAAGTTCTGGCTTCCTTACCTTTTGATGGCCGGGCTGATCACACTTATCATTGGTCGTAAAGGGTTTAATGCTCAGGACGAACGAGTGGATACAAATAGCGATTTGTCTCTGGGATGGGGGGTACTCCTTTTATTTATATTTTTGGGAACTGGTGGGAGCGCCCTGTATACCACCCGGGTCCAGACGTTTGAACCGAGGACCAACTCGATTGTGGTCATGACCTACAACATCCAGCAGGCAAATGATAATTTTGGCGAGAGATCCTATAATGAGCAGCTTGCTCTTATCCGGGAAGTTGCACCGGATATCATTGCTTTGCAGGAGTCAGACTCCAGCCGGATTTCCTTGAACAACAACGATTTTGTGCGTTATTACGCTGGCAAGCTGGGCTATTATTCTTATTATGGACCGAAGACAATCACGGGTACATATGGAACGGCGATTTTGTCCAGGTATCCTCTCCAAAATACGCGTACAGTATTTACATTTAGTGATCAGGATGAGATTGGCACCGCAGAGGCTGAGATTGAAATAGGTGGGGAGCTTTTCTCGGTCTACAATGTCCATCCCGATGGCTCGGACACTGCTATGCTGGTTTGGGCAGAAGCACTCCTGGAACGTTCCAAAGATAAATCCAACGTAATTGCCCTGGGAGATTACAATTTGCGGAATTATGAAGAAGCATACCAATTGATTGCCAGTGAGTACACAAATGCATGGGTAAGTGTATATCCCACCGAAATTAGCTCGGATGGTACGGATATGTCTGGAGAAAACCGTATTGACCACATTTTCTTTTCCCAATCCTTAAAGGCTAGTAATCCGGTTTATATCCTACCTCCCCAATCAGCTACGGATCATCCAGCCCATTGGGCTGAGCTCATCCGCTAGGTCTCTAGATATGAAGTTATAAGTATATTAAAAAGTAAGTAAAATTCCCTTAATCAAGTTGTTATCAGTACCTAATGGTAATAAAATCTGTTTTATATAATATTCGTCATTGCCTCGCTCCCAATGACCCTGTGCAGCGCCGACGGATATGCTGGACAAGGGATGGGAACTAAAAACTGAATACTGATTACCGAGGACTCATCAAGGATATATCCAGGAGGTTTATTTTGATTGAAGGAACGGAATTTAAAGTCTACCGATATCGTTGGGTCGTACTGTTTGCCTTCATGTTTGTTGTCGCCATTAATCAACTATTGTGGATAACTTTTGCTCCTATCACAAGTACTGCAACCACGTTTTACGGTGTATCGAATCTCAGTATAGGCCTCCTGTCCATGATCTTTATGATCGTCTATGTCTTTGTTTCAATTCCCGCTTCCTGGGCGATTGATACCTATGGCATCCGGATCGCAGTGGGTATCGGGGCTATATTGACAGGACTATTTGGCCTGCTGAGGGGCATCCTGGCGGACAATTTTACATTTGTGTTGATAGCCCAAATTGGAATCGCCATCGGCCAACCATTCATCCTGAACGCGATGACTACCGTTGCTGCTCGCTGGTTTCCGATCAAGGAAAGGGCTACAGCCGCTGGATTGGGTTCCCTGGCGATGTACCTGGGTATTGTCGTAGCATTGGTTTTGACCCCCTTTCTTACAATTAAATCTCAAATCAACGGGATGCTGCTCATCTATGGGATCGTTTCTGCGGTTGGAGCGGTTGTGTTCTTTATATTTGTAAAAGAACGCCCCCCGACAGCTCCCTGCCGTCCTGATCAGGAAGAGCGCTCTCTCGTTTTTGATGGCCTGAAGGAATCCCTGCGATTGAGAGATTTCATACTCCTGCTTGTGATCTTTTTTGTGGGTCTGGGAGTGTTCAACGCAGTAACTACATGGATTGAGGACATCGTCAGGCCAAGAGGTTTTTCGATAATCCAGGCTGGATACATAGGAGGTTTGATGATTGTGGGGGGAATTATCGGTGCTGTTGTCATACCGATGCTTTCTGACCATTTTCGAAAAAGGAAACCTTATGTATTATTGGCTGTGATAGGTGCGATTCTGGGTCTGGTCGGTATTACTTTTGCAACAAGTTACGGGCTTTTGCTGGTCTCGGCTTTTGTTTTTGGGTTCTTCTTGTTGAGTGCCGGTCCAGTTGGTTTCCAGTATGGGGCCGAAATTACTTATCCAACACCAGAAGGAACGTCAAACGGACTGCTTTTGCTTATGGGGCAAATCTCGGGCATCGTTTTTATCCTTGCTATGGACAGCATGAAATCCCCCGAGACTGGGTCTATGACCCTACCGTTGACCCTCATGATCGGGCTTTTGGTGATCAGCTTGATTTTTGCTTTTAGACTCAAAGAAGCAAAGACTATTTTGACAGACAATTAGGATCGCTGAAGCACAATCAAGAGAAAATACCTCCTTCTGGGGATATTAGTAACCCCCTCTTGACCTAACCGGAAGAGAATGTTACACTAGCGTTCGTTCAATTTATTTACCAAGGAATTTTATGAACAAGCTCAATGTAAAAATCTTTTCTTCCTGCGGATACGCAGGATTAGCTGGGAGGTTTCCCATTGCTTGAGCTTGTGTAAATTAAAAAGATATAACCTCAGCTCCGGGAACCTAAAACCCCGGGGCTTTTTTTCTTAATCGGATCAGGTCTCGGGAAATCCCGTGGCCTGTTTTTTTTACAGGCAACGATTCGTCATAATCACAAGGATTAAAAATGTTGTTCAGCAATTCAATGAAGAGAGTAAATTTGATCTACCGGGAATACCCAAAGCAGTTCTGGGTCATTGTTGGTTCAAATTTTATTGACCACGTTGGCGGGGCCTTGATATTCCCATTCTTTGCTCTGTACATCACCACGAAATTTCAGGTGGGCATGACAGAAGTGGGTTTATTATTTGCCCTGTTCTCTGTTACAGATATGATTGGGAATATGATCGGTGGAGCGTTAACTGATTTCCTCGGTCGAAAGACTATGATTATTATGGGTTTGGTTATCAGCGCAATGACCAGCCTGGGAATGGGATTTGTTCAGGAGCTGGAATGGTTCTATGTCATGGGAGCGATCTCAGGTCTGTTTGCTACTGCTGCCGGGCCGGCTCATGAAGCCATGTTGATCGATATCCTTCCGGAAAAGAAACGATCAGAAGGATTTGGCGTGATGCGGGTGGCGATGAACCTCTCGGTCGCGATTGGTCCGGCGATTGGCGGATTTCTCGCGTCCAGGTCATATCTGATCTTGTTTGTCGCAGATACGATAACCAGCCTGATCACTGCCTTGATCGTTTATCTTGTGGTTGAGGAGAGCATGCCGGAAGAAAAGGAATCCAAAGTCAAAAAGGGCTTCAAAGATACCTTTATTGGCTATGGAGATGTGTTAAAGGACAGGAAATTCATGTTGTTTGTGGTGATCTCGACCATTGCTACGCTGGTGTACTCCCAGATGTACAGCACATTATCTGTCTTCTTAAGGGATGTTCACGGTGTTCCTGCGTCCGGCTATGGATGGTTGATGACCTTAAACGCTGGCATGGTGGTCTTGTTCCAGTTTATGATCACACGCAGGATCTCAAAACGCCCGCCCATGTTGATCCTGGCCTTGGGTTCGCTGCTGTATGTGATCGGTTTTGGCATGTATGGCTTTGTGAATGTGTACCTGATGTTCATGTTGGCGATGGTGATCATCACTATAGGAGAAATGGTCATAATCCCGGTCGCTCAGGCTTATGTGGGCTCTGCGGCGCCGGAAGATATGAGGGGTCGCTACTCCGGGGTGATGGGATTCTCCTGGATGATACCCTGGATGATCGGCCCGCTGCTGGCTGGCCTGATCATGGACAACGGAGACCCAAATTGGGTTTGGTATGGCAGTGCCATACTGGGTATGATCGCCGCTTTAGGATTCCTGTGGCTCCGCAAAAGTCATGATCAGGATTGGAGACCTTCACCAGAAAATCCAGAATTGGAAACGGGTTAGAATAAGGAAAGATAAGATGAAAAATAAATTACCTGAAAATTACACTTCCCGCCAGGCTGTGATGGACGATTTGCCCGAAATCCACCGATTGGAGGAAAAAAAGTCACTTCATTATAACGGCGTCCCCGGCTTTTCCCTGGAACGGCTGAGGAACGAGTATGAGCTCCCGGGATTTGAGGTTAAGATCAGTGTTCATCTGGTTGAAAATCAACAGGGTACACTAGTAGGCCTTGTGGAGGTTTGGGACGAAACCGATCCCCCGGTCCATCCATATATATGGATCACGGTGGACCCAGATTTGGAGAACCAGGGCATTGAAGACTACCTGATGGGTTGGGCTGAGGAGCGAGCTCAGCAGGTTTTCGACCGCCTCGATCCCGGCCTGCGGGTGGCGATCAGGGCTCATATTAACCATGTGATCGATTCTACAGCGAATGCGCTAAAATCCGCGGGGCTAGAACAGATCAGGCACGGTTTCCGGATGCGAATTGAAATGGAGCAGGAGCCTGATCCACCAGTCTGGGCCGAAGGCATTTCCCTGCGCCCCTACAATCCCGAGCAAGATGCCAGGGCGGTGTATGAGACAGATGAGGAGGTCTTCCAGGATCATTTTGGGTTCATCAAAGAAGACCCAGAAGTGGGCTTTGAGAGATTTATGCACCATATGGCGGGCGACGATTCTTATGACCCATCATTATGGTTCCTGGCAGTGAATGAAAAGGACGAAATCGTGGCTATTTGCCTCTGCCGCCGGTACGGCGCGGAGGACAAAGAGGCAGGTTATGTGTCCAGCCTGGGTGTAAAACGCCCCTGGAGGCGTCAGGGCATTGCCCAGGCCCTTCTATTGGAGGCTTTTGGCGAGTATTACAAACGCGGCAAGAGAAAAGTGGATCTGGGTGTGGACGGCGAATCCCTTACTGGTGCAAACGATCTGTACAAAAAAGTGGGTATGTATGTCCTGCGCCAGTATGACACGTATGAAAAAGTCCTGCGTCCTGGCAAGGATGTAAGTGTTAATACCCTTGAGACGTCAGAAGTGTAATCAATAACAAAGGAGACCGATGATCCAAACAATCATTTTTGATCTGGGCGGGGTGCTGGTTCGTACTGAAAACAAGGATCCCCGCCGGATACTTGCTGAAAAATACGGCCTTACCTATCAGGATCTGAGCGATCTGGTTTATGGATGTGAAAGCGCAGAGCTGGCTACTCGGGGAGCGATCACAGCCGAGGAACACAAAGAAACAGTTTTAAGGGAATTGGGAATGGCCCCCGGCACCTTTGATGAATTCGGAGAAGCGTTTTGGGGCGGAGACTCGCTTGATAGCGTCCTTGTTGAATTCATCAGATCCCTTCAAGGCGAGTACAGAACTGTTTTGTTAAGCAATGCCTGGGATGATCTCAGGCCATTGTTGATCAATCTCTGGAAAATTGATGGCATTTTTGATAACATTTTCATTTCGGGTGAAATAAAGTTGGCTAAACCTGACCCGAAGATTTTCCAGCATGTTATCGCTGTTTTGGGTGCAGATCCGTCTACCTTGATATTTGTGGATGATTTTATTGAGAATATCGACGCGGCCCGGCAGGTCGGTATCAATGCCATTCATTTCCGATCCAGGGAACAGGCTTTGATTGAATTAGCCGAGTACCTGGATAGCGATTATTAACTGCATAGATCCCGATACCTATGATTGGAAAACTCTTTTTCACATTGACGTACTGGCTTGGTATTCCACCCTGGGATACAGGAGTCACCCCTCCGGAAGTTTACAAATTCCTGGAAGATAACTCACCTGGAAAAGCTCTGGATCTGGGCTGCGGCACGGGGACCAACGTGATCAACATCGCAGAACACGGTTGGGTGGCAGAGGGAGTGGATTATGTGCCCCGGGCGGTGAGAACCGCAAGACGAAAAGCCAGGAAGAATAGCCTGGGTGATAGGGTTAAATTTCGGGTCGGTAATGTGCTATCCCCGGCTGCATTTAAGGGGGATTATGATTTGATCCTGGATATTGGCTGTTTTCACAGCTTCTCTGGTGAAAACATAAATCTGTATATTGAAAATATTTCATCCCATTTGCGTTCTGGCGGCAGCTTTCTGCTGTATGTGCATCTGGATGAATCTTCTAGAACCGGACATGGGGCGATCGAAGACAGTTTGAAGAAACTGGGGGAAAAGCTGAAGCTGGTCAAGCGGCTTGATGGGGAAGAATCCTCCAAGCCTTCGGCCTGGCTGGAGTTTAAGAAGCAGTAAAAAATGTACGTTCAAAGGTTAGCACCTGCTCTCCTTAACGGAATCACTCCGGGAGCTGACGCTCCCTCAGAGCTGCGTGAGGGCGGTGATCTACCAGTTCCAGTCGAGGTGGCAATCGAGATGCTCTTCTTCTGCAGTCCTTCGCCATGCTCAGGATCCACCGCTCAGAGATTTGTGGATTGTTTAGTTGATGGTATTAAAAATCTCTCCTGCTAACTGCTTGAATTTCCCCACATCAACTTCCATTAAAAGCTCTCTCCTGGTTTCCCTTTCAAGGCTATACGGTTTAAGATACTCCGCTGCAAATTTGCGGAATAAAACCAACCCATCTCCAGGTCCATAAAATGATAATGAGCGATCCAGGTGTTCGAGCATAAGATCCTGTACTTCAGCTGGTTTGACCTCGTGGCGGTTGCGCCCGGAGAAGATCCAGGGATTTTGGACTGCACCCCGACCGATCATTACGCCATCACAACCCGTTGCGCTGATCATGTTCTTGATGTCATCTACCTGGCGGATACCTCCATTGCCCAACACGGGAATCTTCAAACGATCCTTGATCTCAGCTAGGGTATTAAGATCAGGTTTGCCTTCGTGGCCCTGTTCCTTGGAGCGCGCATGCACAGCTACCAGGGATCCGCCAAACTCTTCGATGATCTGGGACAATAGCATCCCATTTTCACAATCCTTCCAGCCCAGCCGGATCTTGGCAGTAATTGGCAGAGCAAGGGATTTGGAAAAGGATTTAACAATCCGGGCAGCTTTGATAGGAGTGCGCATCAAGCCTGCCCCGGCGCCTCTCCCGGCGATGGAGCGGTTGGGACAGCCCATATTGATATCGATTGCATCCGGTTCAAGCTTCTGAAGGATCAGGGCTGCCTTTAGGAGGGAGTCCGCGCTGTTTCCGTAGATCTGGAAAAAAACCGGGCGCTCATCCTCTGTAAAATAGATCTTATCTTTGATGTAATGAGGCCGCTGAAGAACGTCCTCGTCTTTTACGAATTCTGTATAACTGATGGATGATCCAAGTTCGCGGCAAATGGACCGAAAAGGCCAATCGGTGTAGCCATCCATGGGGGCTAAAACCAGGTTGCCTTTAATTTCCAGATCGTTTACCAGGAAAGCGGTTTGATTTCTGGGCATCTTATTTCTTAACCAGGGCTTCCTTTAGAGCTTGGCTTAAGGAGCGGACTTCGATCATGTTGATGCCTTTGGGAAAGGCGAACCCCCCACTGCGTAGTTGTTTGGGGATAATGGCGGATTTAAATCCAAGTTTGGCTGCCTCGCTCAATCGCTCGCTCATCCGGCTGGCCATACGCAGTTCGCCAGAAAGACCGATCTCGCCGATCAGGATCGTATCTGCTTTGACTGGTATATCCTTGATCGAGCTGGCGATGGCTGCGGCAACTGCCAGGTCGGCAGCCGGTTCACTGATCCTAAGACCGCCAACTACATTCACAAAAACGTCCTGGTCAGTAAGTTTATACCCCGCCCGGCGCGTTAAAACGGCTGTGATTAGAAGCAGGCGGTTGAACTCGATCCCATTGGGAGTCCGGCGGGGATTGCCAAATGTGGTGGGGTTGGTTAATCCCTGGATCTCTACCAGGATAGGACGGGTGCCTTCCATAGTAACTGCGATCGCCGATCCTGGAGCATTGATCATACGCTCAGCCAGGAAAGCCTCAGAAGGATTGGTGATCTCAATCATGCCTCGTTCCTGCATTTCAAAGACTCCTACTTCTGAAGTGGCGCCGAAGCGGTTCTTCACGGAACGAAGCAATCGGTAAGCCTGAAAACGATCTCCTTCCAGATATAAAACCGAATCTACAATATGTTCGAGAACGCGAGGTCCGGCGATATTGCCTTCTTTGGTTACATGACCGATCAGAAAAATGCTGGTTCCGGTCCGCTTGGCATATTCGCGGAGAAGAGAGGCGCACTCCCGGACCTGCGAAACAGAACCGGCAGATGATTCCAGTTGGGGCAAGTAGCTGGTCTGGATCGAGTCGACGATTAATAGTTTGGGTTTGATCTTTGCGGCATGGTCAAGAATGGCGTCCAAATTAGTTTCTGTGACCAGCAGCAGCTTAGAAGGCAAATTGGAAACTTCGCCAGCCTGGTCGCACTGCAAACGGTCGGCTCGCATCTTGATCTGCCTTTCAGATTCTTCGCCAGATACATACAACACCTTTTCCTGTTCGGCAATTTCCAGAGCAATTTGCAGCAATAAGGTTGATTTGCCAATCCCGGGGTCTCCGCCAATCAAGTTGATCGAACCGGGAACCAGACCTCCGCCCAGCACCCGGGAAAATTCCTGGTGTTTCAGCTGCATTCTTTTTTCTTCGTCAGAGTGAATATCCTGGATCGGTCGCGGCACGGATGTTGCATTAAAACGAGCAGAGGACGCGGCTGAAGATGGGCTGCTTTTTTCAATCCGTTCTTCCACCATGGTGTCCCAGTTGCCGCAGGTAGGGCATCGGCCCAAGTAGCGGGGATTGGTATAACCACAGTCCTGACAAATGTATTGTGTATGTGATTTAGCCATAAGGAAATTATAACGCCTTCAAATTAAGGTAGAGTTTGCGAAAATCCAAAGATCAGGTTAGTTTGGCACTGCTCTTGCAAAATATAAATAGTCCGTTATAATGATTATAGAACAAATGTTCTGTTTGGCAAGGGAATAGGGAGACTTAAATGGATATTGGCATGTTGTGGTTTGATAATGATAAAAAGTCCAGCATACCCAGCAAGGTTGAAAAGGCAGCCCGTTATTATCAGAAGAAGTACGGCAAGAATCCTGACGTATGTTATGTCCATTCCAAGACGGTAAAAGGGGAAAAAGAAAAGAATAATGGAGCGAAAAAACCAACCGTTGGTAATCCGCTCAAGATCGGAAAGATCCTGGTTCTGAAAAACGACAAAATCCTCCCGGACCATTTTTGGATCGGGATTCGCACTTTGGAAGATAAGATCAGTTAGGGTGGGTGATATAGATTTCCCAGCTGCCCCAGTAAGAATCCCCTGATTCGGTCTGGCAGGTAGGCACTTCAATATCAGTAATGACCAAACCGCTGTCAGGGACTTCAAGCTGGTAGGTCAACCCCGATTCCGCCAGATAGTCCGCATACCCCAATCCCAGTTCAGGCTTCAAACCAGTATAAAAAACCTCGGACGGATTTGTCCCAAGTGAGATTTCCAGTGTAATTCCTGGTACTCCTTCTCCAGAGCCATCAGTAGCGATGATCTGGATCAATGTTTCCCCCAGGGTGGGATCACAAATGGGAGATGAATCCTGCAGGATAAATGGAGGGGATGAAGTAGGGGATGGCGTTGGCGAGGAGAGTGCTTCGCTGGTTGGCTCCCGTGTTGAAATGGCAGAATCCTGTCCATCGTTTTCTGAATTGCTGCCGCTATTGGACCCGTTGGAAGTCTCATCTTCTGATATTGCACTCACCGTAGGTGGGATGGGAGTCGCTGCCGGTCCTGATGATATCTGCAGTGCAGCAGAGAGATTGGCAAGCACTTTGGCCATCTCATTATCACCGTTTTCAGCCAGGAACCGCTGGGCCTGGGCCGCCAAAGCCAGGGCAGGATCATCATCTCCGATCAGTTCCAGTCGCGCTTCTGCACGCGGTAGATTGTTATTAGCCTGGTAAGCGCGGGAGATCAAAGAGCGGTAAATATCCTTATAATCATCCCGGAGCAAGTTGGGATGTGTATCTACTTCCCTGACAGGGGAAATAACCCAGGCGAATATCATTCCAAAGGCCAGGCCGAGGATCAATCCCGTTAGCAGATACCAATTACCCCGGTTTTGTTCCATGGGATTATTCAAGCTCCTTTATCGCGTTATGAAGATCCCGCAGCAGGAACATATCCGGAAGTGTGTATTCTGCTTGTGAGGCGAACTTAAGTGCATTTTCAACACTTACCAGGGGAGATTTATCCTCAAGTAATGTTAGTCGGTTCAACGCCCAATCCAGATCACCTTCCTGGTGATAGACTTCAGCAACCATCAGGGTGTAATCGGTTTTGTAATCGACTCTTAAGCTTTCAAGAGTTGTGTCCTGATAACTGACCGGATTGACCACCCAGCCGTATACCAGTCCCAACCCCAGGCCAAGCAGTAGAATCAGGATAAAAATGGTCCAACGAGACATAAATCACCTTTTGAAAAATCTTTCCTAATTGTGCCATAGAGGGATAGAACGGACAAGCCATCCTATCTAAAATAATGCAAAAATGTCCTCAAATAGACTAAATATCCACAAAATTAAGGTTTTATTAATCCCGGAGGCCGTTTCTTGACGTGAATTGTAGCAGGTGATATAGTTGTCGCGGAGGCTCTCCAAATGGAAAATCACCACCAGGATGATCAGCTGGAAGATAATAATGATGAACAGGTATACGGGATCTTTTCTCCTTTTCGGGATCTGATACGAGATCTTGTGGCAGGAGAAAATGGTCGTAGAATACTAACCATCGGAGGAGTTGTCCTGCTGGTTATCGTTGTTATTGTTGTAATTAGAGCTTTTTATCCTCAATCACAGGATGTTCAGCAGACGCTCTCGGTATTTGCGGACCAGCCCTCAGCTGAAGAACCCGCTACAAATCAAAGCATCCTGGAAATGCCCAGTTTTGTTCAGGATCAAACCTCCTTGACAAGGGGAATCCACCGCGCGGCTGTTATCCATACCACTATCCCAACCAGATCCAGGGAGGATGTGCTGAAATACGTAGTGGAACAGGGCGATTCCTTGTTTGCGATTGCCGAGAGATTTGGTTTAAAACCTGAAACTGTCCTGTGGGGCAATTTTGACACGCTGGCTGATAACCCTCATACCCTCCAACCCGGGCAGGAGTTGAATATCCTCCCTGTAAACGGTACCTACCACGAATGGCGGGATGGGGAAAATCTGCTCAAAGTGGCTGATTATTACGGAGTAGATCCGTTGGAAATCGTTCAATATCCGGGCAATAAGCTCGATATCTACGATTTTGATCTCGATAACCCTTCCTTTGACATTGGACAGATGTTGATCGTCCCAGGAGGAGCTAGGGAGTTAGTGGACTATGGCCCGCCGGCCATAACCCGGGACAACCCTGCTATTGCAGCTACTTATGGGCCTGGCCACTGCGGTGCGATTTACACTGGTTCTGTCGGTGTAGGAGTTTTCCTGTGGCCTACTACAGAACGCTGGATATCGGGCTACGATTACAATCCGGGCGCAAATCACCCCGCCATTGATATTGCCGGAAGTATAGGGAACCCCGTTTGGGCTTCAGACAACGGCGTGATCGTATACGCCGGATGGAGCAACTCCGGATACGGCAACCTGATAGTGATTGACCACGGCAATGGCTGGCAAACCCTTTATGCTCACTTGAATTCAATTAGTGTTGGCTGCGGCCAAAGTGTAAATCAGGGCCAGGGTATTGGCGGATTGGGATCCACCGGAAATTCTACCGGGGCCCATCTGCACTTTGAAATGATCTATGGTGGTGCAAAGGTGAACCCCTGGAATTTCTTGCAGTAGTTTTGGAACTTTAGAGCACATTCAAGCAAGGTACAGTTCTGTACCTTGCTTTTTGTTACAATAAGGTAGTTATCCAGTACCCTGGTTTATTAATAATGAGCCAATACAAAAAAAAGCATCAATTGCTGTTCATCATAATCATCATTGCCTTGCTGGCAGGTTCCTGTGATCAAATTTCCATGAGTGATTCAGGCTTGCAGTCGACCTCTGTGCTGGTTCAAACTATCCCTCCAGCAACATTAACAGCGATCAGCGCTGCCCAGGAACCCAGCCAGACGCCTGTCCCGGAACCAATGGGTTTGACATGGTCCTCTGTGGAGGGCTTGGAATTGGATTTCTGGTACGTGTGGGATCTAGACCAGCCAGACACAGGAATGAATGCGATTGTGGATCGGTTTAATCAGGAGAACCAATGGGGTATTGTGGTTAACCCTGTAGATCAGGGGTTGGTGCTTGACCCTCTGGATTCTATGGAGATGGCCTTTGAAGAGGGGATTGTGCCCCATCTCCTGCTCAGTGACGCTTCCACAATCGCCAGCTGGTATCAAGATGGATTAACACTGGATCTGGCATCATTTCTGGATGATCCTGCGGCAGGTATGCCCGTGAAAGACCAAAATGATTATTACTCAGGGCTTTTGGATGGATTTACCATTGCTGGATCAATTCGGCCTGGCATTCCCTTTTCCCAGACCATCCAGGTTATCTATTACAATCAGAGCTGGGCGGGGGAGCTGGGTTATTCCACTCCGCCAAACTCAGGGCAAGATCTGGAAGAACAGGCCTGCTCTGCTGCAGGAGATCGAGAATTATCAGTGAGTTCCCTGGTCCAGGCAACCGGGATCCTATTATCGCCTGAAGCGGCCAATATCGCTTCCGCGGCCTATGCTTATGATGGGTCTTTCCTCAGTCCGGAAGGTGATGGGTACCTGTTCAACACCCCCGAGATGCAGCAGGTAGCCGAGGATTGGCAGAGTTTGCTCCGACAAGGTTGCGGAACGACTTTTTATAAGTATCCGGACCCCATGTCGAGTGAGTTGTCCTTTGAGTATTTCAACCAGCGCAAAACCATGATGATGGTGGGTTCTTCCCAGATGATGGATTATGTTAACATGGGAGCTAACCAGACCGGGAGAGCGGATGATTGGGAAATGCTCCCATTCATAGGTCCAGAAGGTAAAAAAGCAGTTTCTTCAGAGATCCAATCGGTTGTGATCTTTAATACCTCTCCAGAAGAAGAACTGGCATCGTGGTTGTTTCTAAAATATCTGACCTCACCGGAAGTGCAGGCGGAATGGTCTCAGTACAGCAGATATTATCCGACCCGAAAGAGCAGCCTGCGTTTATTGCGGGACTTCCGAACCGAGAATCCCCATTGGTCGCAGGGCTTGAATTTGTTAAAATACAGCATTGGGATACCTCTGGATCCGTCCTGGAATACTGTTAAATTATCTATAGGTGATGCATTTGAAGAGATCCTTATCGATGGAACCCTGGATGTAGAGGAGCAGCTGCTCGCTTTGGATCAACTGGCGGCAGAATTATGGGAATATACCAGGGAATGAAATTCAGGATCAGGATCAGTTTTGAGGGAAATTATGGCAAATAAACCACAAGTGACCATTTTCACGGACGGGGCTTGTTCAGGAAACCCGGGACCCGGGGGCTGGGGCGCGCTGCTTCGGTTCGGGAACCACGAAAGGGAGTTTTCTGGAGCAGCCGAGGAAACTACAAATAATCGAATGGAGCTTACGGCTGCGGTGATGGCATTTCGAGCTCTTAAGGAACCCTGCCAGGTGGAAATTTACACCGATTCGGAATATTTGAAGAAAGGAATTACTGATTGGATCAATAATTGGAAAAAACTGGGTTGGCGGAGAGGGTCACCAGGAAAGACCAAACAATTAGCCAACGCAGATCTCTGGAAGGAACTGGACCAGGCTATCTCCGATCACCAGGTGTCATGGCATTGGGTCCGGGGGCATGCCGGTCATACTGAAAACGAGCGGGTCGATAACCTGGCTGTATCGGCAATGAAAAACCGTTAGGCGTTCCACCAATGGGGAAACTGAAGGCTCTCTCTCTACGGTATAATCCTCACCATGGAAGCTCCAAGACTGCAAATCAAAGAAGAAATTCTGCTGGCAAAACAATCTCGCCAGGAAGGTAATGAAGGCAGGGCCAGAGTATGTGCCCGTCGGGCGGCAGGAGCCGCTGTTAAAGAATATCTTGTCAAAAAGGGAATTAGTCAAAAACAGGAGAATGCCATTCAGTCCCTGCTTATTTTTAATCAGTCAGAAAATTTACCTATCCAGGTTCAAGAGGCTGTAGATTGGCTGGTCCAGAGGGTGAACCAGGATCATAATCTGCCCTCTGAAGTGGATTTGATCCACGAGGCTGGAATTGTCATTCAGTATGTCGAAGAGAACAGGTAGAAGTATCCATTAATCCCCAACTCATGAAACATATCAGGAAAACCCCAATCTGGTTGGTAATAATTGGATTGATCCTGGTAGCTTCAGGCTGTAATTCTCCAGAAAAACCTGCGTTTTCCACTAATGTGTCCCCCTCCCCAACAGTTCCTCCCCCAATACCAACTGCCCATCAAGTATCTCCGCCCCCATCTACACCCACACCGAAACCTGCCTCTCTTCCAACGTCTGTTCCGCTGGAAAGGACGCAATACGCCCTGGAGGCGATATTCGATTATCAAAACCAGCAATTATTTGTGGAAGAAAGTATTCTCATTCCCCATCCTGCAAATAATCAACTGAATGACATTGATCTGGTTGTCATGCCAAACAACTGGCCGGATGTGTTTTCTATTCAGAATATCTCTGCGGGAGAGCTGCCAGTTGAAGGTTATGAAATTAGCGGGATGATCCTGAATATTGAACTAGGCAGTCCGGGCTGGCTGCCTGGAGAAAATCTTGAGCTTGATATCCAATATTTCCTGGACCTTCCGAAACTGAGCGCTCGGAATGAGTTTGCCCCCTCGCCATTTGGATATACCACCCTTCAAACGAACCTGGTCGATTGGTATCCTGCCGTCCCACCCTATCAAGATGAAGTAGGCTGGGTCATTCATGAACCCTGGGTATTTGGGGAATATTCGGTTTATCCCGCGGCCGATTTTGAGGTTAGTCTGGAATTGGGCACACCAGGGTTAATTGCGGCTGCAAGTTCAGTTCCCCTGGAAGCGGGAGATCCCTTGATCTATTCCCTGGAAGGAGCCAGAAATTTCGTGTTCTCCATCAGTCCAACCTACACTGTGCTGGAAGAAGAGGTAAACGGAACCACTGTCTATGGGTATATCTTTCCCGATTATCAAGTTTCCGGCCAGGCTGTATTTGAGGCCACCCTGGAAGCGCTTGTTCTATATTCTGAACTTTATGGCCCCTATGGGCAGTCTAGTTTAACCGTAGTTCAGGCGGACTTTAATTATGGAATAGAATATGAAGGTTTGTATTATCAGGGCCGCAGATATTTTGATACTTACGACGGTTCGGACCAAAGCTACCTGGTAATAATAGCGGTACATGAAACAGCCCATCAGTGGTGGTATGGGAAGGTCGCCAATGATCAGGCAATGGAACCC
>Ga0209013_10001261_pt1 | contig 23328 bp, 21 predicted proteins | sample Cruoilmetagenom2_FD_187291 | JGI IMG/M metagenome (GOLD analysis project Ga0209013, IMG submission 187291) | Oil polluted marine microbial communities from Coal Oil Point, Santa Barbara, California, USA - Sample 2 (SPAdes) (version 2) | ecosystem: Environmental > Aquatic > Marine > Oil seeps ... | reverse complement strand
CGCGGAGGACTCGTTGCCCGAGTCACGAGTGACATTGAAACTCTCGCCCAGTTCTTCCAGTGGGGAGGCCTTGCCTGGCTGCTCGACGGAACCCTCATGATCATCGTTGGCGCGGTGATGTTGGGCTACGACTGGATGCTCGCCCTGGTCGCCTTCGGGGTTGCCTTCCCGTTGATATTCGTACTTCGAGCTGTGCAGTCCAAGCTGTTGGTTGCGTACGATCGAGCACGCGAACGAAATGGTGAAATGCTCGGCTCGATTGCTGAAATTGTCTCTGGAGCGTCGACCATTCGCGCCTACGAGGCAGGTCCGACGCTTGCGGAGGAGGCGCAGGACGTCGTCGAGGCCAAAACGTCGGCTCAGATCCGGGCGGCGCTCATCGGCGCCTTTCTCTATCCGTCTGGCGAGGTCTTCTCTGTGTTCACTATCTCGGCCGTCATCGGCGTTGGCGTGTGGCGGGGGCCTTCGAGCAGCCTGACGGCCGGCGCCCTAGTTGGTTTCATCTTTCTGACGTATCGGTTCCTCGAGCCAATCGCCGAGTTCACCGAGGTGCTCGATCAGACGCAGACCGCCGTTGCGGGTCTCCGGAGGGTGCTCTCTGTGCTTGACATGCCAGTTGGGCCTCCTGAGGCAGGGAATCCGCTGCCGTTGCCAGCGGGCAACTTGCGAATCGACATCAGAGATGTGACGTTCTCGTACCGGAGTCGGCATTCGCAGGGTGCCGACGAAGCCGTGCTGAAGAACATCAGTCTGTCGATTCCTCCTGGTCAGCAGGTCGCGATGGTCGGAGCCACCGGCTCCGGTAAGACCACTCTCGGCCGCCTGATAGCGAGGTTCGCCGACCCGACATTCGGCGAGATAGAACTCGGTGGAATCCCACTGCGCAGTGTCGGGAGAGCCGATCTTCGTCGGCGACTCGTTGTGGTCCCGCAGGAGCCGTTCCTGTTCGACGACACGATCGCGGCGAACATCGCATTCGCCCGCGCAGATGCGCAATTGTCAGACGTCGATCGTGTGGTCGACGAACTCGGTGTACGAGACTGGGTTGATTCGCTCAACGATGGCCTTCTGACGAGGGTTGGTGAGCGCGGCGAACAGTTGTCGGCGGGAGAGCGACAGCTGGTGGCGCTCTTGCGCGCCGGTTTGGCTGATCCGGATGTGTTGATCCTCGACGAGGCAACCTCGTCGGTAGATGCCTTGACCGAGGTTCGAGTGGCCCGCGCGCTGGAGTTCCTGGCTGCTTCTCGCACGACGATCGCGATCGCCCATCGTCTGTCAACTGCTGCTCGCGCCGATCGGGTACTCGTACTCGAATACGGTCACTTGGTCGAGGATGGCCATCACGATGATCTGATGATCCAGGGAGGCCCTTATCAGCGCCTTTACGAGGATTGGGTTTCGGCAACTTCGGTCTGAGTGTCTCTGCGACGGCCGTGGTGTGATGTCAGTCGATTTCCAGGCCGAAGGGCAGCGTTCCGTCAACGCTGCGAATGATGCAATCGATCTCATCTAGCGAGACCTGCCGATCCACCTCGAATATCACGGTGTCTCCGGGGGGAATGTTGTTGACGGAGATTCGTGTGGTGTGTTGTGCGTTGTTCGTACCCGGTCTCACGAAGGCCACCTTCACGGAGAAGTCAGCCTGTTGATCAGCGAGATTGCGAATCTCTCCGGTGAGGGTTGCGGTCGAGCCGTCCAACTCGCACGACGTGACCGTGGCTGAGTGTGGGCGTGGATTCTCGTAGCGGTCGATGGCATTGAAGACCGCTACAGATAGAACAACACCGATCACGCATACGGCCAACCCGGCGGCACCGGTGATCAGGCCCGTCAGGGCGAACGACCTGCCGATTCCTGAGTCCTTGGCATTCCGCAGCCCAACTGACCCGAGTATCAACGCCAGCAGGGCCGCGATGCCGCCGATGACGACAATGAACGGCATCCAGCCCACTGCGAGTGCGACTATCCCGAGCACCATCGCGGCTGTCGCCGGCTTGTTGCTCGCTCGTTCGTCCTGATGGCCCGATCCGTATGAGGAGTCCGTTGGGGCGGCACCCGGCTGGGGTGGGGCGGTTCCCAGCGGATCGACGAAGCGTTGGCCATCGGTGGACACGTCGGCGGTCCACGCTGTTCCGTTGTGGAACCGTGCCTCGAATCGCCCGGAGGGATCCGGATACCAGCCAGCGACGATGTCGCTCACGTCTGCCCGCCCCTGTCGCCTTTCACCATGTCGAAACCTACCGCAATCACGATCTCCGATGAGTTTCAGCGCGACCTGTTCGCGCTGAAACTCATCGCTGGGGGCTGAATGCTGCTGGTCGATCTTGGAGTGTGGGCTCTACAGTCGTCGGGCATGGAGATTGTGCTCATTCGACATGGCGAGCCCGAGTGGGAGCGCGGCGGGCTGAGTGTCACGAACCCGCCGTTGACCGAGCGCGGGCTGGAGCAGGCGGAGCGGTTGGCGGAAGCCATGCAGAACGAGCACTTCGACGAGGTTCTCGTCTCCCCGTTGGTGAGGGCTCGCCAAACGGCAGCTCCTCTGCTCGAGGCTCTCGGCCATAATGAGGTCGTCGATGATTGGCTAGAGGAGATCCGGTCTCCCAGCTGGCACGGAACACCGGTCGAGAAGGCGGTGGCCGCGTACGACGAGCTGAAAACCCGTCCTTCTGAAGAGCGATGGCACGGCCTGGATGGCGGTGAGTCGATACGTGAGTTCGTGACCCGGATCCGCCGGGGGGCTGTCGGGTTTCTCGCTGACCGCGGAGTTGTCAGATCCGACGTAGAGCTTCCGGTTTGGCAGATCGCCGAGCCCGGAGCGCGAATCGCCCTCGTCGCGCATGCCGGAACGAACTCGGTGACCATCGGCCACCTTCTCGGCCTGGCGCCAACTCCGTGGGAGTGGGACCGCTTCGTACTCGGCCACACATCAGTCAGCCGGGTGGAAGCAATGGAGCTGCATGACGGCTTCACCTTCACCCTCACCAAGCTCAGTGATCTCGAGCATTTGATTCGGGACGACCGCACGCGCTGACGATTGCCGCCCCGGTTCGTTCTACGGTCAGGGGATGTCAGAACGCACCGCCGATCCCGAGGGGATCAAACTCTTCTCATATTCAGTGTTCACACAGCTGAGTGGAGCCTTCACGGCAGGCATGATTCATCTCGGCGACAAGCTCGGGCTATTCGAAGCTCTCAGCTCAGCCGAGGCGGCCGTGACCTCTCAAGAACTAGCGGAGATTACCGCGCTGGACGAGCGGTGGGTTCGCGAGTGGGCCTACAACCAGGCCGCGGCGAGACTCATCACGGTTGATACTGAAGGTCCAGGACCTGAACGATTCTGGCTGACTCCGGAGGCAGTCGCGGTGCTGGCTTCGCCCGATCATCCCGCGTACGGAATGGGGATGTTCCACCGATTCCCTCAGACGATGGCTGCACTCGAGGAGATGCCCGAGAGTTTCAAGACGGGAATCGGGCACAACTACGACACTCACGGGCCGGAGGGGGCCGTTGGAATCGAGCGGAGCTTTGAACCATGGAATCGCCATCACCTCATTCCGACGGTCCTTCCGGCACTCGACGGTGTGGTCGAGCGGATGGAGTCAGGTATTTCCGTCGCAGACATCGGGTGTGGCGCCGGGGGAGCGGTGATGTTGCTTGCGGCTGCTTTCCCCGCCAGCAGGTTCACCGGTTACGACATTTCAAGCTTCGCTCTTGAACGTGCCGAGCACCGGCTGGCAGATGTGGGGGCCAAGAATGTCCGATTCGCCGACCCCCGGGTCGACCCGCTTCCGAGCGATCATTCGATCGACCTCATCACAACTTTCGATTGCATCCACGACATGACCGACCCGCAAGGCATGATCGGCGCCATCCGCGAGGCCATCGTTCCTGAAGGCACATGGTTGCTGGTCGACATCAAAGGGCGTGAGACGTTTGCAGAGAACGTCGAGAAGAATCCAATGGCGGCCTTGATGTACGGGATCAGTGTGCTGTCGTGTATGTCCTCGGCGTTGTCAGAACCGGGTGGCGCCGGCCTCGGCACGCTGGGCCTACCAGAGTCACGCGCGAGGGAAATGGCGCAAGAGGCTGGATTCACCAGGTTCCGCAGACTCGACATCGACCATGCCGCGAACTCGTTCTATGAGATTCGCCCTTGAGACGGACCTCAATCTGCAGCCGGGTCGTACAGAGCGGCCTCGACTTGAAATGTCGCCCAGGAGAACCAGAAGGTGTCGACATGGTCGAGAGACTCGAGCCGGGAGCCCTTCTTCGGGCCATCGACTGCTTCTCCCAGAATATTCCATGTGCTCTCGGTGACGTCGTCGACGAATTCTCTACCCACTCGCGTGAAGTCGGCTGGTTGGCCTGCGACCTCGGCGTGGAAAACGCCAGTGCTGCCGACATCTGCACCCGATGCCAAATCGGTGTCGCTGAGAGCCGAAGCCGTGCCAGACAAGTGCCACAACGTGATCGGCCGTCCGCTCAGGGTCGTCGATGCAACCCCCACCTCGGCGAGCGATTCGGTGGGAACCGCCAATGCCGCGGTGCTGGTGCTGATACCGATGACTCGTTCGAACGGTGCAAGCGTCGTATCTGGCTCACCGGTGAAGAAGCCCGGCACAGGTGCAGTTCGTTGGTCGTACGCGTTGTAGGGATTTCGCCCGTACGGCTTTGGGTTGAGGGTGTCGCGAGCGAGCACGGACCCATCTGGATGATCAAGTAAGTAGTCCTTCCATGAGATCATCGCTGTCGGTACCGTCGCAAGCTGTTCTCCCACGAGAGTTCCCACAACGGCACGGCCGTCGAACTGAGTCCACAATGTCTCTGTCTGCCTGTCGTAGAGCACCAGGTTCGTCTGATACAGACCACCAGAGGTGCCGAAGTCGAGGATGTCGTCACCGACACCCCGATCGAAGACCACGCCTGAGTTGCAGAGCGGACAGTAGGTCACGGAAACCGGATGGTCAGCGACGACGTCGTTGACAATCTCATGCCAGATCAGTATCTGAATTGGGTAGGCACGCACCTCGCCATCCAGCAGTAGGACGAGTACGGGCTCATCCGGCTCGATCCAGTCCACGTCAGATGCGATCTGAAATTGTGGATCATCGATGGGGGGTATGCCGTCAGGCGGTGGTCCTCCGGACACGATGAGCGAGCGGTCCACCAGTGCGATTGGAAACGTCTCGATATCCAGATGCCGCGGAGGCATGGCGGAGTTGCTGACTGGTCGCGGTGCCGATGCCGTTCGATCGAGATGGCGCGTGATCGCATCTGGGTACTCCTCGATCAGGCTCGACGAGTCTGGCACGGCAGTGGCGCCAGACTCTGAAGGCGTGGTACCACAAGCAGCCGCAAGCAGCCCACCGACCATGAGGACTACAGCGTGACGCGGTGCCCATCTCACAGGCGAGACAGTATCGCTGGACCTGATGCGGCAACGCCGCGTCAGTGCAACGTTCCCAGCATGTTTCGGGGCACTATTGGCCCGCTGCCCGACAGGCCATAGCCTGGGATTCGCATGGAGCAGAGCGACCCGAGCAGGTGGACCATGAGTCTCAGGCGCTTCCGCCAGACAGCCATTGTCACGCTTGTGGGCCTTTGCCTGCTGGTTGTCGCCGGTGGTGTGGTGCGGCTTACGGGAAGTGGTCTGGGCTGTGACGATTGGCCGAATTGCAATAGCGAGCGATTCGTTGATGTTTCCTCAGCACACACTGCGATCGAGCAGATCAATCGTCTCGTCAGTGTCCTGCTCGGAATCCCGGTTGTGATCATGGCCATCGGATCCTTCCGGGTCCGCCCACGGGGTCACCGTCTCATCGCGCCGTCGCTGATCGTGTTGATCTCCGTACTGGCCAATGGCGTGGTTGGCGGCATCGCGGTGCGTGGGGACCTCCATCCGGCGCTGATCCAGTCCCATTTCTTGCTGGCGATGGTCTCCATCACGTTCGCTCTGATCGCTGCTGATCGCGCCCGACCCGCGACAACTGGTGAAGCTGCGACCCCTCCCAGCATTCGGTTGCAAGTGTGGTTGGTCGGCGTGCTGACAGGCCTCGCCCTCGTAACCGGCACCGTTGTGACTGGAACGGGGCCGCACGCGGGCGATGAAGAGGCACGTCGATGGGGTTTCGATATCTCGAATGTGGCGCGAATTCACAGCGTTTCGGTTCTCGTCACCCTCGTAGCGGCAGTGATTCTGATCTGGTCGATCCGCGGGAACGTCGAGTTTCGTGGCCGACTGATGTCGCCGCTGTCCACCTGGATGTTCCTGGCACTCTTGCAGGGCGGAATTGGCTACCTGCAGTACTTCAACGGGGTGCCCGAGCTACTGGTCGGCGCACACATCGCCGGGGCGACCGCGCTGTGGGTCGCGACAGTGCAATTGGTATTGGCCGCAATCGACCAGACGGTGACGGGTTCCGCCATAGACACCGCAGATCACATCCAGGTGTCGACTTCAGCTGGGACTGGCTGACGTCTCGTAGGTGTCGGATTTCATCTGATGTAGCTCCAACTGCGTAGAGTAGCGCCGATGCTGGAGGCACCAGGGCGAATATGGGCGATCATGGCTGTCGCGCTCGCCGTTGCTGTCCCCTTGTTCTTCGGTTCTTCTGCGCATGCTCAGGAGGTCGACGCCGAAATCTTTGGTGTTCTCAGATACGAAGACGCTGAGACGGAGGAGGATGTTCTTGTCGCCGACGTCGAAGTCGAGATCAGCAACGAAAGCGGCGTCGTCGGCACAACGACATCCGATGAGGATGGCCGCTTTGCGGTTTCGGTGACTTCAGATGGGGAGTACACGGTCACGCTTGACGAAGACACCTTGCCGGAGGGAGTGAACCTCAGAAGCGCTGACAACAATCCTCTCGAAACCTCTGTCAACGACGGCAAGGATCGCAGAGTGTTGTTCCCTCTGGTCGAGGGTGAAGGAGGCAGTACCAGTGGTTCAGGTGGAGTCAGCCTGCGCCGGATATCGCAGCTCACTGTTGAAGGGTTCAAGCTTGGGCTGTACCTCGCGATGGCGGCCATCGGACTCTCGCTGATTTTCGGTACGACCGGCCTAACCAATTTTGCGCATGCTGAGCTCATCACCTTCGGGATGCTGACGACCTACATGTTCAACTTCTACGGTCTCGCCGCGATCATCGGTTTCCTCGCGCCTCTGCCACCGCCGTTCGGGGGAGGTGTCAACCTTCTGTTCGCGGCCCTGCTCGGCATGCTCTCAGGCTGCGCACTCGGCTACTTGCTGAACAGATTCATATTCAAGGGTGCACGCAAGGCCGGTGTCAGTCTCATTGCCCAGCTCGTGATGACAATTGGCCTGTCAATTCTGCTGCGCTACTCGATGCTCTACCTGTTCCGTGGAGGTCCACGAACATTTGGCGACTTTGCCGCGCAGAGAGCACTGAAACTTGGACCAGTGGAGCTGACTCCCAAGGATCTTGTCGCAATGGCACTGTCCGTCGTCATCTTGCTCGGGGTGGGGAGCTACCTGCAGCTGACGCGAATGGGTAAGGCGATGCGAGCAGTCGCCGACAACCGGGAACTGGCGGAATCGACTGGCATCGATGTCGAGCGGGTCATCATGCTCGTCTGGGTGACCGGCGGCGGGCTTGCGGCCCTGAGCGGCGTGTTCTTCGGGCTCGACCAGGTCAAATGGGATTTCGGCTTCCGCATCTTGCTGCTCGTGTTCGCCGCCGTCACCCTCGGCGGTCTCGGTACGGCTTATGGAGCGCTCATCGGATCGCTGATCGTTGGTCTCGCAATCAACTTGTCGACGTTGCTGATCGACGCCGAGGTCAAGAACATGGTCGCGTTCTTCTTCTTGGCGATCATCCTGTTGTTCCGGCCGCATGGAATCTTGGGCAGACCGGAGAGGGTGGGGTAGGCAATGGATTGGGGATTTATTCTCGAACGTACGTTCTCGACCATGTTCGGTGTCGAGGTCATGGTGTTCGCGCTTGCCGCAGTTGGCTTGAACGTGCAATTCGGATACGCGGGGCTTCTGAACTTCGGCCAGGTCGGGTTCATGGCGGTGGGGGCCTATGGCCTGGGAACGGCGATTTCCTGGCTCGGAATCAACTTCTGGTTCGCGATTCTGTTCGGCGTCGCCTATTCGGTGATACTCGGCTTGATTCTCGGCTTGCCGACGCTGCGGTTGCGCGCGGACTATCTGGCGATCGTCACGATTGCCGCTTCGGAGGCGATCCGGCTCTTTGTCCGCTGGAGGCGGATGAAGGACATCACCGGAGCCTCAGAGGGAATCGGCGAGTTTGCAGATCCGTTCTACGACGTCAGCCCGTTCGGAGTCGGAGTGCGCTACGAATTTGGCCCATTCAGCTATCTAGGGCGGGATCTCTGGGTGCTTGTCGTCGGCTGGACAATTCTGATTCTGACCGTATTGTTTGTCAGGCGGTTGATGTCCTCGCCATGGGGGCGAGCAGTCAAGGCAGTCCGCGAGGATGAAGACGCTGCCAGGGCACTGGGCAAGAACGCCTATATGTTCAAACTCCAGGCGCTCGTACTCGGTGGGGTGATCGGCGGCATGGCGGGCATGCTGCAGGTGATCCAGAAGGGTTCGATCCAGCCCGACACGTTCAACCCAGTGATCACGTTCACGATCTGGGCGATCCTCATCCTCGGTGGCGCCGGACGTACCTGGTCGCCGATCGTCGGTGCGATGATCTATTGGTCCGCGATCTCGTTCCTCGAAAACGTCTTGCGCCAGCTTCCGGATGGTGCGTCTTCCAATCTCGAGGACACAATTGGTCTGAGCGACTTCAACATCAGCCAAGTCCGGTTTATCCTGGTCGGTCTGGGGCTATTGCTTCTTGCCCGGTACCGTCCGCAAGGAATCTTCGGATCGCGGGAGGAGATGGCACTCGATGACCGATGAGAGATCCTCTGAGGTCGCGCGCGGAAATGGCGGTGAACCGGAGACATATCCGAATCCGGTTGTGGGTGTCTTCGATGATGTATCGCCCACGCCCGGATCATCGAAGCCTGACCCCATCCTCGTTACCGATCTCGTCAGGAAGACCTTCGGAGGGATAGTCGCTGTCGACGTGGAATACCTGGAGATCCAACGTGGAGCGATCACTGCACTGATCGGTCCGAATGGCGCGGGAAAGACAACATTCTTCAATCTGCTGACGGGCTTCGACAAGCCGAACACCGCTGGTGTTCGACTCGACGGGGAAGAGATCAGTGAAGTTGCGTCTTATCGGCTTGCCCAACGGGGCATGGTCCGTACATTCCAGCTGACAAAAGTTTTGTCCCGCATGACTGTGATCGAAAACATGAAGCTCGGTGCAACTGGCCAAACCGGCGAGGGCTTCTGGAAAGCGCTGCTGCCGGTCTGGAAGAATCAAGAACAAGAAGTCGAGGATCGAGCTGATGCTCTTCTCAAACGATTCAATCTGACTCACATGCGCGACGAATTCGCGGGCACGTTGTCAGGCGGACAGCGCAAACTCGTCGAGATGGCACGTGCTCTGATGACAGAACCATCGCTGGTGATGCTCGACGAGCCGATGGCCGGAGTCAACCCAGCGCTCACGCAGTCCTTGTTGGGGCATGTGAAGGGCTTGCGGGCCGAAGGACGCACCGTGATCTTCGTCGAACACGACATGGACGTGGTGCGCGATATTTCTGACTGGGTAGTTGTGATGGCAGAGGGCATGATCATTGCCGAAGGCACCCCCGACGACATTGCCGCGAACCCGTTGGTGATCGATGCGTATCTCGGCAGTCATCACGATACGGATATCTCTGACTTGGATACCGTCGAGATCGAACAGAAAGTCGAAGAAGAGTTCAAGGAGGCCGACGAAGGTCTCCCGGGGGCACATCGGTCAGACATCGAGGCCGAGGGGGAGATCGAGACGTGAACAGCAACGGCGATCTGCTGATCCATGTCGACAACATCCGTGCGGGTTACGTACCGGGCGTCGATATTCTGTCTGGCTGCTCTCTTGAACTCAATCACGGTGAGTTGATTGCAATCATTGGTCCGAACGGTGCCGGAAAGTCGACGCTGCTGAAGGCCCTCTTCGGTCTCCTCTCGATTCGCGAGGGGGTAGTGCTTTACAAGGGCGAAGACATTTCTGATTCCAGCGCTCACGAATTGGTCGAGAAGGGCATCGGCTACGTTCCGCAACGAGACAACGTGTTTCCGGCGCTCTCGGTTGAAGAGAATCTCGAAATGGGCGCATTCCTGCGACCCGATACGTTCAGTGACCGACTCGAATTCGTGATCGAGATGTTTCCTCGCCTCGCCGACCGGCTGAAGCAGCGCGCAGGCTCGCTGTCGGGCGGCGAGCGTCAGATGCTGGCCATAGGGCGGGCCCTGATGATGAATCCCGAGGTGATCCTGCTCGACGAGCCATCGGCTGGCCTATCGCCTGTGCTCCAGGATCAGGTGTTCCTCAATACGCGGGCGATCAACAAGGCCGGCGTGTCGGTGGTGATGGTCGAGCAGAACGCCAGGAGATGCCTGCAGATCTGCGATCGCGGTTACGTACTCGATCAGGGCACAAACGCATACATGGACACCGGTCAGAACCTGCTCCACGACCCGAAGGTGATCGAGCTCTATCTCGGCACACTCGCGCGGACCGACTGAATTATCTGGCGCTTCGGATCTGACGGTGGGTTGAGGGTGCGGTAGGTATCCCGGGCGCGACACAGGGGCTCTGCGAATCTGGCGATGTCTTACGTCGTCTGAGTTCGAGGAGCCCCTGTTGGAAACCGATCCTACGCGCATGTGCGAGTTGCTTGTCGGGTTGCCCGACGTGAACGTGAATGGTGTCGGTGACTGGCCGGGGTGGTTGCGGATCGCGATCACGACTCGCGGATCTCGACCGGTGTGTGGTGGGTGCGCTGGTGCTGTTCACGGCCATGGTCGCAACGATGTTGTGTTGGTCGATCTGCCGGTGTTCGGACGCTCGGCGAGGCTGGTGTGGTCCAAGCAGCGATGGAAGTGCCCGAACGCGAGTTGTGCGGTCGGCACGTGGTGCGAGGTCGACGAACGGATCGCGCCGCGACGAGCGGCGATCACCGATCGCGCCGGTCGCTGGGCCACTGTCCAGGTTGGCTGTCATGGCCGGTCTGTGTCGGAGGTCGCGCAGGACTTGGGCTGTGATTGGCACACGGTCATGGACGCCGTGATGTACTTCGGTGCGCCGTTGATCGACGATCCGAACCGTTACGGCACGGTCGATGCGTTGGGGCTGGATGAGACGCTGTTCTGTCGGGTCGGGCGGTGGCGAACCCAGTGCTGGTCGACCCAGATCGTCGATGTTCGCCGAGGCCAGTTGCTTGATGTTGTGCCTGGTCGTGACGGCGCGCCGTCGTGCGCGTGGTTCGCTACGCGCCCGCAGCGGTGGCGGGATCAGATCCGTTGGGCGACGTTGGATCTGTCGGGCCCGTATCGGAACGTGTTCGACACGATGCTTCCCAAAGCGGTGCAGGTGGCTGACCCGTTCCATGTCGTAAAGCTCGCCGGCACATGTGTGGATGAGGTCCGTCGCCGGGTGCAGAACGAGACGTTCGGTCACCGAGGTCGCCGCGACGACCCGCTGTATCGGGCGAGGCGACTGTTGTTGATGGCCGACGAACGACTCGATGAGAAAGGACAGGCCAAGGTGCGTGGTCTCCTCGACGCCGGTGACCCGAACGGCGAGGTGAAAGACGCTTGGCACGCCTACCAAGTCGTCCGCGAGATCTACACCATCAACGATGCCGACACGGGCACCGCTTTCGTGGCTCGACTCGCAGCCGATCTGCGCGATCAGGCCGGCCCGCCCGAGGTTCGACGGCTCGGCCGGACGTTCACGAAATGGCAGTCCCAGATTGCTGCGTGGCATCGCTCTCACGTCTCGAATGGCCCGACCGAAGCAATCAATAACCTGGTAAAACGCGTCAAGAGAACGGCGTTCGGGATGACCAACTTCCACCATTATCGGATCCGATCACTGCTCTACGCCGGCAAACCCAACTGGTCACTCCTGGCCACCAACCCACGCTGAAATCCGAAGCACCAATTATCTTCGAGTTTGGTCGGGCACCCTGCACGCCCGACCCGCGTTGCTTCCGCCAACGACAGAGCCCGCCCCCACGATCTTGCGATCGTGACGGCGGGCTCCAGTCAGGTGGCACCTGCTGAATGGTCAGCAGGAACCGAGTTGTCAGCTGGCGAACACGTAAAGGTCGAGGTCAGTGTTCGGAGTATCGCTGCCATCGTAGGTGGCGATCCGGAAGCTAGCTGCTGCCGGCTCACCGGCGTCGACGAACTCGTACGGTCCACCGATGCCGTCGTAGTCGATGTCGGTACCGGCGTCGATCAGCTCCTTGCACTCAGCAAATGTGGTGCACTTCTCGCCGTCCTTGGTCACGCCATTGATCTCGAGCGCGTAGACGGACGCGTCGTCCGAGCCGGCGACCTCAACTGCAAGCGCAACGATGACGGTCGAGTCATAAGTCTCGGCACCGTAGGCGTACACGCCACCCATGTCGCCGGCGGCTTCTAGCCGATCGGTGAAATCGGTAATCGTGCTCAGGTCAACCGATGGCTCGGTGCCCTTCATGCCGGCGATGATCGACGGATCGTCGAGCTCCGCACCGATACCGCCGATGTTGCCATCGACGCCATAGACGTTGGTGTCGTTCGGGCCAATACCGCGCTCGTGCATTGTGGTCAGGATGCCTGCCGATTCGGCGAAGCCGATGACGACGATCGCGTCAGAACCGGCCTCGACCATGGCGTCGACTTCGGCATCGAAGCTCTCGGTGTCGACGGCGTAGGCGAGGAACTCGTCCACGACGCCACCGTTGGCCTCGAAGTTCTCCTGGAACGACTCAGCCAGGCCGATGCCGTAGCTCTCCTGGCGGTAGAGAACCGATGCGGTCTCATTGCCGTCACCGAGGACGAGGTCAGCGAGGACCCGGCCCTGCAGGAGGTCGGAAGGAGCCGTACGGAAATACAGGCCATTGTCGTCGTAGGTTGTGAAGTCCGGCGAAGTATTCGCAGGGCTGAACTGCACGACACACGAACCCGTGATCTTGTCGATCACGGTCTTGGAGACCGCGGATGAGGCAGCCCCCATGATCGCGTCTGCGCCAGATGCGAGCAGGCGGTCGACCTCTAGGTTGGCAGTATCGGTCGTGGTGTCACCAGAGTCACCCTGCTCCAGGACGACGTCTGCGCCGAGCACGCCGCCAGCGGCGTTGATGTCTTCTACAGCGAGGTCGGCACCAGCCACTTCGGGTGGTCCGAGGAAGGCAAGGTCGCCCGTCACGGGCAGGATGGTGCCGATGACGAGGACTCCGTCGGAACTGCAACCAGCGCCTTCGGTCTCGTCTTCGGCCATTTCGTCGGTCTCGTCTTCGGCCATTTCGTCGGTCGCCGCCGGAGCTTCAGTGCTGGATGAGTCGTCGTCATCGCTACCGCAGGCTGCGGCAACGAGCGTCAGACCGACCAGCAAAGCACCGACGCGCTTCACGCGTGATTTCTGCATTGTTGGGTTCTCCCCCTGTTTGGGCGTAGGCGGGATGCCTGCGCTCTTTAGGTGGGGACGAGTCTACGCGTAGGCGCATGCATTATCCACACACTACGGTCCAAGGGATGACTACCCAGATCGATGATGCTCGATACGACGAGGTTCGCTACGAGGTCGCCGATCACGTAGCCACCCTCACCCTCGACGCTCCTCAGAGGATGAACACGATCTCCGGACCCATGTTGGAGGGGATTAGCGGCTTGTTGCTCCGGGCCGACGCAGATCCTGACGTGCGATGCATCGTCCTAACGGGCGAAGGCAGGGCGTTCTGTGCCGGATTGGACCTGCAGGCGCAGATGGCCGGCCCAAAGGGAGGTCTGGGCAACCTCGGCGGTGGCCAGGACTTTGTGGGGGAAATCGACATGCGCAATACCCCGCCCACCGTGTTACACGATCTCGACACGCCAACGATCTGTGCGCTCAACGGTGGAGCCGCCGGCTACGGGCTCGACTTGGCGCTCGGCTGTGACATTCGCATCGCAGCCGACACTGCCAAGCTCAACCCGGGGTTTGCGAAGCGCGGGATACTCCCTGAGAGCGGTGGGACTTGGCTGCTGCCGCGCATGGTCGGCTATGCCCGGGCCGCTGAGATTGCGTTCACCGGCCGAACGCTGCGCGCCGCGGAAGCACACGATCTCGGCTTGGTCAATCATGTCGTTCCGGCAGAGGAACTTCAGGGTAGGGCAGCCGGTATGGCGGCAGAGATCGCGGCGAACGCCCCGCTCGCTGTTCGGGCGATCAAGCGAATGATGCGGGCCGCCGAAACCGAGACGTTCGAGCAGAATGTGCATCATGTGTTCCTGCAACTCCTCCCGCTGCTCAGAACTGACGATTTCGTCGAGGGCGTGACGGCATTCATGGAGAAACGAGACCCTGAATTCACCGGCCACTGATCGATGCCCTTCGTAGCGGGAGTCGACTCCTCCACGCAATCCACGAAGGTCGAAATCCGCGATCTCGACACAGGTGAAGTCGTCGGACGAGGCGCTGCAGCCCATCCTGCTGTTACGGCACCAGTGAGCGAGCAAGACCCAGGGTCGTGGTGGTCGGCCTTCGAGCTGGCCTGGGAGCAGGCGTCATTACAGCTTCCTGCACGTGTTGGGTCAGGTGAGATTTCGGCGATCAGTGTTGGCGGACAACAGCACGGCATGGTGGCTCTCGATGCGCAGGATCAGCCGCTGTATCCGGCAAAACTCTGGAACGACACAGAGTCGGCACCAGACGCAGAATGGCTGCGCGGACAACTCGCGTCCGGGCACGGCGATGGCGCCACGGAGTGGGCTGACGCCACCGGAAGCGTGCCGGTGGCAGCATTCACCGTTACCAAGCTGCGGTGGCTGCGCCGAACGAAATTCGGGCTGTGGGATCGTCTCGCTCATGTCCTTCTGCCACATGACTATCTGACGCATCGTTTGACCCGGTCCTACACGACCGATCGTGGCGATGCGTCAGGCACGGGGTACTGGTCACCGATCACGGGTGAATACCGGTGGGACATCCTGGCGCTCATCGATGCTGACCGTGACTGGAGCCAGGTTGTTCCGACCGTGCTCGGCCCGCTCGACATAGCGGGTACGTGGAACGGCATGACGGTTGCTCCTGGTACCGGCGACAACATGGCAGCGGCATTGGGTGTCGGGCTCCGACCAGGTGATGCAGTCATCTCGGTCGGAACCTCGGGTACCGCATACTCGGTGTCGGATGTGCCGACAGCTGATGCCAGTGGCGCGGTGGCGGGATTTGCTGACGCCACCGGCCGGTACTTGCCACTTGTCTGCACATCCAACGCGGCCAAGGTGCTGGACGCAATGGCACGCCTGCTCGGCGTTGATCACGACGAGTTCGATCGCCTAGCGCTGCAGGTCGAGGCGTCTGAGGGTGCGCAGTCGGCGGGCCCGACGCTATTGCCGTACTTCGACGGCGAGCGCACACCGAACCGACCTGATGCGGCCGGAGTTCTCGCCGGACTCCGCAGTGATATTTCGAGGGAACAGTTTGCGCGCGCTGCGGTCGATGGCGTTGCGTGTGGACTCCTCGATGCCTTCGAGGCGCTCAGGGCACTCGCGCCTGTCAGTGGGAAACTGCTCCTGACCGGGGGAGGGGCTCGCTCGATCGCGTTGCAGGGGGTATTGAACGGTCTCGTCGACATCCCCGTTGCGCTCGCCGACGCGGACGAGGCAGTGGCCACGGGAGCGGCGGTGCAGGCTGCGGCTGTTCTCGAACAGACAGATCACTCGATCATCCAGGAGAGGTGGGGGCTCGGCGCCGGAACATCTGTTGACATCATTGTCGAGCCCGGCGACCTGTGGGAGCGTTACGCAGCGCTCCGCGACGACCGCGCCTGATCGAGCTGTCGTGTCAGACAAAGCGTTTGCCGAACTGGGCTTGCCGCCAGATGCGGGCGAAGCGGAGATCAGGCTTGCGCGTCGGCGTCTTGCCCGAGAGCATCATCCCGATCTGGGAGGCGACTCGACTCGGATGAAAGCGGTCAATGAAGCCGCCGCCATGGCACTCCGGTCTTTGCAAGACCGCAACTCCACCCGCTCCGATGAGCTTCGGCGCGACCCCTCCGCGTCGAAGCTCATCGACGATTGGAATGGGCAGACCAGAGACGTTGCATCATTCACAGTGGAGGCTCTGCCGGTCGAGGCATTCGAGGGGCTCTTGATCGCCGCGGCGTGGATGGGAGAGTTGGTCGACGATGAGCCGCCGTACCGTCTCGAAGCGAACTTGTTCGACCCGATCCGATGTTGGTGTCGGTTGGAGGTCGTGCCGGATGCCGGGTCATCCACAGTGAGCCTCACAGTCGGCCCGATCGATAGCCAGAGTGGGGTCGTGGATCCGCCCGATGTGGAACCGGATGTGGAAGTGGTCCGCGACGTGTGGGTCAATGCCCTCAACGAGATCGATTGGAGCTGAGCCTCAACGCGGTCGCGGCGCTGCTGCCTTGGTGAGCCGGTCACGGATCGCGTGCCCGAGGCCCTCGGCGGGCGGCAGCACTGCGATCAGGGTTGTGAGGCCTTCCTCGTCGGCATCTCGAAGCTGGGCATACAACTCGCGCGCGTAAGTCACCAGATCGTCGGTGAGGTCGAGAATCTCGCAATTCGGAGATCCGGCGCGGAGGGCAAGCGCGTCATCCGCGTTGTCGACGAGCTTGACCGCACAGTTGGGCGCGTAGTGGGAGGCGAGCATGCCGCTGGCTCGGGCAGGGCCAGATGCCTCAGTAACGGCGCCATTCAGCAGTCTGCGCACATCTTCAGAGGCCACGCCACCCGAACGAAGGATCTGCGGTGGTTCGGTCGTGCAATCGACGATTGTGCTCTCGACCCCCACCGGACACGGGCCTCCATCGAGGATTGCATCACTTTCGGGATCGAGATAGTCACCAAGGTCGTGCAGGACGTGTTCGGCCGTCGTCGGGCTGACCGACCCGAATCGGTTTGCCGATGGCGCGGCGAGCCCGACGCCGACGCGGCCGAGCAGCTCGAGGGCCATCGGGTGTGCAGGTACTCGCAGTCCGACGGTATTGCGTCCGCCCGTGACCACGTCGAGCACCCCGGAAGCTCGCGGGACGACAATGGTGAGTGGTCCGGGCCATGCCGCTTCGGCCAGAACGCGAGCGGCTTCGTTGACTCCCTCCGCCCACTCGTCGAGCTGAGCCGTAGATTGCAGGTGAACAATGAGCGGATGATCTGAAGGGCGTCCCTTGACCTCGAAGAGCCGACGAACGGCGTCCGCGTTGGTCGCATCGGCGGCGAGCCCGTAGACCGTCTCGGTGGGTATGGCAACCAGACCACCAGATCGGATGACTCGCTCGGCGCGTCCGACGTCATCTGTGAGGAGCGCCGCGTTCCCCGGGCTCGCGGCCATCAGATGGCATCGAGGAATTCGAGTGCCGCGTCGAAGAAACCGAAGTCGTCAGTAGTGGCGAAGTGATCGACGCCCTTGAGTGTCGTGCACTGCCCGTTCGGAAACGCGGCGGCGAGTTCGTCGCCCGGGTAGACAAAATCCTGGTCCCCGATGACCACCAACACCGGGCAGGTCACCTTGGTCAGCTGCTCAACCGTCAGCAGAGGCGCCGGTGGTCGCTTCATTACTGCGCTCAGCGCTTGAAGGTCATTGCCGGGCTGCTGGGCGTATTGCGTGAAGAGCCGCACCATGTTGTCGAGTGTCGAGGGGTCGCCGCCGGCGGCAACGAGGTCGAGTCCTTCGACGATCTGGCGAGTTCCGGCGTCGTCGCGCTCGAAAATGTTGGATCCGATCCCCGCCAGAATCAGGCGGTTGAATCGCGACGGGTCGTCGACGGCAGCTCGGAGCAGAGTCATCGCACCCAGCGAGAACCCCACGGCGTCGACCGGCTCTTCAGGCAGCGCTTCGAAGACTCTCGCCGTCAGGTCAGCGTACTCGCTTGGGTCATGGGGCTTCGGGGCATCGCCGTGACCTAGGAGATCGATCCCGATGACCGAGGCACCTGAGTCTTCGAGTAGTGCTGTGAAACCGTTTCGTTGCCACGTGGCCGAGAACGATCCCCCCCAGCCGTGAATTAGCGCCACATCAGTCATGTCGACACGCGCGCAGTGTTGGAGAAGACGATTGAGGGTGTCATGGACTCGACAGACTAGGCCCTATCCTGTGGTCGCTTCTACAGGAGAGACCACCACTCATGCGCATGCTCCATCAGGACCCAGGCTTCGACCTGACCTACAACGATGTCTTCATGGTCCCGAGCTTGTCCGACGTACCGTCCCGGATGAGCGTTGATTTGGCGACTCCTGACGGCATCGGGACGACGATTCCGCTGGTGGTGTCGAACATGACAGCCGTGGCTGGCAGGCGGATGGCGGAGACGGTGGCCCGTCGGGGTGGAATAGCAATCCTTCCGCAGGACATCCCAATTGATGTTGTCGTCAAGGTGATCGACTACGTGAAGCAGCGCCACACGGTATTTGAAACGCCGATCACCCTCACGACGGACGCAACGATCGGCGACGCACTTTCGCTCATCTACAAGCGTGCTCACGGAGCGGTCGTGGTTGTTGACGATGAGGGTCCCGTGGGGGTCTTCACGGAGAATGACGGAGAGGGTTTCGATCGTTTCACGCAGCTCGGCAATGTCATGAGTTCGAGCCTGCACATCTTGAGCCCCGACATCGAGCCAGTTGCCGCCTTCGACTACCTCGGCAAGAACCGTCTTCGGGTTGCCCCGGTGGTCGACGCTGACGGTCGCCTGCTCGGGGTCATCACCCGGGAGGGAGCTCTGCGCTCGACGATCTACGATCCGGCAGTCGATGCAGACGGACGGCTCATGGTCGGTGTCGCCGTAGGTATCAACGGCAACCCAGCCAATCGAGCCAAGAGGCTGACTGCTCACGGGGCAGACGTATTGGTCATCGATACCGCCCACGGGCATCAGACCCGGACGTTGCATGCCATCGAAGCCGTGCGCTCAGAGTTGCCTGATGCGAAGATCGTCGCCGGTAACGTCGTCACGGCGGACGGAACGCGGCAACTGATCGAAGCGGGTGCCGACATCGTGAAGGTTGGTGTCGGTCCCGGAGCGATGTGCACCACCCGAATGATGACGGGTGTCGGCCGGCCACAGTTCACAGCCGTGGTCGAATGTGCCTCCGAAGCCAAGCGATTGGGATGTCACATCTGGGCCGATGGTGGGGTCCGGTTCCCTCGTGATGTTGCCCTGGCGCTCGCAGGGGGCGCGGCAAACGTGATGTTCGGTTCTTGGCTCGCAGGAACGTACGAATCGGCTGCGGACACGTTACGCGACCCCGAAGGTCGTCTGTACAAGGAGAGTTTCGGGATGGCTTCGAACCGGGCGGTGAAGAATCGCACCCGGACCGACCACGGATTCGAGCGGGCTCGCAAAGAGCTGTTCGAGGAGGGGATCAGCACATCGCGCATGTACCTAGATCCCGCTCGCCCCAGTGTCGAGGACATCATTGATCAGATCGTTGCGGGTCTGCGATCGGCATGCACCTACGCCGGCGCGAGCACGGTTCGGGAGTTTCACGATCGGGCAGTTGTCGGGGTGCAGAGCACTGCCGGCTACGACGAGGGGCGACCGTTGGGGGTCTCCTGGTGAATGGGCCGGCGGATTTGCTCGTTGTGGCAATCGATGGCCCTGCGGGCGCAGGAAAGAGCACCGTGGGCCGTGCCGTCGCTGAACGACTGCACCTCGGCTATCTCGACACCGGGGCCATGTACCGATCCGTGACCTTCGCGGCGTTGCGGCGCGGGCTCGACCCGACCGACCAGGAAGGAGTCGGGGCGCTTTCGGAGCAGATCGAGATAACAGTCGATGGGCCTCGGGCGCTCGTTGACGGTACCGATGCGACCATCGAAATTCGTGGCCGCGAGGTGACATCAGCGGTGAGTGCTGTCGCTTCGAACAGCAGGGTTCGCGCCGAGTTGGTTCGGCGCCAACGTGTATGGGCGGAGGAGCGCGGAGGTGGTGTCGTCGAGGGCCGCGACATTGCCTCGGTGGTGTTTCCCGACGCGACATTGAAGCTGTACATCACTGCCTCCGCACGTGTGCGTGCCGAGCGCCGCGTGGCGGAGATCGGGGGCGACGTCGGTGAGGTCGAAGCATCGATCATCGGCCGTGACCGTCAAGACTCGACTCGGGCCGATAGCCCATTGATCGAGGCATCCGGAGCGGTGGTCGTGGACACGAGCGAGTTGAGTATCGACGAAGTGGTCGCCCAGGTGATGGAACTGATCCCAGTATGACCCATACGCAAACGAATTTCGCCGAGAACTCATGGAGCAGTCGTGTGGCGTACACGATCTTCCGCGGTCTCGCGGTCTGGTTGACCAGAGCCATAACGCGGCCGAAGATCAGTGGGCGAGAGAACCTTCCGAAGAAGGGTGCCTACGTCATCGCCCCCGTGCACCGCAGTTACGTCGACACCCCGATCATTGCTTGCATCACCCGTCGACGGATCCGCTTCATGGGCAAAGAGGAAGTGTGGAAGTTCGGCCCGATTGGCTGGTTCGTGTCGGCTATGGGTGCTTTCCCTGTGAGCCGTGGCACGGCAGACCGAGAAGCGCTCAGAAGATGTATCACCGTGCTGGAGAACGGCGAACCGCTCGTGCTGTTTCCCGAGGGCGAACGTAAGGACGGCCCACTCATCCAACCCCTGTTCGCCGGTGCAGTTTTCATCGCATCTCGTGCCGGTGTCCCGATCGTGCCGGTCGGAATCGGGGGCTCGGCACGGGTCATGCCCCGCCATGCCAAGATGGTTCACCCACAGAAGGTGCACGTCGTCATCGGTGAACCGATCTACCCGGACATCGAGAAATCCGGCCGGGCCTCACGCCAGGCGATCAAGGACACGACGGAAGAACTCTCGAACGAGTTGCAGCGTCTGTTCGACCTTGCTCAGTCCCGCGTCGGTTGAGCGGGGTTCGGTGTCACCTCGTCAGGAACGACGTCAGCGCGTTCGCCAGGTATAGGGGATCCTCCGCTCCGCAGAGTTCTCGAGCCGAGTGCATCGACAACTGGGGGACGCCCACGTCAGCGGTGGCGATCCCGAGTCGGGTGGCAGTCAGCGGCCCGATTGTCGAGCCACACGGCATGTTGTTGCGCGACACGAAGACTTGCCACGGTACTTCTGCTGCTTCGCAGGCACGCTGAAATTCGGCTGCTGTCTCCGCTGAGGTTGCGTAGCGCTGGTTGGCGTTCACCTTGAGTGCGGGCCCCGCATTGACGATCGGGCGGTTGTCTGGATCGTGACGATCCTGATAGTTCGGATGCACAGCGTGGGCGTTGTCCACCGATATGCATGAGGATGCGGCAAATGCGCGATGGAGATCTTCTGGAGACCCTCCGCGCATTGCGACGATCCGCGACAGCACCGCTTCGAGGAACGGACCAGCGGCTCCGGTAGTGCTCGAAGATCCGACCTCCTCGTGATCGTTGAACACGATCAGTGCAGTGTGTTCGACAGGCTTCGCGTCCACTAGGGCGCGGATCGCCGCCCAACAAGAGAGCAGATTGTCGATCCGGCCCGACGCGAGTAGCGATTGGTCCGCGCCGATGATTGCTGCGCCCTGGATGTCGTAGAGGCAGAGCTCCCACCAGGCCGCCGGCCCGGGCAGTCCAGCTTGGGAGCCGATCCACGATGCAAATTCGTCGGGTGACGAGATGCCGACTCCCCATATCGGCTTTAGGTGCTGCTGTGCGTCGAGGGCGAGCCCCTTGCTGTTGACATCTCGATCGAGATGCACGGCCAACTGCGGAACGCGAGCGACCGGCTTCTCTACGTTGACAATTGTCGCGGTGCCCTCAGCGCTGATTACTCGGCCAGCGATGCCGAGGTCCCGGTCGAGCCAGGTGTTGTTGAGGATGCCGCCGTAGACCTCCACGCCGAGCTGTTTCCATCCGGCAGCGTCGCTGTCGGGATGTGGCTTGACGCGAAGGACGGGGGAGTCGGTGTGGGCGCCTGCGAGTCGAAAAGAGCTGCTTGGGGCGACGTCGCCCTCGGGCATCCGCCACGCGATGATTGCGCCGTCGCGCACTACGTAGCCGGCAGATGGAAGGGAGGGCCAAGCATCGGTTTCGTCGAGGCAGACGAAGCCTTCCAGCCGTTGGATGGTTGATTCCACAGCGTGCCAAGGTGATGGCGAACTGTCGAGAAACTGGATCAGGTCGTCGATCATTGAGTTCATCCTTTCTGAAACAGACCCATCGGAAGCCCCGTGCCACGAAGGTGACTGGTTTCGTTGATGGTGACGATCGAGCGTTCGCCGCTGGACGCCGCGGCGACACGGTGGATCGAGGTGTAGTTCGGATAGAAGAAGCCGCGGGCAAAGTCTCTCAGGTCGAGAATCTCCGACAGGTATCCATTGATCACGCCGCCGTGGCAGACGATTGCGACACGTTCCCCGCGATGGCCGGAAATGATGGTCTCGATGGAAGTCAACGTCCGGTTGCGAAACTCCTCCTTGGACTCGTCGGAATCCCAGGTCCCGTCGAGCATCGCTTGCCACCGCGGATCATTTGTTGCCTTGAGCTCCTCCACGGGGATGTACTCCGTACTGTTCTGGTCCCATTCGGCAACGCCGGGGCATGTGATGATCTCGACATCGCGCTGGTCGGCCATCGGTTGAGCTGTCTCTTGGGCACGTCTGAGGGGGCTTGCATACACCGCGTCGAGATACTCAGACTCCAGATAGCCGGCAAGCAGTTCTGCTTGCATGTGGCCATCCTTTGAGAGTTCGGGGTCGGCTCGTCCGTCGGCCAATTCTCGGCGAACGGGTAACGCATGTCGTATGAGCAAGAGTTCCATTGCACGATAGACAAGCAGAAATGAATCGACGAACGAAGATCGTGGCGACGATAGGGCCTGCGAGCGATTCGGCAGAGATGCTCCGGGACCTGATTGTGGCCGGAGTGCAGGTTGTGCGGTTGAACCTCAGCCACGGTTCGATCGCCGAGCATCTTGTACGCCTGGATCGCGTTCGGAAGGCAGCCGACGATGTCAACCGACACGTTGCGGTGCTTGCCGACCTGCCCGGTCCGAAGATTCGCGCCGGAGCGTTTCCGACTGGCGGTGTGCAACTCGCAACCGGGGACTCGATTCGACTGCGACCAGGTGACGGTCCCAGTAACGCAAGCATCATGTACGTCCCCTACCCGACGCTGCTGGAAGACCTGGAGCCTGGGAGCAGAGTGCAGCTCGGCGACGGCGCAATCTCGATGGGCGTTCTCGAAGTCGACGATTCTGAGGCGACTGCGAAGATCGAAACCGGT
>Ga0209013_10001260_pt1 | contig 23333 bp, 20 predicted proteins | sample Cruoilmetagenom2_FD_187291 | JGI IMG/M metagenome (GOLD analysis project Ga0209013, IMG submission 187291) | Oil polluted marine microbial communities from Coal Oil Point, Santa Barbara, California, USA - Sample 2 (SPAdes) (version 2) | ecosystem: Environmental > Aquatic > Marine > Oil seeps ... | reverse complement strand
CCCCTAATCAGCAGTCCCTCACACCAAACCACGGTCTAACACGATTATATTACCTTTAAACTAACAACCCTCACCTCATCACCATCAATTCGCCACTTAAGATCATACTCATAAACCCTGGTGGAATATACCTTATCAATTTTTTTATAAAAATAAGCCCGATGATCCAGACTAAGCAATTGCGTAATAAATAGCTTAATGTCAGGATATTTTTTAGCGGCAAGCTGACAGTCTTTAAAAGCCTCATCTGAAAATAAGACCTTAAATAACTGCTCTTTGATTTGATCAGTAAAACCACCCCTAGCTTGAGGCAAACTGTCAGAATAAGGAATATAGGGTTTAATATCGAGTATGGGCGTCTGATCCAGTAAATCAGCACCTTTGATATGGATTAACAGTCTGGCACCTTGTTGCTCAATTGAATCCAGCTCTACCAGTGATAAGCCAATGGGGTTAGGACGAAAACTAGCTCGGGTGGCAAAAACACCAAAGCGCTGTTTGCCGTCAAGTCTGGGCGGTTTGACCGTTGTGTTCCAGCCTTTATCAACATGACGATGAAACACAAAGCTTAGCCAGAGGTGTGAAAAGTCTTCTAAACCTTTGGTCGTTTCAATGTCATTATAGGGTGCTGACAGCTCGATCGATGCCGTTGATGCCGTTACCAGACCTGCCTGTCTGGGTATCGCAAATTTGTCTTTGTAGCATGAATGAACAATACCGATGGGCTCAAATGTATATTTCATCCGGGCAATGGCTCTTACGGTTTTGGTAAAGCATTGGCCAGACGGCGAGTCTCCTGCAGTAATTCAGAGGTTGAATTACCCAGGCAGGTAAAATGTCCCATTTTACGACCTTCTCGAGCTTCTCTCTTACCATAGAGATGCAGTTTTACGTCCGGATTAGATAAAAGTTGTGTCCAGTCGGGTTCACCATTAGACCAGACATCACCCATAATATTAAACATCACTACCGGTGATAAAAGCTCAACACTGCCAGCCGGTAATTCACAAAGCATTCTGACTTGCTGCTCAAACTGAGACGTTTTGCAGGCATCAATGGTATAGTGGCCACTATTATGAGGTCTTGGTGCTACTTCGTTAATTAATAAACGATCATCTTTAGTATAGAAAAACTCTACCGCCATGACACCACAATAATTCAATTTTTCGGAAAATTGAGACGCTTCATTAATGGCTTTATCGAGAATTCTTTTCGGCAGTGTACATGGTACGGCGGTATATTCAAGAATACCATTCACATGATGATTTTCACCCACCGGATAGCAAGTAATTTCATTATCATTGCCGCGAGCCAGTACCACGGAAACTTCGGTCGACAGATTAACTTTTTCTTCCAGGACGCAATTAACCGAACCCATTGATTCAAAAGCGGCTATGGCTTCTTCAAGGTTATTGACAATCGCTTGTCCCTTACCGTCATAACCAAAGCTGGCCACTTTTAAAATAGCGGTATTACCTATTTGCGTCAGGGCAAAATCCAGATCATCTTTTTCATAAATAGGGAAAAAACGTGCAGTTTCAAAACCATTGTCAGCCAGAAATGTTTTTTCTGAAATACGGTTCTGGGCAATTTCAACGGCACTGGATGACGGCCTGACGGGAATCGATTGCTCGAGTTTTTTTAAAGTTGCCGAAGGAATATTTTCAAATTCAGTGGTGACAGCATCACAATTTTTTGCCAATTGTTCCAATGCCCACTGATCGCTATAGGATGCATGAATATGTTCATCCGCTATCCTGCCTGCAGGACTGTCCGGATCAGGGTCAAGTACAATAACATGATAGCCCATTGCATGAGCAGCCATGACAAACATTCTTCCCAGCTGTCCGCCGCCAAGCATGCCCAGTGTTTTTCCCGGCAGAATCATGATGTCTTTCCTCTCTAAAAGCTAAATTCCAGGTAATTCCATATCAAGAACAGTTTGTGCCTGTCTCTCTCTGAATGCCTGTAGTTTATCAGCTATTTCTTTATCTTCAACCGATAAAATTGATGCCGCATATAAACCAGCATTAGCCGCACCTGCTTCACCAATAGCAAACGTTGCAACAGGAATTCCTTTAGGCATTTGCACGATAGATAAAAGAGAGTCCATACCCTTCAAATAACGGGAGTTAACAGGAACACCTAATACCGGCAAAGTGGTTTTTGCAGCCAGCATTCCAGGCAGATGTGCAGCACCGCCGGCACCGGCAATAATGCATTTAAGTCCCCGCTCTCGAGCCTGTTCTGCATATTGATAGAGCAAATCAGGAGTACGATGGGCTGAAACGACTTTTGCTTCATAAGGAATGCCCAGATCATGAAGTTGCTGGCAGGCATTTTTCATAACATCCCAGTCGCTATTACTACCCATAACGACCCCAATACGAGGTGTAGCAACGGTGGCTTTTTCATTATTAGTCATATTTATTTATCAATTCTTTATTTTTCTTTAAGAAATTTCTTGTTGGCTCAGGGCTGAAACAGAAAAAGGACGGCGATGCCGTCCTCTTTCCTGATCTAAAACTTTTTAAACAAAGAGTTTTAACTCTTTAATTAAGTTTTTTTAATTAAGAAATTTTAGGATCAAGTTCGCCGCTTGCATAACGGCCAATCATTGTTTCCAGAGGAACAACATTAATCTTGGAAGCATGTCCGGCACAACCAAATGCTTCATAACGGGCTTTACAAATACCAGCCATTGCAGCAGTTGAAGCTTTAAGGAATTTACGAGGATCAAAATTAGCAGTATTCTCAGCCATGAACTTACGAACAGCGCCTGTTGAAGCCATACGCAGATCTGTATCAATATTGACCTTACGCACACCATTCTTAATACCTTCAACAATTTCTTCTACAGGTACACCATAGGTCTGACCCATGTCGCCGCCATAGTTGTTGATAATTTCTAACCAGTCCTGAGGAACGGAAGAAGAACCATGCATAACCAGATGTGTATCAGGAATACGATTATGAATTTCAACGATACGGTCGATACGCAGCACATCGCCTTCAGGCTCTTTAGTGAACTTGTAAGCACCATGAGAAGTACCAATAGCAATTGCCAGGGCATCAACACCGGTTTCTTTAACAAATGTTGCGGCTTCTTCAGGGTCAGTCAGTAACATATCCATGTCCAGCTTGCCTTCAGCACCATGTCCGTCTTCTTCACCCATCATGCCGGTTTCCAGAGAGCCAAGGCAACCTAATTCACCTTCAACAGAAACACCGCCGGCGTGAGCCATTTTAACGACTTCTTTCGTTGTATTAACATTGTATTCAAAGCTTGAAGGTGTTTTCATATCAGCCATTAAAGAGCCGTCCATCATAACTGATGTAAAACCTGACTGGATAGAACGCAGACAAACTGCTGGCTCAGAACCATGATCCTGGTGCATAACAACAGGAATATGTGGATACATTTCAACAGCAGCTTCAATTAGATGACGCAGGAATGGTTCGCCTGCATAAGAGCGAGCACCCGCTGAACCTTGCATAATAACCGGAGAATCAGTTTCATCTGCAGCTTGCATGATAGCATGCACCTGCTCCATATTATTGACATTAAACGCTGGCAGACCAAAGCTATTTTCAGCAGCATAGTCCAGTAATTGACGCATTGAAATCAAGGCCATTTCGGCTCTCCTATGTTAGTTAATTTTAAAAAAAATGTATTATTATCTCTCTTCTTAACAAGAAAGAAATTAATCAATAAGTTACGCTTCTAAATCAGGCTCTATCAACTCACCCACTTTAAGAATTTTCATCGCATTGGTTCCACCCATCACGCCAGCCAGATCACCTTTAGTGATAATGACCAGTTCACCATCTCTCACGGTACCCCGACGTTTAAGCTCGTCAACGATTTCCATGTTCAATGTCGCATGATCAGTGGTTGTCACATCAAAACTAACCGGAACAACACCACGATAAAGAGTTACTTTTCTGCGTGTATCTACATGTCCGGTAAAAGCAAAAATAGGTATACCTGAACCGATGCGAGACATCCACAAAGTTGTTGATCCTGATTCAGTCAGGGCAACGATTGCCTTCACCTTAAGGTGATTGGCAGTATACATTGTTGACATAGCAATGGCTTCATCAATATTTGAAAATTGTGTATGGATTCGATGATCCGATTGACTGACCTGACGCTGTTTTTCCGCTTCACGACAAATTCGATCCATTGCTATAATCGCTTTTTCAGGGAATTTTCCGGTTGCTGTTTCAGCAGACAGCATGACCGCATCGGTACCATCTAAAACCGCATTGGCTACATCAAAAACTTCTGCACGAGTCGGAATCTGATTATCAATCATGGATTCCATCATCTGAGTGGCCGTAATAACGACTCGATTCATGGTTCTGCCCAGACTAATGAGGCGTTTTTGAATCGGCGGTAATGATGCATCACCAATTTCCACACCCAGGTCACCACGGGCAATCATGATAGCATCAGATGCATCAATGATTTCTTCAATGCAATCCAGGGCTTCTGCTCGCTCAATTTTGGCAACTACACCGCCATGACCTCCGGCAGCTCTCAGCAATTCTCTGGCAAGATGGATATCATCAGCACAAACAGGAAATGATACAGCAAGATAGTCTGCACCCATCTGTGCCGCTATTTTAATATCATTTTTATCTTTTTCACTCAGCGCTGCAGCAGAAAGACCACCACCCTGAAGATTGATGCCCTTGCGATCAGATAACTTACCTCCAATCACAACACGACAAACCACTTCATACTCTTCAACATGGTCAACCCAGAATACCAGACGACCGTCATCGACCAGTAGATTGTCACCACGTTTTACGTCATCAACTAATTCTCTATAACTGATTCCGACCCGGGTCTGATTACCTTCACCACTATCCAGTCTGGCATCAAAAGTAAATTGATCACCTTCAGCTAACTCAATCTGGCCATCCCGGAATCGTTCAATACGGATTTTCGGCCCCTGTAAATCGGCCAAAACACCAACCTGACGACCATGAGCCCTGGCTCTGGAACGCAGTTTCTCTGCACGGGTCAGATGTTCCTCAGCGGTACCATGCGAAAAATTGATACGAATCACATCAACACCGGCTTCAATGATCCTGTCCAGAACTTTAGGATCATCTGTAGCTGGCCCGAGTGTCGCCAGAATTTTTGTCCGTCTAAACATTCAATATTCCGCTCTGAAATTGACCATTAATGATAGCTAACAACTAATTTTAGCCCTTAGCCCGCTGTTCCAGAATAGCAACAGCTGGTAATTTTTTGCCTTCTAGGAATTCAAGGAAAGCACCGCCGCCAGTTGATATATAAGACACCTTATCAGCAATATTATACTTATCAACTGCAGCCAGTGTATCACCACCACCAGCAATTGAAAATGCCGGGGATTCGGCAATGGCCATTGAAATCGCCCTGGTACCTTCACCAAACTGATCGAATTCAAAAACACCGACAGGGCCATTCCAGACAATTGTTCCAGCGCTTTTAAGCACTTCTGCCAGTGCTTCAGCACTATCAGGACCAATATCAAAAATCATATCATCGTCAGTAACATCAGCAACAGATTTCAGTTCTGCAGCAGCTGATTCAGCAAATTCTTTGGCACAAACTACATCAGTAGGAACAGGAATATCTCCGCCACGTGCCTGGGCTGCTTCTTTTAGACTCTTAGCCGTAGCAACCAGATCTTGTTCATATAAAGATTTACCCACATTGTGGCCATCAGCCGCAATAAAGGTATTAGCAATACCGCCACCAACAATCAATTGATCAACGACTTTTGATAATGATTCCAGTACCGTCAATTTGGTTGAAACTTTTGAACCACCAACAATAGCCACCATTGGCCGAGCTGGATTATCCAGAGCTTTACCTAATGCATCCAGTTCACCGGCCAGTAATGGGCCGGCACTCGCTGTGGGTGCAAATTGTGCCGCGCCATAAGTTGAACCCTGTGCACGGTGCGCTGTACCAAAGGCATCCATAACGAAGACATCACAAAGTGCCGCATATTTTTTTGCCAAATCTTCAGCGTTTTTCTTCTCACCGACATTAAAGCGAACATTTTCCAGCAGAACAATTTCACCATCTGCAATATCAACACCACCCAGATAGTCTTTAACCAGGCGAACGTCTTTGCCTAACAGAGCAGACATATGTTCAGCGACAGGAGCCATAGAGAATTCATCATTGTATTCACCTTCTGTCGGACGACCCAGGTGTGACATAACCATTACTTTAGCGCCGGCCTTCAAAGCCAGTTCAATTGTTGGTAAAGAAGCTCTGATGCGCTTGTCTGATGACACCTTTCCATCTTTAATAGGGACATTTAAATCCTGACGAATAAGTACACGTTTTCCAGATAAGTCCAGATCGGTCATTTTAATAACTGACATGTGAATTCCTCTCTTCTTGTAAATTTGACTAAAAATTTAATAACTATTTAAATAATTTCTTGTGCTGCAAGATTAAAAAAAGTATTTAAATAATTACTGCTTACTCACTTACTCGCCGATAATAAAAAGCAAAGAGCACAGAGGTTTTCACCTCAGGTGCTCTTTACTATTTAATGTATTCTACTGCAAAGTAGTAACATCAGGGTATTTACGCTTAGTTAGCAGCAACGTGCTCAACAAAACGCAGCATGTTACAAGTATAACCATACTCGTTGTCATACCATGCAACCACCTTAACGAAAGTGCCGTCCAGAGCAATACCAGCACCTGAATCAAAGACAGATGAGAAGCCTACGCCACGGAAGTCGGTAGAAACGACTTTCTCATCAGTGTAACCCAGAGTTTTGCTCATATCACCAGACTCTGATGCGGCTTTCATAGCAGCACAGATATCGTCATAGCTTGCATCATTGTCCAGTTCAACAGTCAAATCAACAACAGAGACGTCAGAAGTTGGTACACGGAAAGCCATACCAGTCAGTTTGCCGTTCAGTTCTGGAAGAACAACGCCAACTGCCTTAGCAGCACCCGTTGAAGAAGGAATAATGTTTTCCAGGATACCACGACCACCGCGCCAGTCTTTCATAGAAGGACCATCAACAGTTTTCTGAGTTGCAGTTGCAGCATGAACAGTAGTCATCAGACCACGTTTGATGCCCCACTTGTCGTTCAGAACTTTAGCAACAGGTGCCAGACAGTTAGTCGTACAGGAAGCAGCAGAAACAATTGCCTGACCTGCATATTCGTTGTGGTTAACACCATAGACGAACATTGGAGTACCATCTTTAGAAGGTGCAGACTGAACCACTTTCTTGGCGCCTGCGTCAATGTGCTTCTGACAGCTTTCTTCAGTCAGGAAGAAACCAGTACAATCAATAACGATATCAGCTTGAACATCGCCCCATGCCAGATCAGAAGGATCACGTTCTGCTGTTAAACGGATTTTCTTACCGTCAACAATCATTGCACCGTCTTCTGAAGAGACGTCATGGTCAAAACGACCGTGTACTGAGTCATACTTCAGCATGTAAGCTAGATAATCAGCATCCAGCAGGTCATTAATACCTACGATTTCAATGTCACTGAATTCATTGTAAACAGCACGGAATACCATACGACCGATACGGCCAAAACCATTAATACCGACTTTAATCGCCATTATTATTTCTCCTAAAATATAAAATTATTGTTTGCTAAGAATTTGCAATTTTGGAAAAACTCATCAACTTACTGCAAACACTCTTTTAACAATGCCTGCAGCAGCCTGATGAGTCAGGATTGAATTACATTACTGATTCAGCTGTTGCAACAACATTTTCAACAGTGAAACCAAATTCCTTGAATAGTTGACCGGCTGGCGCAGATTCACCAAAACGGTTCAGACCGATGACCTTACCCTTCAGGCCGACATATTGACCCCAGGCGTAAGTAACACCCGCTTCAATAGCAACACGAGCGGTTACGGCTGCAGGCAGTACAGACTCTTTGTAATCATCGCTTTGCGCATCAAAAGAACTGGTACAAGGCATAGAAACAACACGAACTTTCTTACCTTTAGCTGTCAGTTCTTTCGCAGCATCCATAGTGATACCCACTTCAGAACCCGTTGCAATCAGAATAACATCTGCTGTTCCGTCACAATCAGACAGTACATAACCACCCTTGGCAATATTTGCCAGAGTATCGTCAGAACGTTCCTGGTGATCAAGATTCTGGCGAGAGAAGATCAGACAGCTGGGGCCGTCTGCTTTCTCAATCGCACAACGCCATGCAACAGCTGATTCAACTGCATCAGACGGACGCCAGACAGACATATTTGGAATCATACGCAAAGTTGCAATCTGTTCAACAGGTTGGTGAGTAGGACCATCTTCACCCAGACCAATGGAGTCATGAGTGTAAACAAATAATGAACGCTGCTTCATTAATGCTGCCATACGCAGTGCATTACGTGCATATTCAGAGAACATCAGGAAGGTTGCGCCATAAGGCAGGAAACCACCGTGCAGAGCAACACCATTCATAATGGCAGACATACCGAATTCACGAACACCATAACTAATATAGTTACCGGCTGGGTCATCCATAATAGAAACACTGTTTGACCAGGTTGTCAGATTCGATGGAGACAAGTCAGCAGAACCGCCTAAGAATTCAGGTAGTACTCCGGCAAAACCTTCAATAGCCTGTTGAGAAGCCTTACGTGATGGAATGGATGCCGCGTTATCAGCAACCTGCTTTACAAATGCATCAGCTGTCTCTTCCCAGTTTGCAGGCAGTTCACTCGCCATACGACGGGTAAATTCAGCAGCCAGATCGGGATGGGCAGCGCTATAAGCTGCAAATTTTTCACCCCATGTTGTTTCTGCTTCAGCACCCTTACTGCGTGCATCCCAATCACTGTATATGTCATCAGGAATAACAAATGGTTCATGTGACCAGCCGATATTTTCACGAGTTTTGGCAATTTCTTCGTCACCTAAAGGAGCACCGTGACAATCATGTGTACCACACAGATTTGGTGAACCCTGACCAATAACAGTCTTGGCACAAATCAGTGTTGGGCGGTCTGTAACAGAACGCGCTTCTAAAGTCGCATTGCGAATTGCATCAGCATCGTGACCGTCAACATCACGAATAACATGCCAGCCATAAGATTCAAAACGCTTAGGCGTATCATCAGTAAACCAGCCTTCAACATGACCATCAATGGAAATACCATTGTCGTCCCAGAATGCTATCAGTTTACCCAGACCCCAGGTTCCTGCCAGGGCACAGGCTTCATGAGAGATACCTTCCATCATACAACCATCACCCATGAACACATAAGTATAGTGGTCGACAATATCATGGCCGTCACGATTGAACTGAGCAGCCATTGTTTTTTCAGCCAGAGCCATACCAACACCATTGGTAATACCCTGTCCTAATGGACCCGTAGTTGTTTCAACGCCAGGTGCATAACCGTATTCAGGGTGACCAGGTGTTTTGGAATGTAATTGACGGAAGTCTTTCAGATCGTCAATTGAGAGGTCATAACCAGTCAGGTGTAATAATGAATAAATCAGCATTGAGCCATGACCATTAGACAGAATGAAACGGTCACGATCAGCCCAATCAGGGTTGGCTGGATTGTGGTTCATAAAGTCATTCCACAGCACTTCTGCGATATCAGCCATACCCATTGGCGCACCCGGGTGACCTGAGTTTGCTTTTTGCACGGCATCCATACTTAATGCACGAATAGCATTGGCTAGTACCTTACGTTCTGGCATATGTTTCTCCTGGAAATTAAGGAATTTCTAATTAAATAAATTTATAAAGTTGAGCATTGTCTCTTATCTTATCTAAGACAGCAACTTTTTTTACTCCGAAGAGTAAGCGGTTTACGGAATATAATAGAATTCAGGTATAAAGTACAATTTAAATTTTTAATAGTTGGCATAAGAGATCACTTATACTCACCATAAGAAAATAATTCAATAGTTGGAACTTTACTTATTAAATATCAGCGACTTAACAACATCACATTTCTACTGCTTAAGCATTCAAATCGAAGAAAAAATTAATTTATTACATCGTGCCTATTGATAAATATCAATCTATCCACTTAATCGAACATCCCATGCTCGGGATCTGCTGCTCTGGTCCTTTTCCTGTCCCGGCAATCTGCCGCATTGCCTCAAAAAGGTCTCTTTTCACATCATCTGCCGCTGTTTCTTTGCGGGAAGCATCCAGTCTGCCCCGATACTGTAAATGCAGATCCGCATTGTAGCCGAAAAAGTCCGGTGTACAGACGGCTCCGTATTGTTTGGCCACTTGCTGAGTCACGTCCAGTAAATAAGGAAAGGGGAAGGCAAATTCCTGAGCAATTTTTTTCATATTTTCCGGTGAGTCTTCTGCATATTGACTCGGATCATTTGACATTATTGCAACGCTATTGATCCCCATTGACTTTAATTCTGCTGTATCCCGAACCAGACGCTCACGAATCGCTTTGACATAAGGACAGTGATTACAGATAAACATAAGCAGCAGCCCCTTTTCGCCACAACACTCCTCCAGCGTCCACTGTTTACCGTCTACATCCGGTAGTGAAAAATCAATTGCCGACTGACCAAAATCACAAATTGGTGTCTCAAGACTGACCATTTTCGCTCCTTTAATATTTTTTTAGCTCTCACTTAAGCTTTTCTCAGGCGCATTTTATACTTATTAATCACTAAAAAGTATGAATTTATTTCAATCTAACAGCCTATTTTGTTAAAAATATTTAAAGTTTCTTCAATTAGATCTAAAATTACTGCTTCTAAAACCACTTAATATCCAACTCTTATTTACTAAACAATAGGAATAACAAGGAATCCTTTATGGCCAATAGCCACTTATTTACTTCTGAATCTGTTTCTGAGGGACATCCTGACAAGATGGCCGATCAAATATCTGATGCCGTTCTTGATGCGATATTAGCGGAAGATAAAATAGCACGTGTTGCCTGTGAAACTATGATTAACACCGGCATGGTCATTCTATCTGGCGAAATCACTACTTCATCTTATGTCGATATGCAGCAAATTGTACGTGATACAATAAAGGAAATCGGTTATAACCATTCCGATATGGGATTTGACTATCAATCCTGTGCTGTTCTAACCTCCATTGATAAGCAATCAGCAGATATTGCCATGGGTGTTGATGAAACTGACGCTCATGAACAAGGCGCCGGCGACCAGGGTTTGATGTTTGGTTATGCAAGCAATGAAACTGAAGTTTTAATGCCTGCACCCATTACTCTGGCTCACCAGTTAGTCAAACGTCAGGCTCATGTTAGAAAAACCGGCCTGCTTAACTGGCTTCGTCCTGATGCAAAAAGCCAGGTCACTTTCCGCTATGAAAATGATATACCTGTTGGCATTGATGCAGTTGTTTTATCCACTCAGCATGATGATGATATCAGTACTGAAACATTACGCGAAGCGGTAATGGATGAAATCATTAAGCCCATTGTTCCAGAAAAATGGTTATCTAAAGACACTAAGTTCCATATCAACCCAACAGGTCGTTTTGTTATCGGCGGCCCTGTCGGTGACTGCGGCTTAACGGGACGTAAAATTATTGTTGATACCTATGGCGGTATGGCTCGTCATGGCGGCGGTGCTTTCTCAGGTAAGGATCCCTCTAAGGTTGACCGCAGTGCTGCTTACGCAGGTCGCTATGTGGCTAAGAATATTGTTGCCGCAGGTTTAGCCGATCGGTGTGAGATTCAGGTTTCTTATGCAATTGGCGTATCAGAACCAACATCTGTTTCTGTAAATACCTTTGGTACCGGTAAAGTCAGTGATGAAAAGCTGGTTGAACTCATTGCTGAACATTTTGATCTCCGTGCTGGCGGACTGGTTAAAATGCTCAACCTGCTGCGTCCTATTTATAAAGCAACTGCGGCTTATGGACATTTTGGTCGGGAAGAAGCAGAATTCAGTTGGGAACAAACCGACAAAGCAGATGCATTAAAAGCAGCTGCAGGCATATAGTCATCTATTGATAAAAAACAATTGAAATAACAGAAAGACACAAAATTTAAGGATGTAATATGAGCACATTTACAGATTATAAAGTAGCAGATATAAGCCTCGCAGAATGGGGACGTAAAGAAATAGCGATGGCGGAAGTTGAAATGCCGGGACTAATGGCTTTAAGAGAAGAATATGCGGGACAAAATCCGCTGGCAGGTTGTCGTATTATGGGCAGTATCCATATGACAATTCAAACAGCAGTATTAATTGAAACCTTAGTTAATTTAGGTGCTGAAGTACGCTGGGTTTCCTGTAATATTTTCTCGACCCAGGATCATGCAGCCGCAGCAATTGCAGCACAGGATATTCCCGTGTTTGCCTGGAAAGGTGAAACCATTGAAGAATACTGGTGGTGTACTGAGCAGGCATTATTATGGCCCGATGGTAAATTACCCAATATGATCTTAGATGATGGTGGTGATGCCACATTATTAGTGCATAAAGGTGTCGAGTTTGAAAAAGCAGGTGCCATTCCAGCCACTAAAGACGATGATAATGAAGAGTATAAAGCTATTTTAGATGTATTACGCCGTACTATTGAGCCCGGCTCAAGCACATGGCAGGACATTGCCGGCAGCGTTAAAGGTGTCACTGAAGAAACAACAACCGGTGTGCATCGTCTTTATGAAATGCAGGAAAAAGGTGAATTGTTATTCCCTGCGATGAACGTGAACGACTCTGCCACTAAATCTAAATTTGATAACCTTTATGGCTGTCGTGAATCATTAATCGATAGTATTAAGCGCGCTACAGATGTCATGATTGCGGGTAAAATCTGTGTTGTTCTTGGTTATGGTGATGTCGGAAAAGGCTGTGCTCAGGCTTATCGCGGCATGGGTGCAACAGTATGGGTAACAGAAATCGATCCGATTTGTGCATTACAGGCTGCAATGGAAGGTTATCGTGTTGTTGATATGAATGAAGTGGCATCACAGGGTGATATTTTTGTTACCACAACAGGTAATGTCAATGTCATTAACCACGACCACATGGCAGCAATGAAGAATGAGGCCATTGTGTGTAATATCGGCCACTTTGATTCTGAAATTGATATTGCTTCTTTAGAAAAATACCAGTGGGAAGAGATTAAACCTCAGGTTGATCATGTTATTTTCCCTGATGGCAAGAAGATTATTATTTTAGCTAAAGGTCGCCTGGTGAATCTTGGCTGTGCTACGGGGCACCCTAGCTTTGTAATGTCTGCATCATTTACCAATCAGGTGATGGCTCAGATTGAATTTTTCACTAATGCTGATGCTTATGAAAATAAAGTGTACATCTTGCCTAAAATATTAGATGAAAAAGTCGCTCATTTACACCTGATGAAAATTGGTGCTAAATTGACTTTGCTTTCTAAAGAGCAGGCTGATTATATTAACGTTCCTCAGGAAGGGCCTTATAAGGCTGAGCACTATCGCTACTAAGAGCCGTGACTAAGAGCCCCTCACCCCTGCCCTCTCCCGGGGAGAGGGAGGCGCACTTTAACTTAATAATATGAAATCAGATAAAACTACCCATGCCAGATAAAGAAAGCCAACCGATCAGTTTTGAATTCTTTCCTACTAAAACGGAAGAAGGGGCACAAAAACTGTCCGTGGTTCGCGATAAATTAAGCATACTAAATCCACTGTATTATTCTGTCACCTATGGTGCCGGAGGCAGTACTCAGGAAGGTACCATCAATACCGTCATGAGTATTATGGACGCCGGTTATTCCGCAGCACCTCATCTATCCTGTATTGGCTCGACACGTGAAAGCCTCAAAGAGATTCTTGATATATTTATCAGTAAAGGGATTGATCGAATCGTGGCTTTACGTGGTGATTTGCCTTCTGGACATCGTGATGTCGGTGAGTTCCGCTATGCCAATGAACTGGTTGAATTCATCCGTGCTGAAACCGGTGATCATTTTCATATTGAAGTAGCCGCTTATCCTGAAGTGCATCCACAGGCTAAAAATGCCCAATTGGATCTGCAGCATTTTATTACCAAAATGAATGCTGGTGCTAATAGTGCCATTACTCAGTATTTTTTTAATATTGATGCCTACCGGTATTTCGTAGACAGTTGTGAAAAAGCCGGTCTGGACAAACCCATTGTCCCGGGTATTATGCCCATTACCAATTATTCTCGCCTGGCCGGTTTTTCCGATATGTGCGGCGCTGAAATTCCACGCTGGCTCGCCAAGCGCCTGGAAGGTTATGGTGATGATATTGATTCAATTAAGGCATTAGGACTGGAGGTCATTTCGGATCTGTGTGAACAACTGCTGGCAGCAGGCGCTCCCGGATTGCATTTTTATACTCTGAACCAAAGTAAAACAACTCTGGAGATTTGTCGTAATCTTGGCTATTTACAGGATTAAGACACCTGATAGTTAAAAAATAAGTTTAATTCCAACGGCAATTGTCACTACCTCAAATACCCGCTTAATCCAGCGATTATTGGCCACAATAGCCAGATGGGCACCAGTATATCCGCCCAGCAACGAGCCTAATAACAAAGCCGGCAGCCAATCCCACTGAATATGACTCAGTAAACCCAGTGTTATAGCGCCGGTTCCATTCCAGAATATACCCACCAGCACCAGTGTATAGGCAACAGCAGATTTATAATCAAGACCAAACCAGCTGACCAGCCATAAGGTAACGAACAAGCCGGTACCCGAAGTTAATGAACCGTTAAGCATACCAATCAAACAGAGAATTAAACCGCCAGTAAAAAGCCCTAAGCCATCCCTGTGGGCCATCTGAGATTTCTGCCCTAAATCAGGTTTTAACCAGGAATATATGCCCAGACTGATAGTTAGCAGGCCGAGGGCAAACTTAGCATTATTTTCAGGCACCTGGACAATTATCAACCCACCGGCCACGACCCCGGGAATGCCGGTGAACAAAATGAACGATGAGAACTTTAAGCTCAAAGTTCCAGAACGCAAATGCCGTATAGTTGCGCCAACTCCTAGTGCTACACTGGCAACTTTATGTGTCGCCAGTGCAATACTGAAGGACAAACCAAGAAAAATCAGCATAGGCAGCTGAATCAACCCGGCACCACCACCGGCGAATGCTGAAAAAGTATTAGCAATATAAGAAATGACAAGTAAGAGAAGCTGTTCACTAATTGACATAAAAACCTTTATTTCTACACTGTTATAACGGTAATCACATTGATAAATAATAATAATGTGTTATACATTAACAATACAATCCGTGCTTAGAGCTGAAACAAGTGCCGGGTTTTATAGCTAAAAACAATTATTAAAGAAAAAGTAGCAAAAGAATTACTCAGCTACTAAACTGACTATTATATATGTTACTGCCTATACTATCTTATAAAAACACCAAGCATTCTGGAATGACAAATCCCTTATCGGCTTCAGCACTGTGCCTGCTATTGTTTTTCAGCACTCTTTTTTCCAGCATAGCTTATGCTGAAAAAAGTTATATTAAATGCTGGAAGAATGCAGAAGGACTGACTGAATGCGGCAACCGTATCCCCAGAAAATATTATGAGCAGAGAATTCGATATATTGATGACAAAGGAGTCACTCGAAAGGTTAAAGAAAGAGCTAAAACCAAAGAGGAACTTGACACCGAAAAAGAAACTGCAAAGCTACTGTCTCTGGAAGCCGAACAAAAACGCAAATCTGATCAGTATGATGACGTTCTGTTAAAGACCTATTTAAGCATTGATGATTTACTGGTTTCTTTGAATTCAAAATTGAATATTCTCAAATCCCGGGCCACTATTTTAGTGTCCAGTCTTGAATCAAAAAAACGTGAATTTAGTCAGCTGATCAAACAGGCTGCAGAAAGGGAACGAGCTGGAAAGCAAATTTCAGGTCAGCTGGCAACAAAACTGGATTCTACCCGGGGTGAATTAAGAAATTTGCAATCACAAATCTCAACTGATGAAAAAAATACTCAGCAAATCAAAAAAACTTTTGCCCATGATGTCGAGCGTTTTATGATTTCAAAGTCAGCTCAGATTCAACAAAGCCTGACCAAACCCGGCCAGGCAAAAAAATTACATGCGGTACGAATTACTTGCCTGAGCAAAGCGCAATGCGATCAACATTGGACAAAAGCCAAAAGTTTTATTAAAGAGTTTGCCTCAACAAAAGTTATTTATGAAACTGATAAAATTTCCGTTACAGATATTCCGCTAAAACATCAGGACATTGCCATGGGCTTATCTCTATTAGAAAGACCTCAACCCAAAGAAGCAAAAGTCCAGGAAAAAGGTAATATCATTATTTTCCAAATACGTTGTAACCTTGAAACTGAAGGGCAGAATTTTTGCAGCAGTGGAGAAGTTGATGGTCTATTGAGAGAATTCAGAACCATGGTTTACAAGTAGATCGCAGGTTGGGCTGAGCGAAGCATTTTTATGCCAGACACTTAACAAAAAGATTCCATTTCTCCTGCCAGTTTTCATCAGGCCGTCTGGCAAACTGACTTCTGACATATCGACTTAATTGCCCTTCAATAAAACTGGTCAGTACTTCTGAAAACTGGCCGATATTACCCTGATACTTGAACTGCCTCTTTAATTCACCTTCCCTTAATATCTGCTTTAGTTGGGTTTCTATACGCTGAAAAAATTGACTTGTCCTTTTCAAGAGACGTTCATGTTCTCCAATCAAGGCATCTCCCAGCAAAACCCGGGTGATACCTGGATTATTGGCTGAAAAACCCAGAACAACAGACATGATTTTTTCGACTTGAGTCAGAATACCGGCTTGCCTCAACTCATTATCATTCAGTATTGTATTAATCAAACCAAACACTGTGTCTTCACTGAACTCAATCAGAGCTTCAAACATTTTTGCCTTGCTGGGAAAATGCCGATACAGGGCAGCCTCGGACACCCCAACAGCTTTTGCCAGGTTTGCAGTGGTAATACGCTCTCCGGGTTTTTGCTCCAACTCAAGTGCCAGAGCTTGTAATATCTGCTCTTTTCTATTAATTTTTTTAACTACCTTATCATTGCTCACAGCTATTACTCTACTTCTTCAGGACAGTCACCAAAGATCAATGTCCCTATCCCTTCATCGGTAAACAACTCCAGCATGACTGCATGTTCAATCCGACCATCAATAATATGTGCCGAGCAAACATTATTTTGTACTGCTTCCAGCGCGCAACGAATTTTTGGCAGCATACCGCCATGAATAGTACCATCAGCAATCAATTCATCAACTTTTTCAGTGTTGAGTCCAGTCAACAGCTTATCTTTTTTATCCAGCAAGCCCTTGGTATTAGTCAGCAAGATCAGCTTTTCAGCCTGCAGCTCCTCCGCTATTTTACCTGCCACTAGATCTGCATTAATATTGTAAGACTCTCCATTTTTACCCAGACCGATAGGGGCAATCACAGGAATAAAATCACCATGAATAAGCATATCCACTACAGAAGTATCAATTTTACTGACTTCTCCAACATGTCCAATATCAATTATTTCCGGTGCATTCATCTCTTCTGATTGATGGGAAAACTGCATTTTTCTAGCGCTAATCAATGCGCCATCCTTCCCTGTCAGACCAACCGCTTTTGCACCATGCGCATTAAGTAAAGCAACAATTTCCTTATTGACCTGACCGCCCAGAACCATTTCCACCACATCCATGGTTTCTTTGTCTGTCACACGCATGCCGCCAACAAACTCACTTTCCTTACCAACCCGTTTTAATAAATTCCCAATTTGCGGGCCACCGCCATGAACCACGACAGGATTTAATCCCACCAGTTTGAGCAACACAATATCCCGTGCAAAACCATTTTTCAGAGCATCCTCTGTCATGGCATTACCACCATATTTTATAACGATGGTACACCCCTGAAATTTTCGGATATAAGGCAATGCTTCACTTAATACATGAGCAATGGTAACAGCTGAACTTTTAGTAATACTCATAACTTCTCAAAATAACTAATATAAAAGGATGATATCTAACCTGGAGCCTGTCCAGGAATTGAGGTAAAAATCAAAATGGGAATTCCAGTTCTGGTGCAGCAGCCAGTAGGGTTTCCTTAAAGGTATTAGCGATACGCTGCATTGCCGCTTCATTATCAGCTTCAAAACGCAAGGTCAGATTATCAGTGGTATTGGATGCCCGAACTAGCCCCCAGCCATCAGAATATTCGACTCGCAGACCATCAATAGTAATTACTTTGGCATCATGAAAAAGACTGTTGTCAGCACTTATTTTTTCCATAATAGCCATGCTATTGCCTGTAGCAATCAGAATTTCCGGTGTATTAAGTGAATCAGGCAGCTCAGCAAAAATCTGGCGTGACTTTCTTAAATCAATTGACAAAATCTCCAAAATTCTTGCTGCAACAAATAGCCCGTCATCAAAACCAAACCATCGTTCCTTAATAAAAATATGACCACTCATTTCACCTGCTAACAATGCACCTTCTTCAAGCAGCCTGGCTTTCATAAATGAATGACCACTCTGACACATCATTGGCTTTCCACCCAGCTCACTGATAAAGCCTTCCAGTTTTCCAGATGATTTCACATCATATAGTATCTTTGCATCCTGATTTCTGGATAAAATATCTTTTGCCAGCAGCATCAGAATTCTGTCCGGCCAGATAATTTCACCTCCGGAAGAAACCAGTCCGATTCTATCGCCATCACCATCAAAAGCAATACCCACATCTGCTTTTAAGTCTATGACTTTCTGTATCAACTCTGCCATATTTTCCGGGCGGCTGGGGTCAGGTTCATGAACAGGGAAATTGCCATTCACCTCCGAATTTATTGCAACAACTTTGCAGCCAAGTTGCTCAAAAAAATCTGTAGCAAACTTACCTGTCACACCATTGCCTGTATCAATAACAATTTTCATAGGCCTTGCCAGAATGACATTGCTCATTATTTTGGCAAAATAATCATCCAGCACATTAAGTTTTTCCAGTTTACCATTTGCTGTATCGCTGCCCGCTACCGAGTCACCATTAATAACTCTCTGTTTCAATTTTTGTAAACGCTGACCACCATAACTCAGACCTTTCAACATAATTTTCATGCCGTTATAATCCGCTGGATTATGACTGGCAGTAACAATGATTCCGTTACCATTTACTTTTGTTATCGCTGCATAATACAGCATAGGACTTGTCGCCATACCGATATCAGCAACATCAATACCGTTTTCCAGCAAAGCATCTATCAGCACTTTAACCAGTTCAGGGCTGCTGGTACGACCATCATAGGCTATGGCTATTTTATCCTGCTGCAGCTCAGACATTTCTGCAGCAACCGCATAGGCAATTTGCCGAAAAACTTCAACATTAATATACTCACCCACAACACCTCTGATGTCATAGGCTCTGAAGATTTTTTCTGTAACACTGCTTAGATAATCCGATTCAGAATCATTTCCATCATTGACAGCAATGCCGACATCACTATTAAACATCACATTAGTAATATCATCACCCTGAGTGAATTTTGCAGGCCCCGCTTCAGAATCCTGTATTACTGCAGTTTTTTTAGTCTCTGGTTTTTGAATATTACTCTTATTCTTCTGCCTTTCAGGAAGAGCCACATAAAGTGCTGAGCGGTATTTTTTTATAATCAGACTCAATAGAATCATTGCTGAAACAAATGCCAGCGAACCCAAGCCAAGTAAAATAAAAGACTGCCAGAATAATAAAGCGGGGGCATCAGCTCTTTGTGCTGTGGGCCAGAACTTGAATGTCCACTCAGTATTTTTCATCTTTCTTGAAGCAACTACAGACATTGTTTTAAGTGATGAATCCCCTTTTTTAGCCAGAACGGAAGTATTTCTGGAAAACTTCTGGACTATTTCAATATAGCCACTTTCAGGTTTAAATTTGTTTAACAGCTCCTTCATAAAATCGGGGGATAAATTAGCAAGGATATAACCGATAGTCACATCCTTTTTAAGCTCGGTATCTTTAAAAGTTACTTTACGCAAAAAAATCAATCGAGCCTTCTCACTATTAGTAGCTCGATGCACTTCAGTTTTTAAATGACTTACAGAACGAATATCGTCTGTTTTCTTTAGCTCTTCCAGCAAAGACAACACCGCATAGCCCATTTCAGGCTTATCTATGATTACATCATTGGAAAAATCTGTGGGAATAAGTTCAATAACTGCCTGCTCACCCAGTAATGCAGCCAGCTCTGTTTTTATGATTTCCTGCCATGAAGGATCATTGAAATTATTGATGTATTCCGGATTTGTAAGAATTTGATTAAAGTGATTGATCTTATCCTTAAAAGTCAAATCAGACAGTGTCATTACAGCTTCGAGTTCTTTTAAAGCTGATGCTTCCTGTTCCAGCTGATATCTGTCACTGGCACTTTCCTTAGTAAAAGAGGCGCCATAAAATAAACCCAGTGCGACTAAAATAAGGCTCACAGAAAAAAGTAAACCACGGTATAGTTTCTTTTTTTCCTCATCCAGAGAAGTACGTTCTTGTTTTAGTCTTTTCCCTTTATCTTTTCGGGGAGACATTTTTTCCCGACTTTCCTCAAGCGCTTCCCTACGCTTTGCGGCAGCCTCCTCTTTTATCATTTCCTGAATTTTTTCTTTCGTTTCATTCATATTTTTGTTTCGCTAACGGCTTCTTTTCAGCTAATGACCTAGTGACTTCCGGTATGACCAAAACCACCTGCACCACGCTGGCTTTCATCAAAAGATTCAACAATATTAAAATTGGCCTGTACTACCGGGACAAAAACTAATTGAGCAATTCGCTCTCCGGGCTTAATAACAAAGCCTGTATTGCCTCTGTTCCAGCAGGAAACAAAAAGCTGGCCCTGATAATCTGAATCAATTAAACCAACCAGGTTTCCCAGCACAATGCCATGTTTATGCCCCAGACCAGAACGAGGCAAAATAACTGCTGCCATATTATTGTTTTCAATATGGATTGCAATACCCGTTGGGATTAACAAAGTCTCACCAGGCATTAGCTCCGTATCTTCATCCAGTATAGCTCTTAAATCCATTCCCGCTGAGCCATGAGTTGCATATTCCGGCATTGGAAATTCTTTACCTACCCTTGGATCAAGAATTTTTACATCAACTTCATTCATTATTGTGTTGTCCCCTTATGTTTTAGAGATGAGCCTACTGCTCTTCATTATTAATAAATACGCAGGCAATTTCATCAATTAGCTGCTTTGCCAACTGTTTTTTACTTGCAAAAGGTAATTTCCTGGATCTGATAACAGATTCCTTCCCACTTCGCCAAAACAGATACAGTTCATTATTGTCTTTTTCAAAACCTTCTGTATCACCCACTTTATTTGCCGCAATCATGTTCAGGTTTTTTCGTTCCAGTTTATCAAGGGCATAGGCTTCAAGATCATTCGTTTCAGCGGCAAAACCGATAGTCACCGGCTTATCTGTCAGAGCAGCAACTTCTGCCAGGATATCTGGATTTTTTACTAATTCAATACTCAGCTTATCCGCATCTTTTTTGATTTTTTGAGTAAGCTTTTTCACAGGTCGGTAGTCAGCAACTGCTGCAGTCGCAATAAATACATCGGCTGTCTTAACCAGTTGAAGAACGGTTTTATGCATCTCAAGTGCACTGCGCACGCTATGCATTTCAACCTGCGGCGGAGCCTTAAGAGCTACTGGTCCGCTAACCAATACAACCTGTGCCCCTTCATCCAGAGCTGCCTGAGCAATAGCATAGCCCATTTTTCCGCTGCTGCGGTTAGTAACATAACGAACCGGATCAATGTCTTCAATAGTCGGACCTGCAGTTATAAGAACTCGCTTGTCTTTAAGTGAAGATGTTTTTTCTATTTGGGCTGCATAGTAATCCAGTATAGCTTCGGGTTCTTCCATCCGCCCCTGACCCACATCACCACAAGCCTGCTCACCTTCTGCGGGTCCGCATAAAAAGACCGACTGACGTTGAGATAATATATCAATATTGTTAACCGTAGCAGAATGATGCCACATTTTCTGATTCATTGCCGGAGCAACCAGCAAAGGTGCCTGACTGGCCAGACACAAAGTCGTTAATAAATTGTCAGCCACACCCTGAGCAATTTTGGCGATGGTATTTGCCGTGGCAGGCGCAAGTAAAATTAAATCAGCCCAACGGGCTAGTTCAATATGTCCCATTCCAGCTTCTGCATCCAGATCAAATAATTCACTGCGTACAGTTTGTCCTGATAAGGCCTGAAAAGTCAGTGGTGACACAAACTCTGTAGCGGATTGGGTCATCACAACCTGCACCTGAGCACCCTGTTTTATTAATAGCCGCAGCAGTTCTGCTGACTTGTATGCTGCAATGCCTCCACATACGCCCAAAATGATATTTTTATTATTAAAAACTGACATAGCACTATTCTACCGATTAGTAAGTACTCACCGCAATGTTTTAATATCAAGTATATCCCGTTTGTCAGAAAATACTGTCTTACATAACACAATATTTCGTTTATGATGCATAAGCCTCATATATTAAACACCCCATAAGGAGCATGGAATGCCTATTATTGACTGGCCGGAAGCCGAACGTCCCAGAGAAAAATTATTGCAGCGTGGCGCTGATACCTTGAGTGATGCTGAATTATTAGCTATTTTTTTACGCACAGGAACCAAGGGAATTTCTGCCATTGATTTGGCCTATAATTTATTAAACGAATTTTCCTCACTGAGAAATTTATTTAATGCCAGCCTGAACGACTTTTCCAAAACCAAAGGCGTTGGTCCAGCTAAATATGTGCAATTACAAGCAGTACTGGAAATGTCCAAACGCTACCTGCATGAAACAATTACCAAACAATGCGCCATCACCAGCCCACAGGACACTCGCCAATATCTAAAAAGTCAGTTAAGAGATCGCCCCTACGAAGTCTTTGCCGCTCTGTTTCTGGATAATCGGCATCAGGTCATTCGATTTGAGGAACTGTTTCGCGGCACCATTGACGGCGCCTCAGTTTATCCAAGAGAAGTTGTAAAAACAGCACTCAAACATAATGCTGCAGCAATAATCATTGCCCACAATCACCCTCCAGGCGTTGCAGAACCCAGTCAGGCTGATGAACGAATTACCCTTCGACTCAAAGATGCTTTGGGACTGGTGGATATTCGTTTATTGGATCATTTGATTATAGGGGATGGTGAAATTGTTTCTTTGGCGGAAAGAGGAGTTATTTAGGGGGTATTCGAAAATGGTGCTTTGAAGGCGTGCTGTTTATGGTGGCTTGGCATAGCTCAAGGGTCGCTTAAACCCACAAAGCCATTCCCGAACGCCAATTTTTATTCATCTTGATAGTAATAATCGTATTTTT
>Ga0209013_10001259_pt1 | contig 23340 bp, 12 predicted proteins | sample Cruoilmetagenom2_FD_187291 | JGI IMG/M metagenome (GOLD analysis project Ga0209013, IMG submission 187291) | Oil polluted marine microbial communities from Coal Oil Point, Santa Barbara, California, USA - Sample 2 (SPAdes) (version 2) | ecosystem: Environmental > Aquatic > Marine > Oil seeps ... | reverse complement strand
AGAGGGATCACTTAAAGACAAGCAGAAGTCTTTTCAATTAAATCAGCAATGATTCCTTAGCTCAGCTGGTAGAGCACAACACTTTTAATGTTGGGGTCCGGGTTCGAACCCCAGAGGGATCACTTAAACACCGACGATATTCAATCGCCGGTTTTTTTATTTCCACAAAGTACTTTACATCATCCCTTAAAAAATTTCGTTTAGCTTTCGTTCCAATTGAAAGAATGTTTGAGGAATCGCAACAAGTTTCATATTAGAATCAATCAAGAACATACTTGGAGTAACATAAATGTTAAATTGGTTTGCTATAGAGCCTTGTAAGCCATCAATATCACAGGCATTAATCCAGGTATAGTTGTAAGACCTTACAGTGTGCTCCCAAAAATTAAGATTATTGTCCAAAGATATGGCAACAACTTCCAATCCAAGATCCTTGTATGTGTAATAAATCTGATTGATCTTATTCAATAATTCATTACTATGTACACAACTCCCTGACCAAATTATCAACAATGTATATTCGCTATTAATATCAGATAATGTTTTAGCAGATCCATCTAAGGAATGATATAAAGGTACATCAGGTACTATCCACCCTTTTCCTAATTTACTTGAATAATTAATCCGACGTTGAATTGTACGAGTATTTAAAACATATTCGCAAGTGTTTAAAACCTTATGGGCGTCAGCAACAATATGGTAAATTAATGGACTTTTTTCTTCAGGGTATTTTGACAATAGATAGTTCGTGACATATACCTGAGAACTTGGCTCTAATTCTGTCATCCAATACAAAATCCCAATAACTTCCTTTATTTTTTTTGCATTATTATTTGCAATCAAATCATTAATGTGATTCGCCTTAATGTATTTATCTATTTTTTCAAAATAAACAGGTGTTCCAACTAATAACGAATCAGAAAATGTAAAATAATCAAAGAAGTGTTTTAAATAATATGCCTCAGCCTTACTGCCTTTTAGTTTACTATCCGGATAACGCTCCTGTTGCGCCAATACAAAACGGGCAGACCATGAATCAATATGATTTGTCCATAAGTCCTTCAGTAAATATTTACGTTCCCTTTGCAATTGCTTAAATTCCGCGTGTAACTCCTTCTTAACAGAATCATTTTTCGATTCCTCATCCATTTCTCTTCGCAAATCAAGTATGCTAATATTTAATAGGTTAAACTCAGACAAATAATACTGATATTGATTGTTTTGATCATTCTCCGGAAAGTTCAATTCCCCATTATCAATGCTGCCATTTAAAGAAAATGAAAAATTTGTCAATTTAATTCTCATGTCAATATGCTCCGTCTTATTTGTGATTCTATAAAATCCAGCACTACCCTCCCATGTGAAATCTAAATCTCCATTTGACTTAACCCTGCTGCTATCTACTACATAAACACCACCTTGGTCGCCGCTTAATAGCAAAAATGTTTGATTTGCATATGCAGGCATATTAGCATGCAGCTTCATATTTGGCTGAGCAATAGTAAATTGATTAAATAATAACAAAACAAAAAGAAATAGTCCCTTAATCATATAACAACTATGAAAATTATTTAAAATATTAAATTCAAAGATTTATAAAGATAAGCATTCTAATAATGTATCACCAAACGGAATTAGCATAAAAGCAAAATGAGCAAATTCACGAATTTAAGAATGCATAGTTTTTGTTTTTTTAAAGCTAAATTTTAAGTAATTTAGATCAATTGATTCCTTAGCTCAGCTGGCAGAGCACAACACTTTTAATGTTGGGGTCCTGGGTTCGAACCCCAGAGGGATCACTTGAAAATCAAACCAGCGAATTCATTCGTTGGTTTTTTTAATTACACAATGATGAAAATTTCTTTATAAACTGAAATTATTTGATAATTAAACACACTACAACAAACATATTATCCTGTAAATTAATTAGTTTACTTTTAATACAATTAGATTTCACGTATATTTATTTGTTTTCATCCAAAAACATGCAACACATTATTTCCATATTCGTCATTTAATTAGAATTTGATTAATGAGCCCTGTGTATCAAAACATTCATCATCAACTGATAGAGCAATGTAGGAAAAATGATTCCTTCGCTCAGTTCAAAATTTACGAATTATACTACAAAGCTATGTATAATGCTTCGTTACGAATTGTGAAAAACCCTGCGGAAGCAGAAGATATTATGCAAGAGGCATTTTTATCGGCATTTAAAAACATTAAAAAATACAAAGGTGAAGTTAGTTTCGGAGCATGGCTTAAAAAAATTGTTATTAATCGTTCATTGGATTACTTAAAAAAGAAAAAACTAGAGTTGTTTCCACTAAATAATGAACTTTACAAACTATCAGATAATAATGAGCAATTTAATTTTGAGGACACACAACAACAAATTGAAGAATTAAAATATGGAATAGACCTGCTACCTACAGGTTATCGAATTATTCTGAACTTATATTTAATCGAAGGATATGATCACGAAGAAATCGCAAAAATATTAGGAATTAGTGCATCTACCTCCAGATCGCAATTTTTGAGATCTAAGAAAAAATTAATTCAGATTTTACAAAAAAAGAAAAATAAGAATTTGCCATAAACCATTCTCTCACAATTAATGAAATACCTTATTTATTTACATCCATAATATTAGCAAAACCGATGAATTTGAATGAAAAGGACTTACGAGAATGAACTTTAGAATGATTTACGTATGAATGATTTAGAAAAAATAATCAGGGAGCATCAGGAAAGTTTCGATTCTTTTGAACCAGAAAAAGATCATTTTGAGAATTTTAAGTCAAAATTGACTACTAAGTCTCAGGCTAAAAAAATTATCAACATACCGAATTTCCTAAAAGTGGCTGCAATTATTACTTTTGCCTTGCTTTCGGCTCTTTCGGGATATCAGATTCGAAAAATGCAGACTGAAGATATTGGTTTAGGTAATGTATCTCCTGAGTATAGGGAGGTTGAGCTTTTCTATACTTCAAATATCAACAGCCAAATGAACATGATAAAAAAACTGGGAACCTTAAATAAAATTAAGCCTCAACAAATTCTTTCTGAAGAACTTAATGATATGGACGAACGCTATTCTCAATTAAAAAAAGAATTGCAATTACATCCGGATGATGATAGAATTATTGAAGCAATGATTGAATATTACCAAGTTAAAACCAATGTATTAAATAAAATTTTAGAACAATTATATCAAATCAGAAAACAAACAAAAACAAATATAAATATTTCTGCATAGCTTAATTACATTAACTAAAATCATATCCATTTAAAAGAAATAAGAATTACATAAAATATAACCATGATGAAAATACTTAAATTTAATCTTTCGTACCTTCTATTGATTTTGCTTCTTAGCCTATCGTATACAAGTTATGCAATGGATGACTATGAAAAGGAAATCAAACAAATTTACAGTTCAAGTATCGGAACAGAACTAAGTATCAATAATAAGTATGGTGATATTGCCATTAAAAACTGGGAAAAGGATTCCGTTTCTATTCAAGTTATTATTACTATTGAAACCAGTAGTGAAGAAAAAGCGAAATTTCTTTTCAGTAATATCGATATTAATCTAAATAAAATTGGTAATCAGATCACTGCAAAAACAGAAATATCACCCAAATTCAAAACTGGCAAGAAATTCCAAATAGATTATGAAATTTTTATGCCTGAATATATACACCTGGATTTAAGCAACAAGTTTGGTAATATTTTCATTAAAACCATTCGGGAAAAGGCCAATATTAATCTAAGTTATGGGAGCTTACAAGGAGAAAAATTTCTGTATCCGGAAGAAAAACCCATAAGTACAATTACACTATCGTATGCTAAAGCCACAATTGATAAATGTAATCGCACGGAATTAACCTTAAAGTATTCTAAAATGAATATCGAAACCAGCAATTCGCTTGTTGTATTAAGTCGTTATTCTAAACTTCACTTAGACAATAACAACAGCCTTCTTGTCGATTCAAAATATGATGCTTATAGCATATTAAAGACCAATAACCTGATTGTTAATATGGCACAATATTCAGATTTCAGAGTAGAAAATGTCACTAAAAATCTGGAATTGAACCTACGATATGGAAATTGCCTAATAGATCATGTATCAAGAAATTTTGAAACCATTAAAGTTGACAACCAATATGTTGCCAGCAAAATATTAATTGAAGAGGGAGCATCCTACTCTCTTGAAGCGGAAACAAAATATTGTGGAATTAGCTATCCTGAAAATTCTCAGGTAATTGAGAAAATTGTAAATAATTCAGAAACCTCTCTTAAAGTGTTGGTTGGAAATAACGATGAATCAAATGGAAAGGTGAAAATTCACAGTCAGTATGGAAATGTGAGTTTAAAATAGTTTTATCTCATCTATTTTAATGTCCCTTTTGCACAAAATGCAAAAGGGATTTTTTTATGCCATCTGCGCAAATGTAAATCACAATACTATCCTACTTTGGATACAATTTGATTTTTTTTTCCTGCTCAACACCATACAAAAACTATATTTTTTATTGTAATTTTAGCTTCAAACAATAATAAACCCTAAATATGAATATTTCTGAGAGATTAAAGGCTTTACGTGCATTAATGCAGCAAAATCAAATTGACGCATACATTGTCACTAGTTCCGATCCACATATGAGTGAATATGTTCCAATAAGATGGACTTCACGTCAGTGGATATCCGGATTTACCGGATCAGCTGGAATGGTTATCATCACTAATGATACTGCTGGACTTTGGACGGATTCCAGATATTTCATTCAGGCAGCAAAACAACTCGAAAATAGTGGCATCGATCTATATAAAATGGGTATTGAAAATACTCCGCCCCCATTTAACTGGCTAGCCAATCAACTTAGTGCTGATGCTACAATAGGTTTTGATGGAAGTTGTTTTTCAGTTGCTCAAACCAGAGAGTTAAAACAAAGTTTGGGAAATTTGAATATTCATATTATTGATGAATTCGATTTAATAGATGAAATTTGGAAGAATCGTCCATCCCTGCCAAACAATCCAATTTTTGATCTAAATATAAAATACACAGGAAAATCACGCTTAGAAAAATTGACTGAATTGCGTAAAATCATGAAATTCAATGATTCTAACTATCATTTTGTAGGAAGTTTGGATGACATAGCATGGATATTTAATGTCCGTGGTAGCGATGTTACTTACACTCCACTGGCTCTTTCCTATGCTGTAATTGGTGAAAAATCAGCTAAACTTTATTTGAACATCAATCAGTTATCATCTGATTTAATCAATGAACTTGAAAAGGATAATATTTACATTTCAGATTATGAGCAAATATTTTCTGATTTAGATGAATTACCAAGATCAGCAAATATTCTTTTAGATATTTCAAGAACAAATTTAAAAACATTTAATTCGATAACTGCTAATATCATTGAAAAAGAAAATCCTTCTCAATTACTAAAAAGTATTAAAAACGATACTGAAATTGAAGGAATTAAAAATGCCATGAAAAAAGATGGTGTTGCGCTCACTCATTTCTTTTACTGGTTGGAACAGAATATTGAAAAAGAAGAAATGACAGAATTAAGCTTGATGAATAAAGTTTATCAGTTTAGATCAGAACAGGATGCGTTCAAAGACGAAAGTTTTGGAACAATATGCGGCTACAGAGCGCATGGCGCAGAACCTCATTATTCTACAACAAAGGAATCTGATGTAAAAATCAAAAAAGAAGGAATTCTTTTAATCGACTCTGGAGCACAATATATTAATGGAACCACGGATATTACCAGAACAATACCGTTTGGAGAATTAAATGAGGAGGAAAAAACAGATTTTACTTTAGTATTGAAAGGCATGATGCAACTTGCTATGGCCAAATTTCCACAAGGAACCCGAGGCTGTAATATCGACACACTTGCCAGAATGGATTTATGGAAACATGGTCGCAACTACGGTCATGGCACCGGACACGGAGTTGGTTGTTTTTTAAATGTGCACGAAGGACCACAAAGTATTCGTCAGGAATTAAAAGAGCAGGCAATTCTTCCAGGAATGGTTACCTCAAACGAACCAGCTCTATATCGACCTGGACGATACGGAATAAGACACGAAAACCTGATACTTTGTAAAGAAGCAGAATCTACTCCATTCGGGAACTTCCTGGAATTTGAAACCATCACCCTTTGCCATTTCGAAACAAAAGGTGTTATTATAGAAATGCTGACACCAGAAGAAAAAAACTGGCTTAATAATTATCACCAAAAGGTATATGATATTTTATCCCCGGACCTGGACGAAAAACACAAAAACTGGTTAAAGGAAAAAACCAAAGCAATATAAAAACAAATGCCTCAATTATGGGGCATTTATTTTTTACCCGCTTATTGTTCAAGCTTTAATTCGAACTATTTATTTCATTCCAATATCATCCTAAACATTTCTGTTTTTTTGAAAATTTTATTGTAAACAAGATTTTGAACTGCCATATACGTAGTGTTCAGGAGAAGAAACATGGCCATCCTTAACCGAATTATTGTGTATGTAATTTATTTTTTCGCCGTTCACTTTATTGCCAATTTACTACAAAAAAGGATTCATGCAGCAGTAGCTCCAATTTTTAGGACGATATTGATTTCTATCTATTAAATAGAACAAAGGAATTTAGTTGCATGTATTCGAAATGCAAAATCATTCCTCTCCTTTTGGCTTGTTACAATAGTTACTAAATAGTTTCCTCTCTTCAAGAAATAATATCCTCTCACTAATTAATATTATTTTCTTACCGAATAATAGATATTTTTCACCAAAAGTTAATAATTTCTCACCATTTAATGATTTCTTCTCACTAAGAACTAATACCCTATCACTAATTAATATTATTTTCTTACTGATTGATAGATATTTCTCACCAAAAATTAATAATTTCTCACCACTTAATGATTTACTCTTATCAAGAAATAATATCCTCTTACTATTTAATAGTATTTTCTTACTAAATTGTAGATATTTCTCACTAATAATTAATAATTTCTCACCACTTAATGCTTTCCTCTCACCAAGAAATAATACCCTCTCACTATTTAAATCTTTCTACATCTACCCGGCATATCAATTTCTTGAAATATTTCCACAAAGAAAATCCCATTAATGAATTTCATTCCTATGTGCGGATAAATTGAAATTCATTAATGGGAAATATTTTATTATTGGCATATTACACCAAACCTTTGCTCATATTCTATACTAATGTCGTATTCTGGCATTCACTTTTATATCATCTCTTTCAAATACTTTTTTTACACATGCAACCAATTGTTTTTCCGTTAAGTGATCTTCCGATTCTATCTTGCGAATTCTATCTTTTAAATCGGCATATTTACTTAAATGCTTTGCCAAATGAACTTTGGTTTCTGCCGGTCCGAACAGATAAATTTCATCTACATCATTTAAATAATCCGTTATACTATCGAAATAATTTTTGAATTGATGACGCCGCCGGTGTGTTAATCTCTTTGCGGGATTTATAAACTGATTACCCATGCGCGAATAAGCTTTCGTTTCTCCTTTAAAGCGAATTCGTGTTTCCACATCAGAAGTTACTTTCTCAACTTTACTATTACCATCCTCAAGAGTGATAATATAGGCTTTTTCGGTATCTAACCATACTCCAATGTTTTTTTTCATTTTCGTTTCCCTTTAATTGAATAGATTCTTAATTAATTAAAAATGATTTACTATAAATGGCAGGTTTGTGAGAGATATTTTGTGGGCAATAAGCGACCAATAAGCATAAAATCCTTAGGGTTGACAGATCAGTCATATAATTTGAATTAATAGTTAACTAGCTTATTCGATCTTTATTAAATTTACGAATTATTATCTCTCCTGTCAATAGTAAACTCAACTCCAACCATCTATTCATATCGAAATAAATCAATAAGTTATAAGGATCCTTATTTTATTAAACAAATCATAACTATAAACCACCAAATGAATTAGCATACACCAAACTCTACGCTTTTCGATAAACAAAGGCCAAAAAAAAACGGAATTCAAAATTTGAACCCCGTGGAATAAATAATAATTATAATTTTATGCTTTAATCAAAACCAATATCACACAAATAAATTTATCAATAAAATCTACTAATATTAAGTTATAATCTTAAACCTTTCCTGAACGAAACCAAAACAAAGATCCTCTATAGCATTGCAAACGGAATTATAAGCTTGCAAACGGATATTCTCCTCTCCTTCAACTATTGCCGGATCGGGAATATCAAAAGTCACCATTTCCGGATTACCTTTAAATGTCGGCATTTCGTGAATCATACTTTTATCAAAACAGATCACGTAATCGAATAGTTCTTGCTCTAAATCCGCAAATAACTTGGCTTTAAAATCAGGTATATCCATCACAGCTTCGGTCATTGCCTTTTGAGCCAATATTTGAATTTTACCTTTCTCTACACCTCCACTCCAAACCATTAAATGGTTCTTACCGTAGTATTTAAACCATTTTTCAGCCATCTGCGATCGGGCTTCATTTTTACGACTTATCACAAGTAATTTTTTCACTATTCCATAATTTTATTATTCAGTTCGCAAAGTTAAAAAATGCTATGAGCAATACAACTTGTGGTTAAACATCAGCTTTAATTACACTTTAGTTTTATTAGCATATTTTTCAACCTGCGAAAATACCCGCATGAAATTGCCTCCCCAAATTTTAATAATATCATCTTCGGAATAATTCCTTCTCAATAATTCTCTGGTTATATTTTTCATTTGACTAACATCCACACAATCCTTTAATCCTCCACCACCGTCGAAATCGGTTCCTATTCCCACATGATCAATACCGATTAATTTTACGATATGATCGATGTGATCTACGGCATCAGAAACTGTTGGCTTTTCCTTAGGATAATCCATTTGCAAATGTTTCCATTCTGCCCATAGTTTTTCTTCCTCCTCCTTCGACATTTGAGCAGCTTTTTTATATCTATTACGCAATTCTTTTTCTTTCTGGAAGCGAATTGTTGTTGTATCAGGAGCCTTCACATAATCATCTAGAATGCACATTTGAATAACGCCCCCATTTTTTGCTAAAGCAAGTAACATTTCATCCGATAAGTTTCGAGGATTATCACAAACAGCCCTTGAACAAGAATGTGAGGCTATCACAGGAGTTTTCGTGAGCTTAATAACATCGTAAAAGGAACTATCTGAAATATGAGAAACGTCGATCAATATCCCTAATCGATTCATTTCCTGAACCATTTGTTCCCCAAAACTACTTAAGCCATTAAATTCGGCACCGTTTTCATCAGTAGAAGAATCACAAATATCATTATTAGAAGTATGGCAGAGGGTTATATATCGAACTCCCCTTTTAAAATACCTTTCTACTTCTGACAAATCTTTACCTAAAGGAAAACCATTTTCCATGCCAATATAAATGGCTCGCTTACCCAATTTCTCAATACGATATCCATCAACAACACTAGTGGCTATTTCTGCAAGATTCTTATAGTGCTTACAAGCAGCATAAGTCGAGTCAATTAATTCATTTGCTTTTGCACGAGCAGCCATAATATTTTCAGGAGTACGTGCACGTTGAGATGTAAATGCAGCAAAGAAAATACCATCGATTCCTCCTTCTTTCATTCTTGAAAAATCCACTCTGCTTCCACCTCTCGCAAATTTATGTGAGATGCCAATATTAAATGAGGAATCCAAAAGGTGGTAAGGAGTATCGACATGTGTGTCAATTGTGAAAGCATGATTATGAATTTTAGTTACCTTTTCTTCTAAAGATTCTGAATTGCAAGCGTACAAGGACAAGAAAATTAATGTAAAAAAAACATAAGCTAGATTTGAGCCTTTAAAATTTTTCATAAAGAGTTAGATTTTAAAAATAGTATTGGTATAAAGATAAAAGACGAAAAATGAAAACCATTAAAACATCTGTTATTTTTAATTTTATGCAAAGCTTTTTATATATAGTAATTGCTTCGTATATTGGGTTCATCATAGAAATATAAACTCATTAAGCCTTAATTTAAAAGCATATTCTCTATTATGATTCAAGCATATTGCCGTATTGTTTTTCTTCTTTCCTTTTGCTTTCCAATGCTTGCGTCAGCCCAACATACTACAACGCTTCATGGAAAGATAAGAAACACAAACAAGGAAATAATTTCAGGAGCTCATATAAAAATTAATAACCAAAGCGACATTAGTATTAGTGACATAAATGGTAATTATAGTTTGATTGTACCTATCGGCAAAACCTTTACTCTCGTTATTACTCATATTAGTTATAAACAATTCTCAAAGGATCTAAACATCTCGAAAGGAGACCAGGCAAGTTATAATCCAATACTTAAGCGTAAAAATGAAAAGCTGCGGGAAATAACCGTCAATTCAAAAGAATTAATTAGACAAAAAAACATTGCAATTGATGCAAAACAACTCGAACAGGTTCCTGTTAGTAGTAATGGTACAGTAGAACAGATCATTAAAACACTTCCAGGAGTGAGCTCTAATAATGAATTGAGTTCTCAATATTCTGTTCGAGGTGGAAATTTCGATGAAAATCTGGTCTATATTAATGGTGTGGAAATTCACAGACCAACTTTAGTTCGTTCAGGTCAACAGGAAGGATTAAGTATTATCAATCCGGATCTGGTATCTTCTGTTCAATTTTCATCTGGAGGTTTCGATGCCAAATACGGAGATAAACTCTCATCTGTATTGGATATAAAATATAAAAAGCCATCTGAATTTGAGGGAAGCGTTGATGCTAGTCTTCTTGGAGGCTCCGCTCATCTCGAGAATATCAGTAAAAATCGAAAATTATCGTATCTGGCAGGGTTTCGATACAAGTCAAATCGCTATTTGCTTAATTCATTAGATACCAAAGGAGATTACCAGCCAGTATACACCGATTTTCAAACCTTAATAAACTATCAATTAAATCAGAAAATTAGCATTCATTTTTGGGGTAGTATCAGTAAGAATCAATATAATTTTCAGCCAGAAAATCGCACAACTTCCTTTGGCACTATAAGCGATGCATTGCAGCTAAAGGTATTTTTCGAAGGTGAAGAGAAAGATGAATATCACACCGATATTGAAGCTATAACTTTAAAATATCGACCTAACTTAAGCTCTATCATTCGTTTTACAGCAAGTAGGTATAATACAAAAGAGGTAGAGAATTTTGATATAATGGGACAATATTTCCTAAGCGATTTATTTATTTCACTGGGAGGAATGACAAATGAAAGCATTCAAAATTTGGGAATTGGTACTTTTATCGACCATGCTCGAAATAAATTAAAAAGGGAAGAATTTGAACTCAAATTTAGAGGTGATCACCAAATTGGCAAATTATTTTTACAATGGGGAATTAAGGGAAAAAGTGAGCAGGTAAATGATCGAATAAATGAATGGCAATATCAAGATTCTGCGGGCTATGCTATTCCTTTTTCAAAAACTGAGGTTGAGCTCTCTTATGCCCGAAATGCAAGTAACCTTGTTAATAGTAAACACCTATCATCATTCACACAGGCAAGTTGGATATTCGACAACAGTAAGACTCAATATCAAGTTACTGTAGGATTGAGGTATCATTACTGGGATTACAGCCAAATGAATTTCTTATCTCCGCGTGCATCTATTTATTTTATTCCCGATTGGCGAAATAAGGTTAAATTCCGAATATCAGCGGGATTATATCAACAAGTTCCTTCCTATAGGGAGATGTTGAAAATTGATGGAAAAATCAGTGATAAAATACAATTTCAAAAATCAGTTCATTACGTTTTAGGTCAGGATTACATTTTCAAAGCATGGAACAGACCATTTAAATTCACCTCTGAATTATATTACAAAGATCTGCGATCCATCACACCCTATGATATTGAAAATTTAAGAATTCGTTATTATGGCGATTTAAAAGCGAAAGGTTATGCTGCGGGTTTAGATCTAAGAATAAATGGAGAATTTGTGCCGGGAACAGAATCCTGGGCAAGTCTTTCTCTAATGAAAACCCAAGAAAATATCCCCGGAGATAATAAGGGCTATATTCCCCGACCAACTGATGAAAGAGTTAATTTCGCAATGTTTTTTCAAGACTACTTACCCAATAATCCAAGCTATAAGATGCATTTAAGTCTAGTATATGGTGGGAAATTACCGGTTTGGAGTCCTAAAAATGGTGATAATTTTAGAATGCCAAATTATCGCCGAATAGATCTAGGGTTTTCAAAAATATTAATCGGAGAAAATCAAAAATCAAGATCAACTATCTTACGGAAGGTTAAATCAATGTGGCTTAGCCTGGAAATATTTAATGTTCTGGATATAAACAATACGGTTTCCTATTTATGGATTAAAGATATTTCAGGAAATCAATATGCAATTCCAAACTATCTAACGTCGCGCAAATTAAATTTGAAACTAAGTGCTAAATTCTAGTTAAACGAACACACAAAAGATAATTTGTCTATTTTCGTTTATTGATTAAAAATACAATACATGTCATTTCATTTTCTTCATCCTAATATTCTATGGGCATTAGCAGTTTTACTTCTCCCCATACTAATACATTTATTTAACTTTAAACGATTCGAAAGAGTTTATTTCAGTAACCTGAAATTTTTGCGACAATTAAACACAGAACATAAACGAAAGTCTAAACTCAAGAAATGGTTGATACTAATTCTACGTTTACTCACCTTAGCCACAATTATTTTCGCTTTTGCTCAACCTTACCAATCCAATGAACCTAAACCTGCCAGTAATCAATCAAGGCAAAAGCCAATTGTTCTATTTGTTGACAATTCCTTTAGTATGAATGCAGAAACAGAAAAAGGAGTCGCATTAGAAGTTGCTAAAAACCTGGCATTTAATCTAATTAATTCTATGCCTGACAACACTTCCTTTAAGGTATACAATCAGGATATTTCTCATTTGATAAATTCTTTTCATAAAAATCAGGCGATAGAAAGAATACAAGCTATACAACCTTCCCCTAAATCAATAAAGTTGTCTCAAATTCTTGAAAAGATAAAAATTGATCAACCCCTTAACACAGAATATTTTGTTATTTCCGACTTTCAAAAAAGTCAAACCGATTTTGAAAATATACGATCAGACAGTACGATGGCCGTTAATCTGATTCCTGTTCAAGTGGAATCATCACAGAATTTATTTTTAGACAGTTGTTGGCTCGACCGTACTTTTTTGGATAGAAGTAAAAATCAAACGCTTCACGTTATTGTAAAAAATGCATCTAATCAAAATTACAGCAAGATTCCAATTCAGTTAAGCATTAATGATAGTGTCCGATCTATTTCAAACTTTGATATACAGGGTAATTCCGAACAAAATGTTGATCTTCAATTTAGAAGTCGAACTATTGGAAATTATTCTGGGGAGGTAGAAATAAAAGATTTTCCAATCACCTATGACAACAATTTATTCTTTTCCTACGCTATAAATGCTAAAGCTAAAATACTATCAATAAATAAGGAAAAGCCAAATCGATATATTAGTAAACTCTTTCATCTATCTAAAAATTTCTTTTTAAAGAATTTAAGCCAAGAAAATGTTTACACTCAAAATATTGATGAATATCAGCTTGTAATTTTAAATGAGCTAGAAAGTATTGATAAGGCAACTCAGCAGCAATTAACCAGTTATTTATCAAAAGGAGGTCACATACTTATTTTACCTGCTGAGAAAATGAGTAAATCTATTAATATATTTCTTTCAAAAATTTCCGCCCGACAATACAATGTAATCCATTCGCGCAAACAACGACTTTCTAAAATTGAATTAGAATCTGAGGAATATAAAAATGTATTCTCAAAGATTGGTGATAATGCTCGTTTACCTGATATTTACAAATACTATTCTTTAAAGCCATCATCAGACAAAGTTGTAGAAACACTTTGGAAAACTGCCGGAGGCGATCCACTTTTATCAAAAACCCGACACAAGAAAGGCATTCTATATCAAATGAGTATGGACTTAAATGACAATTGGACCAATTTAGCACTGCATCCCATTTTTGTTCCAACTTTAATCAACATGTCGCGTAGTTCTAACAAAATTCCTATATACTATATTCTTGGTGAAAATTCAGTTATCCAGACCCAATTGCCACAATTAAATATTGATGATGTACCCTTACATATTTTAAATGAAAATTTACTTACTGATATCATTCCTGAACAAATCAGTCATTTTGATAATGGGGTCCTACTCTACCCTCGGAATCAGATTAAATTTGCTGGTAATTATAAAATTGTTCAAAATGATTCACTTCTAAATCTTTGCTCCTTCAATTATTCACGCAATGAATCAGTACCTGAATTTTACACCCGCAATCAACTGGATAATGAAATTTTAAAATCAAAAGGTAGATTATTACTAATTTCTATCGACAAAATGAAACCATATGATGTTTTTAACGAAAAAGGAGATGTAACAGAATATTGGCAAATTTTCCTATTTTTTAGTATCCTATTCTTTATTGCAGAAAGCTTGATTCATAAAAAAGAAATAAAAACCACCCATAAGTAACCATAAATTATTTTTTACGTAAGACTCATAAATCTATACCCCTAACTGTTACATTTCATTTGATTAACATACACAATAAATAATCCAGCATCACTATGAAACTAAATTCAGCAATTAATTTAAAACAATTAGAGAAAATTCAAGGAATTGCCGGAATAGGATATTGGATTTACAGTTATAATGACAATCAAATATGGTGGTCGGATGTATGCTTTAAAATTTTAGGTTACCAAAAGCAAGAATTTACGCCTTCTCGTAAATTAATTTTCAAACATATTCATCCTGAAGACCTTGAGTTTTTTGAGCAATCACTTCTTCAAATGAAAAGTCAGCCCATTGAAATAGAATTTAGATTCTATCGAAACGGAGAATTGAGATTAGGTCGAGTAACTGGGGAAGCTGACAAAACACATGCAACAGAAGAAGTTCTTTTTCAAGATATTACTGACATAAAAATCAAAGAATTTGAAATTGCAAAAGCATGGAGCAAAGCGCTGGAAGCTGAAAATCTTAAAAATTCATTTCTAGCAAATATGAGTCATGAATTGAGAACTCCGTTAAATTCAATTATTGGATTCTCAGAACTTATAGAAACAAACAACATTAATGGGAATGCACCTAAATATGCGAAACAAATTAAGAATTCAGGATTACATTTACTTAAAATTATTGAGAACATTTTAAAAGTTTCAATGCTTGAAAGTAGAACTACAAAACCTATCAAACGAAACTTTAATTTAAATAAATTACTATCAGATATTAAAGCCAACTGTTTAAATAATCTAAAGAATGTAAAAAAAGAGCATATCAAACTCAATTTTTCATTTGAATTAGAAGACTCCATAGCTATCATCAAATCTGATCAGATTAAAATCAGAAACATACTTCAAAATATTCTACACAATGCTATAAAATTTACCGAAAAGGGAAGCATTAGCTGTTCTTATAAGGTATTGAATCACACTATTCAATTTTCTGTTACCGATACTGGACCAGGAATTCCTAAGACATATAAGAAAAAAGTGTTTCAACGATTCAGACAAATTAATGAAAAGAATAGTAGAACCTTTAGCGGCACAGGATTAGGATTATATATTTCCAGACTAGAAATCGAGCTATTAGGAGGAAAAATTTGGATGGTTTCAGAAAGCGATATCGGAACAACTATTAATTTTAGCATTCCTAATGTAATTAGAAGTAAGAATCAGGAAGAAATTAATCCTACACCTGAAATTTATAATTGGGAAAATTACACTATTGTGATAGCGGAGGATCAATTAACCAATTACAAAATATTAGAAGCATATCTTCAAAGAACTAATATCAATATAATTTGGGTTCAAACAGGATCTGAAGTTGTAAAAGCATGTATAAATCAAGCAGAGGTAAATTTGGTACTAATGGATATTAATTTACCACATATAAATGGATTGGAAGCAACAAAAAAAATTAAAGAAAAGCGACCTAATCTCACAATAATTGCTCAAACTGCATATGCACTTGAAGGAGATAGAGAAAAATCTCTTGCCGCAGGCTGCTCCGAACATCTTGCTAAACCATTTCATAAGAGTGATCTGTTATTTGCGATGTCAAAATACTTACCTTAATAAAACTAGATTATAAACGGGCATATATCACTCTTTTAATCATAAGGAAATTAAAAATCAAGCAAAGGCCTTATGATAAAACTCAGCTTTTATTTTAGCTGAAAATATTTTATTCTTTTTTTCATCAAACCCATTGATTATTCAAAAAATATTCGCAAAATTGGCATACAGAATTTTAAGAAATAAATCCTGAATTATAAATCATTTAAATATTCTAGTTATGACAAGTATTGCGACAATGACTGCAAAGGATTACATGGCTAAGGAAGCTAATTTTGGAGCTCATAATTATCATCCACTTCCAGTAGTATTGGAAAAAGGAGAAGGTGTATATGTATGGGATACCGACGGAAAAAGATATTTCGATTTCCTTTCGGCTTATTCTGCTGTAAATCAAGGACACTGTCATCCAAAGATTGTAAAAGCATTAGTAGATCAAGCACAAAATTTAACGCTTACTTCACGTGCATTTTATAGCAACAACCTAGGTAAATACGAGGAATATGTAACCAAGTATTTTGGCTACGATAAAGTATTACCAATGAATACTGGTGCAGAAGCTGATGAAACTGCACTTAAATTGGTTCGTCGTTGGGGATACGATGTAAAAGGTATTCCTGAGAACGAAGCAAAAATCATCGTATGTGATGGAAACTTCCACGGTCGTACTATTACAATCATTTCCATGTCAACAGATCCAGATTCTTATAAAGGATTCGGACCTTATACTCCTGGTTTTGTAACAATTCCATATAACGACACAGAGGCATTAACTAAAGAATTAAAAGATCCTAATGTTTGTGCATTTCTTGTTGAACCTATTCAAGGTGAAGCAGGAGTTTACGTACCAGAAGATGGATTTTTGAAGAAAGCATATGATCTTTGTAAAGCAAATAATGTTTTGTTTGTAGCTGATGAAGTTCAAACAGGTATTGCCAGAACAGGAAAATTACTTGCTGTTGATCATGAAGGTGTACGTCCAGATGTATTAATTTTAGGAAAAGCTATTTCTGGTGGAGTAGTTCCAGTTTCTGCAGTGCTTGCTGATGATGAAATAATGCTTTGCATTAAGCCAGGAGAACACGGTTCTACTTTTGGCGGAAATCCAGTAGCATGTGCTGTTGCCATGGCTGCTCTTGATGTGATTAAGGATGAAAAACTTGCCGAAAATGCTGAAGCTATGGGTGAAATTTTCCGTTCTGAACTACAAGCTGTTAAATCGGACATGATTGAATTGGTTCGTGGAAAAGGATTGCTTAATGCAGTAGTTATTAAACCTAAAAATGGCAAGACTGCCTGGGATGTTTGTATCAAATTAAGAGACAATGGTCTTCTTGCAAAACCTACCCACAATCATATTATTCGTTTTGCTCCTCCATTGACAATTAATGAAGAACAACTACGAGAATCTATTGATATCATCAAGAAAACATTGACTGAATTTGAATAAGTCAATACTCAATAATGAAAAAGAGCTTTCCAAAAACTGGAAAGTTCTTTTTTTATTCTATATAAATTTCATTACGAGCTTGCGACAACATTTCCCCACATCGGGGATGGTTAATACGAGATCGCGACAAGCTTTCCCCATCAAAGGAATTTGCTCCTGCAACCTGCAGCAAGGAATTCCTTGCAAGGTATTTGTTCCTGCAGCCTGCAGCAAGCTTTAACCGACGTGGAGATTTGTTCCTGCACGCTGTTTCTTGTTTTCCCGATTAGCGAATCTTATAATACACTAATGCATTGACCTCTAATCATTCTGTTATTTAAAGGTTTTGAGTATTTCAACAAATAAAGTCGCTGCACACCTATCATCATTGAATAATCAATTTTGCTTTAATAACCTTATCAGGATACTGGATCGTTAAGAAATAAAGACCACCAGGTAATCCTTTTAAATCAAATTCAATTCTACTATCCGAAAAGCTTTTCTGAATATTTCTCGTAACAACTACCTTACCCGATTGATCGAAAATCCTAAGCAATCCATCCTGATTTACCGAAGCAACTTCTATGAAGAATTCACCCCTGCTAGGATTTGGATAAACAGCTATTCCACGCTTCTCTATAAAATCATCAATACCGGTAGTAATAAATACTTGTTGAGCCTTTTCACTATCAGGACATGCTTCATTGGAGACCGTAAGAGTAACAATATATCCACTACCGTTAGAATTATCCAGCGCAAAGGAATGATTTGGTTCAAAATCACTACTAATGATACCATCACCAAAGTCCCAGACAATGGATGTTGCATTGGCACTTAAGTTGGTGAAATTAACTTGATTATAATCGATTTCAAATGTAAAATCAGCAATTGGTGCTTCCATCGGACTAACTGTTACTGCATTGGAATATTGAGTTGTAAAGCCAGACTTGGTAACAACAGCACGATATTTTTCATTTTTAACAATTGCATCCGTCACATACAGTTCTGCACTCTCTCCTACTAAATCCTCATATACTTCATCCAATTCATTATATTTTTGCCATTGGACTTCTCCATCAAAACCTATCAGCGTAATATTTGAATTAGAACCATAACAAACCAATTCGGGATTTGCCTTAGCCTCCCCAGCCCTATTAGATTTAGGCTCAGGAATTGTAAATGTTTTCGATTGTTTGGAGATTAATCCTGTTCCTTCAAACTCAAGTTTAGCACCTTCAACCTCCATTTCACTTGTTGCTGTCAGATCGATAAATTTCACCTCTCCATCTATTGACATCTTCGTTAATGTTCCTTCTAATTGCCATTCCCCTTTATCTCCTCGCTTCACGGCAACTGGTGTTCCATTATCTGTATCACAATTATTCCGATATTGATCCTGCAACATCAACTGAGGTTGACGTATCAAAACATCTCCATTGGTTACAGGGGCAGATGGTTCTTTTGTAATCACCATATATTTTGGCTTTCCATGAAGAATTGGCTGCTCGAATCGTACAGTATCGTATTTGCCGGAATAAATGTACATGGAGTCCACACCATACTTCTGAAGAATAGATGAAACACTTGGATCAAATGTAATTTTTCCAGGTTCGGAGAGATCATAATTCCCTTCTAAACTTCTAATTCCATACTTAATATCAAAAATCAACGATTGCCAGGTTTTATTATCTGTAAATTCAACAAAGAATTTCTCATCAACATTTGCATTTGCAGCTGGCACAATTACAGGTGGAGAAGGTATCACTATATTAAAACTATCTGATACAACATTTGGTAAACTATCAGATGTAAATAACAATCTTGCCCCTTCAACGTAATTTTCACTAGTAGCAGTAAGATTTGTGAAACTTACAAGTCCGGCAGAGGCTGTAATTAATTTCAAACCTCCTAAATCCCATAAATCAGACACATCAGAATCTGAGCCATCAGAATATTTTGAGACGGTTACTTCTGTAGAACTATCCTTTTCACAGTTATTTTGATATTGATCTTTCAATTGTAAGATGGGTTGCTGAACAAGTGTATCTCCATTTATCTCAGGACCTACAGGTTGATCAACAAACACCATTTCTGTAGCTAACCCATGACCAATTTCCTGCTCAACTGAAGCATCAGCATAGGCACTTGCAATTACAACAATTGTGTCGGTTCTGGCAATTTGCAAAGTGGAATCTCTGTCAGGATAAAAAGTAATACTTCCTGCTTCAACCAAATAGGATGTATCTACAAGAGTTTCTCCCGCAAAAGTAATGGCTGAAATAGAATCTCTCCAACTAGCATTATTACTTGCCTGTATCGTGAAAGAAGAATCAACAGTTACATCTGTAGCTGCTATCAATTCAATTACAGGAATAGGAATGGTAAAAAGATTAGAAATAACAATATCCTTATTGAAATAAAATTGCAGATATGCAGAATCAATGGCAATTTCACTTGTTGCTACCAAATCCGTAAAAGAAACTTTCCCATCGATTGCCTGTAATTGCAGAGTACCTGTTAGTTCCCAAGATTTATTATCCTGTTTTTCAACAGAAACCGGAGTAAGTTGATCTGAAGTACAATCATTCAAATATTGATCTGCCAACTTTAATTCCGGCTGCTGAGCCAAAGTTTCACCATTATTTTCAGGTCCGATTGGCTGTATTAATACGATCAAACTATCTGCAATACCATGCTGAATATCCTGCTGAATGGTATCATGAGCGTAACCACGCGATTCAACAATAATCTGAAAACTTCCGCTTTTTTGAAGGAATTTACTTGCTGATGGAATTAATTCCAATTCTCCTGCCTGGCTATAATTGTAACTCTCAACAAGCAATAGACTATCGTTCACAGTAATTCGGTTGATACGATTTCTCCATATAGAATCCTCTGCGAAGATAATTTTAAAGGAATTATCCACACTTGCATCAACTGCTGCTGTTAATGCAGGAGGTGTTGATACATCTGGTATATCAAAAGAATCTGATACTACTGCATCGATATCAGTAGAGCTAAAATTAATTTCAGCATCTGTTATTGGTCCGGTTGAATAGGCAGACAAATCAGTAAAAGTTACTAAACCATTCTCTGCCACTAATTCTAAAGTACCGTTTATATTCCATTCGCCAATATCGTTCCTCGATGCTATTACAGATTTATCATTCTCTGTTGTACAAATATTATCGTATTGATCCTGGAAGTGCAAGTGAGGCTGTTGTGAGAGTAGGTCTCCATTCGCAGGGGGTGCCGTTGGTTGTTGAGTTATTTCCATACCGGCAACAACTCCGTGACCTACTTCCTGACTAAAACTTGCATTACGATAGCCTTTTGCATATACAATAACTTCAAAAGTACCTGCTTGCTGGAGTAAGGTATCTTGTGCTATATGAAATACAATATTATCCGTTTCAATATCATACGAATTTGAAGATAGAACATCTCCCTGATAGGTTATTGAGGTAATACTAGAATCCCACGTAGAATCCATATCGAAATAATTAATAGAGAAATCTGCATCGACTGTAACATTGAAAGCAGGACTCAAATTAGGTGGATTTTTTAAATCAGGAATATCAAAAGTATCTGAATTGACTGTAGTAATTCCAATACCTGAAAAACTCAGGAATGCACCATTTACTGCATTCTCGCTTGATGCAGTAAGATCTCGGTAATTAATCACTCCAGAACTTACTGCCTGGCTTATACTTCCACCAAGCGTCCACGCACCAACATCACCTTTTGAAACAGTTACCTGATAAGTGTTCTCTGTAGTACAGGCATTTCCATACTGATCGTTGACAGAAATCTTTGGCTGAAGATCTAATTCTCCACCATTAATTAAAGGAGCAGTAGGTTGCGTTTCAATAAATAAAGTATCCGGTACACCGTGCTTTATTTCCTGATTAACACTTGCATTTTCATATCCACGAGAATAAACCAAAATCTCTTTGGTTGCAACGACTTGCATCTCTGTATTTTTCGATGGATCAAACACAATTTTACTAGCCTGCGTTTTATTGTAAGCATCTACATTTAGAATACTACCTCCATAGGAAATGGAGTCGATATTCCCTTGCCAATTCGCATCTTCAGAAAAAGTAACATCAAATAAAGAATCAACAGTAGCTGTACTTGAAGCAATTAAAGAGGGTGCAAAAAGAGGGGCTGGAATGAAAAAAGAATTAGACTCCTGGTTTGTTAGTCCTGTTCCAGAAAATGTAATTGTTGCATCTGATACCATATCCGTACTTCTGGCAGTAAGATCGGTATATTCTGCAACACCATTTGTTACCAATAGAGAAATTGTTCCTTCTACAAGCCAGTTCCCTCCTGTTGCATTTGCATTAATAGTGTCAGAATTATTAGTAGTACAATCATTTAAATATTGATCCTGTAATTTTACAATTGGCTGTGTCTGAAGCTGATTACCATTAAAATCAGGTCCCATAGGTTGGGTGTTGATAACAATACTTTTTGCTGCTCCATGAGTAATTTGTTGCTGTACAGAATCCTTTAAAAATGATGTAGATGTTATATATATATAGTTATTAGCTGCACTTTGAAGAGCAGTTGATTGCGATGGCTTTAGTGAAATTTTCCCTGCAATACTAGTATCATAGGCTGCTGTAACTAATATAGCTGTTCCGTATTTTATCTCGGTAATATTCATTCGCCAATCAATATTATCAGTAAAAGTTATTTCGAAATCGGAATCAACATTTGCATTAGTAGCTGCTGTTAAAACTGGAGCTGCCGAAAGATCAGGAATATCAAAAGTATTTGAATTAACTGTAGTTAAACCACTAGCTGAAAAACTAATAAATGCACCAGTTACTGCGGCTTGACTAGAAGCGGTCAAATCCGTATAACTAGCAGATCCATTAGTCACTTGCAAGGTGTTTATTCCCCCGAGTGTCCAATTATTTGTATCCCCTTTAGCTGCGGTTATTTCTATGGTATTCTCACTTGTACAATCATTAGCATATTGGTCACGTAAAGTAATAGCCGGTTGATTGGCCAGTAATCCTCCATTTTCTACCGGAGCAGATGGTTGAAGAACAATCGCCATCACAGATGCAGCACCATGCTTAATTTCCTGGGATACACTTGCATTACTATATCCAAGAGAGTATACTACTACATCCTTTGTACCTGATTTTTGCAGATCAGTATCCTGAGAAGGATCGAAAATAATTTTCTCCTGCTGAGTATTATTGTAAGCAGACTCCGAAATTAGATTTCCACCATAGGTTATTGAATCGATAGCCAATTGCCAGGAAGAATTTGGTGTAAAAGTTATTTCAAAACTACCATCTACAGTGGCATTACTCGAAGCCAATAATTGTGGCGACGCATCAAGTGCCGGAATGGTAAAAGTATTTGACACCTTATCAGTTAATAAGGGACTCGAAAAAGTAATACTTGCCGTTGTGATTTCCGCATCGCTACGGGCAGTTAAATCCGTAAAACTGATAACTCCACCTGAGGATGTTAGTTGTTTTGTTCCCTCCAAAGTCCAACTACCACCAGAAGCTGTGGCAGTGATATCTATAATATTATCCGTTGTACATATATTTGCATACTTGTCGTGTAATTGAATTACCGGTTGAGTGGCTAATAATGCTCCATTACTTGATGGTCCAACCGGTTGAGTAGCAATCACAAATTCCGTTAAATTTCCATGTCCAAT
>Ga0209013_10001258_pt1 | contig 23356 bp, 23 predicted proteins | sample Cruoilmetagenom2_FD_187291 | JGI IMG/M metagenome (GOLD analysis project Ga0209013, IMG submission 187291) | Oil polluted marine microbial communities from Coal Oil Point, Santa Barbara, California, USA - Sample 2 (SPAdes) (version 2) | ecosystem: Environmental > Aquatic > Marine > Oil seeps ... | reverse complement strand
TGATACGTTGTTCGTGATCTGTAATCCTTCATGGTTTACGGTTTGCGGATCACGTATCACTTTTTAAATCATATTACTTACTGATCGTTGCATAAGTTACTAAGCGTCTCTTGCGCTGTTTGATCGCTGATTGGGTTTAGCCTTCAATGCACGGATCAGTAGAAATTGGGATGGTTCAATGAACCGTGCAGGTATTGTGCTGCTTGGTCTGGGTCCGGGGGATCCTGGATTGATTACCCGGGAAGCCTGGAATATCTTGGAAGAAAGTAGTGAGGTATGGTTGCGCACCCGGCACCATCCCCTTGTGAATGCATTGCCAGCTCATCTAAGCGTGCATTCCTTTGATCAACTCTACGAGCAAGGGGAAAAATTCCAGATTGTATATGACCAGATCGTTGATCAGGTATTGTCGCTGGGACGACGGGCACAGGGGGTGGTCTATGCGGTTCCTGGTCATCCTTATGTGGCAGAAGCCACCTGCCCGGCCATTGCTCAACGCGCGAACGAAGAAGGTTTATCTGTACGGGTGATCGAGGGTTTAAGCTACGTTGAACCAACAATGACTGCCCTGGGATTAGATCCTCTGCCTCACACGGCATTGGTGGATGCAATGGAATTAACCGCTGCTAACGTGCCTCCATTTCCACCCAGCACACCAGCACTTATATGCCAGTTATACTCCCGCGATGTTGCATCAGACGTAAAGCTCACCCTCATGGCTCTCTACCCGGATGAGCACCCGGTGCAGCTTGTGCATGCCGCTGGAACACCTGATGCGGTCGTTGAATCGTTGGCGCTTTATGAGATAGATCGCAGTCCTCACATTGGATTACTGACCACCTTGTATGTACCTGCTCTAGGTCCATGCACATCGTTTGAAGCCTTTCAAGAAGTAGTTGCCAGTCTGCGAGCCCCGGATGGTTGTCCGTGGGATCGCGAGCAGACACACCAGACTCTGCGATCCGGACTCTTAGAAGAAACCTACGAGGTGTTAGCTGCTATCGACGCGGATGATGCTGGAGCGATGCGTGAGGAGTTTGGTGACCTGGTCTTACTCATCGTAATGCACGCACAGATCGCAGCCGAGTACGGTGAATTTAACATGTCCGATGTATTACGTGACATCAACCACAAGATCGTACATAGACATCCGCATGTGTTTGGCGATCTGGATATCGGAGATACTGGAGACGTCCTACTTCACTGGGAGCGTGTTAAGGCCGAAGAGCGCGCTGCTAATGGGAAAGCTGAGGCCAGCTTGTTGGATGGGGTCAACTTTTCTATCCCCGCCCTATTACAGGCATACGAGTATCAGTTAAGAGCCGCCCATGTAGGATTTGATTGGCCCGATGTTGAGGGGGTTTGGGAGAAGTTAAACGAAGAAATTAACGAATTCCGCGATGCATCCGATGACCGAGCCAGAGCTGACGAGATGGGCGATTTGCTCTTAGCTGCTGTCAACCTCTCCCGCTGGTATAAAATCGATCCCGAAAGCGCCTTGAGAGAGGCAAACGCCCGCTTCAGAGAGCGCTTCTCGCAGATTGAAGATGCAGCTCGAGCCCAAAACCGCCCGCTGGTTGATCTGACCTTGGACGAAATGGAGGATTTATGGCAGTTGGCGAAGAAGAGGCCTTAACTGCCTATCGAATTATCTTCTCCACCCGGCAATACTCTGCCAGACAGAAAATTGTTGGGTTACGACAACAAATAATCCCACCCCATTAGCAAACAGAAGCCCGAACAATTCTCCTCTGATAATCGGAGATATTACACATCCGGTGCTGACCAGCGAGAGAAAATTGCCATCGATAAAACACGACCCGCACTGCGTTCGACCAGCACTAATTCTCCGGATGTGATTGTGCCTCCCAGTCCAGCCACCATATCCTGCAAGGTGAAGTGTGTACTCAATGCAGACGCACGGATAGCATAGGCCGTCAGCACAATGAACACTGGAGTTGGACTGAGCAATTTTTGGCATTCTCCTAACAGGTCGGGGAGAGAATTGAAGAATTCCCATACCTGTCCCTTGGGGCCGCGTCCGAACTTGGGCGGGTCCAGGATGATACCTTCGTATTTCGATCCTCGTCGTACCTCACGCTTCACAAACTGGAGTGCGTCGTCAACCAACCAACGGATCGGGCGCTCGGTGAGTCCTGATAACGCCTGGTTGTGCCTTGCCCAGCTGAGGGCCTTCTTCGAAGCATCTACATGAGTGACGTGCGCTCCTGCCCTGGCGGCCGCCAGGCTGGCTAACCCGGTGTAACCGAATAGACAAAGCAGACGCATTTTTCGCCCATTGTTATTTACTCCCCCTTGATTTTCGACCTGTTTTGCGATCCAATCCCAGTGCGCAGCCTGTTCTGGAAATACGCCCAGGTGGCGGGATGCGCCTGCCTGAATCTTGAAACGCAGCTTTTTATAGCCCATCTCCCAAGATTGTGGTACGGCTTGCTTGAACTGCCATTCCCCACCGCTCTCGCCACCGCTTGGATTGAATACGGCGGCTGCCGCCTGCCAATCCTTGGATGGGAGTGCTGGTCGCCATATGGCCTGATGCTCTGGTCGCACCAGCGTGTAAGGCCCGTACCGCTCCAGCTTCTCTCCGTTTCCGCTATCCAACAACTCGTAATCCTCCCAATCAGGAGAATCGAGCAGGGCTAACCTGGGTAAATCTCTTTTACCTGCCATCTTTTCTAATCATCAGATCAGTGCTTCAAACCTGGCTGTAAAGTGCCTGAGATATTCGGGTTCATATGCGATGCGGTATCCTCTTACACGCTCTCGTCGCTGCCGGATTTTTACCAGCGTATCGACTACATAGTCCATGTGAGTTTGTGTGAAGACGCGCCTGGGAATGGCAAGCCGCACCATCTCCAGGATTGGATACACCATCTCGCCCGTGTCTGGATCAGGGTGGGAGAACATCACAGATCCTATCTCGAGTGTACGGATGCCGCCTTCCAGATAAATTTCGATTGAAAGCGCCTGCCCCGGAAATTGGTCTTGTGGGATGTGCGGGAGCAGCCTGCCGGCATCCAGGTAAACGGCATGACCTCCGGGTGGTTCCACGATGGGGATACCGGCTTCCAGTATCCTGCCGGCCAGGTACGCGGTCTGACCGATCCGGTACTCCAGGTAATCCTCGTCCAGGCCTTCCCTCATCCCGACGGCGATGGCCTCCAAATCGCGCCCGGCTAAACCACCGTATGTGGGGAATCCTTCCCGCAAGATCAGCTCGTTGCATGCACGCTGAAACAGATCACTATCGTTCATTGCCAGGAAGCCACCGATGTTGACGATGCCATCTTTTTTCGCCGACATCGTGGCTCCATCGGCCAGAGCGAACATCTCGCGTGCGATCTCGAGTGTGGTTCGATTTTCGTTACCAGGTTCACGCAGCTTGATGAAGTAGGCGTTCTCCGCGTAGCGGCAGGCGTCGATGAAGAATGGAATACCAAATTCGTGATAGGTTTCGGATACTGCTCTAAGGTTCTCCAACGATACTGGCTGACCTCCGCCGGCGTTGTTGGTGATCGTGATCATACCAAGGGGAATGTTTTCCGGGCCGACATCCAGGATAAAAGAGCGCAGCTTCTGGATGTCCATATTTCCCTTAAAGGGATGTGGATTGGTCGGATCGGCCGCTTCGGGTATGGTTAAATTGTGTGGACGACCTCCGCGTGTTTCAATGTTGGCTGCAGTAGTGTCGAAGTGCATATTGGAGGGTACCCACCCGCCACGCTTGACTACCAATGTGCTGAGGATATTTTCTGCCGCACGGCCCTGGTGGGTGGGCACGAAATGCTTGAAGCCGGTGATATCTTTGACAGCTTCCTCCAGGCGGAAGAAGGAACGAGCACCGGCGTATGATTCGTCCCCCAGCATGATGGCTGACCATTGTGCCTGGCTCATCGCGCCTGTGCCGGAGTCAGTCATCAAATCAATGAAAATGTCCTCCGCGCGAAGACCGAAAAGGTTGTAGCCCGCCCGAGCCATCGCATCTGCGCGTGCCTCTCGATCGATCAGTTGTATGGGTTCTACCATCTTGATGCGGAAGTGTTCAACAGGGTAATGTGCCATTTGCTGCCTCCGGGTCCGTAACGGTGTTAATAATTGTTTGTGCGCTTGTCGCCTTACCTTGTTTTGTGATTAGCCTGTCAGCTTTCATTGCCTCCAAGTGTAGCATGTTTTTTGTGGTCTACCAAGGAAAGTATGTCAGGTCTTTGGAATGATGCCCTACCTCGGTCAGGTATAATACCTGAGATGAATACCACGAAAATACGTCGTCTGATCGGAATTATGATCCTGCTGGTGTCCCTGGTGCTCTTGATTTGGGGAATGTGGCCTTTCGGAGATGGGGTGCGCGTGGTCCCGATATTTCCTGAAGATTTTCGGCTTCCCACTCCGCAAGGTTATATTTGGGCGATAAATTGGCTGATATAGTTGAAACACCTTCCTTGAGCGGTCATCGATCTGTGTTGGTGTTTCTAATACTGTTCGGAGTATTGTTGTTTGTTTCCGCCTGTGGGGGTCAGCTCCTGGAGGAAGCGGGTGTGGAAGTCAGCAGAGTCCCCGAACAGGCATCTCCGGATGTTCTTGAAGCGAAGCCCATTGAATCACCAATCGTAAGCAGTGCAGACCCGGAACCCCCTGCTGCCACACCTCTCCCGGCTGTCCTGGAGGAACGCCTGCTGGTGCTGGAATGGCCGTCCAGGATAAGGACGGGTGATTCAGACCTGATCGTCCTGACCCTGGAACTAGATGACGAAGGCAATATAACTCCTACGGCATTGTATGGTGATCATCTAGTGAGAGGAGAACCTGTACAGGTTCCCAACCTGTATGATACGCATAACGTGGTAGCCCAGGCTCGACTCGATGTGGCGGGTATGGATTACATACCGCGTGGTGAGATAAGCGAACCGATGCGTCCGGGTGTGCCTGTCAGGTTCTCATGGAGCGTACTGCCGGAAAATGTTGGCGCCTATCGTGGTACGATCTGGATCCACCTGCAGTTTGTGCCCATCGATGGAAGTGAAACCTCCCGTCGTGTGTTATCTGCCCAGATCGTTGACATCAATGCCGTGAATATGTTCGGAATTGGCGGTACTCCCGCACGCATCTTCGGCGCTGTAGGCGTTGTTGCCGGCGCGTTCCTCAGCATGGATAAGATAGGAGGTGTGCTCTGGAAGTTTTTCAAATCCATGTTCCAGAGTGCAGATAGTCGATCCGAAGAATCTTGAGAAACGTTTCCCTATTCAGCGCAATTATAGAGTATCATTCACCAGATAATGAACTCGCCAGATCGAGTGTTCCGTTAAACATCATTTTTTAGATTAATGAGACTGTTCTGTCTATGATTTGTTCTATCTAAATCTTCAGGTTTGATGGAGCACTGACAGCCTGACCAATAAATCACGAATTACCTGACACTGAATCGATAAATCACTATGCTTGAAATTGTATCCTTCGAACTTGGACCGGTGCTGACGAATACATATCTCGTTGCAGACACGAACACCCTGGAGTCTGTCGTGATTGACCCCGCAGCGGATGGAAAGATGATCGCCGCCGAAGCGGAGCAGCGCGGCTGGCGTATCACTAACATTTGGCTCACGCACGCCCACTTTGATCATATGGGTGGCTCCACTGAGGTAGCGGATAATGTGAACCCGCCGCCGCCGGTGGCACTACATCCAGAAGATTACCCCCTCTGGCGAATGCAGGGAGGTGCGTCTTATTTTGGTATGCGTATAGACCCCGGACCGGAACCCTCCGTTGAGCTGCGTTCAGGTCAGATTTTAAATTTAGGTGAGTACGAATTCGAAGTACGTTTTGCACCCGGACACACACCGGGTCACGTTGTGTATTACTGCGCCACCGAGAAGATCGTATTTTGTGGAGACGTAATCTTCCAGGGTAGTATTGGGCGAACCGATCTGCCGGGTGGAGATTATCAAACCCTGATCAATAGCATCCGTTCCCAAATATTATCCTTGCCTGATGACGTACGGCTCTTACCCGGGCATGGCCCCCAGACCAATGTGGGGCAGGAGAGGCATTTTAATCCATTCCTGAGTTGAACAATCGTCCTCCATTTAGCGGAGTCCCTGGTAGATAAACGAGTGCTCGATCACACTGAATAAGATGGAAAGTGTCATTCTGAACGGAACGTAGTGGAGTGAAGAATCTCCCCCAGCGGTGCCTGAGATTCTTCGCTGCCGATCGAACGATGAAGATTGTTCAATCGGGCTCAGAATGACAATTCATCATCCTCTCAGTGACAGACTACCAGGTACCTTCGGCTACTTTTATTCGAGTGCCAGGATCGTATTTGAGAAATGCGCGAATTTATTAATGGTGCAGAAGCGATAGTCAAAGGGGCGATTGATGCGGGGTGTGATTTTTTTGCGGGATACCCCATTACACCGGCCACGCCGATATTACTTCAGATGAGCAGTCTTCTACCCCGGGTTGGGGGGATCGCCATCCAGGCAGAAGATGAGATCTCAGCATTGGGATTCTGCATAGGCGCGGCTCTGACGGGAGCCAGGGCAATGACAGCAACCAGTGGTCCCGGGATCAGCCTATTCAGCGAGCAAATTGGCATGGCGATCATGGTGGAAGTGCCGGTCGTAATCGTAGACTGTCAGCGCATGGGACCGTCTACTGGCGGGGCAACCACCGGCGCTCAGGGGGACGTTCAATTCCTGCGCTGGGGCACTTCCGGTGGTTACCCTGTTATCGTCCTCGCTCCGACGAACGTCACCGATTGCTATAATCTCACACTGCGAGCTTTTGACCTGGCGGAACGCTTCAGAACACCGGTTTTCCTGGCCACGGATAAGGATACCGTGTTGAACAGGACTACCGTAGACAAATCCGAATTTGATGATGTGGTAGTGAGGGATCGAATTAATGCGCCGGCTGATGTAGAATACGTCCCCTACCGGTTTGATCGTCCTGCAGAAGTGCCCGCCATGTCTTCGTTTGGTGGTCCCCATATTGTGCGCCTCACGTCCTCCTCACATGATGAACGGGGATATTTGATCAAAGATGCCCCCAATATCGAACGCATCAACCAGCATTTGAGCGCCAAGATTCTCGAGTCTGTTGGCGAAATTTCGCACGTCCACCTGGATCTACAAGAGGGGGCAGAGACAGTGATCATCAGTTACGGCAGCGCCTCATTGGCTGCAGCCGAGGCGGTTGAAATAGCTCGTTCGTTGGGTGTGCGTGTGTCAACCCTGATAGTCTACTCACTATGGCCCGTCCCAGAGCGGGAGATCCAATCGGTATTGCAGGGCGTCACGCGGGTTGTGGTCCCTGAAATGAATACCGGTCTCTACAAAAGGGAGATTGAACGCCTGGCAAGAGACCATCAGGAAGTCATCGGAGTGAACCGCGTCGACGGTGGACAAATCACGCCGTTTGAAATCCTTGACCGTGGAGGTATCCAGTGAGCATAGACAGCTACCTGGATGATGCGCAGCTGCCGTATCCCTTCTGCCCTGGTTGCGGGCACGGTAAGATCCTGGACGATCTCAATGCAGCCCTGGTCAGGCTGCAGTTGGATCCCCACAAGGTAGTCATTGTCACAGATATCGGTTGTAGTGGTTTATCGGATAAATTTTTTAAAACAAACGCCATCCACGGGCTGCATGGTCGTTCGATCACGTACGCAACGGGCATCAAACTTACCAATCCGCAGCTTACGGTGATTGTATTAATGGGGGACGGTGGCTGCGGCATCGGTGGTCATCACCTGATCAACGCCGCACGTCGTAATATTGGGGTGACGGTGTTGGTCTTTAATAATTTAAATTACGGGATGACAGGGGGAGAACATTCGGTCACTACGCTGTTGGGAGCCAAAACGGCCACCACCTGGTACGGTCACCTGGAACGCCCAATGGATGTATGTTCCACAGTTAAGGTGAATGGGACCAGCTTTGTGGCTCGCACGACCACGTTTGATAAAGGTGCTCCGGACATATTCCTAGAGGCGATTCGCAACGATGGTTTTTCTCTGGTTGATATCTGGGAGTTATGCACTGCGCATTACGTACCGAATAATCGTTTCGGTAAGAAAGAACTTCTTGCGGCCTTATCTAAAAATAATTTTTCCACGGGTATTTTGCACCGTGAACCGAGAGTTGAGTACAGCCGGGCTTATCGATTGGCAGTCCAGGGGGAAGATGGGTGGTCAGAGGACGTAACGAAGTTGGAGCCAAGGTATGAGCACTTTATTAGCGGATCACTGAGCTGTATCATTGCTGGCTCGGCTGGTATGAAAATCGGTTCGGCAGCTACGATGTTCTGCCAGGGGGCCATCCTGGCAGGCTTATGGGTCACACAGAAGAACAATTACCCCGTGATGGTCAAATCCGGTCACTCGATATCCGAAGTAATACTCAGCCAGGAGCAGATACGCTCGACCGGGATTTCCAAGCCGGACCTGATGTTTGTATTATCTGTGGAGGGTTTAGAGAAGACGCGCTCTCAAATCGCTTCACTAACCGAGGAAGACGTTCTATTTATCAATGCACGCCTGCTGCCGGTGACCACTTTTGCTCGCGTAATCCCGATCATGTTTGATGGACTGGGGTGGAAAAAAGAATTCTGGGCCGTCATGTGTCTGGCAAAGGTAATGCGTCAGGTGAACTTATATCCGCTTGAAGCGCTGCGTGATGCTGCCAGGCTGCGGTCGAATTATGCTGAAGAATACCTGGCTGCGATTGCCGCAAGTGAAGGCCTTATTATCGATGTGGGAACCTGATGGATTGGTACTCCCACCGTTACCCTGAAACAGTGCAATTCGCCGAAAGAAACTATACAAACAGTTAGAACGCATGCGGCGAATTGCTTAAGTAATCGGCCATAATCAGGCTGGGATCTTGTTAAACTACTTTCAGCCGATTACACAGTGCAAAGTTCTTTTAACTTACTGGAGCGTTGCCATCCAATTGGGCAACGCTCCGTTTACTGAATAACTTGATTGCCTATCACCGGTTACATTTGACCATGATTTACTTCGCGTAATCGATCGCCCTGGTCTCGCGGATCACGGTCACTTTGATCTGCCCGGGATATTGCATCGTCTCTTCGATCTTCTTAGCCACGTCGTTTGCCAGGGTCATGGCTTCCAGGTCGTCGATGTCCTCAGGTTTTACGAAAATGCGGATTTCCCGTCCTGCCTGCAATGCATAGCTCTGGGTAACCCCTTTGTTCGAGTTGGCAATCTCCTCTAACGAACGAACGCGCTTGAGGTAATGCTCCAGGCTCTCACGTCGTGCACCCGGTCTGGCGCCGGATATGGCATCGGCGGCTTCAACGATCGCCGCTTCGAGTGACACTTGCTCCACTTCGTGGTGGTGCGCGGCGATACAGTTGACCACTTCAGGGCTCACTCCGTAGCGTTGTGCCACTTCAGCGCCGATCTGGGCGTGTGTCCCTTCCACGTTATGATCGATAGCTTTACCCAGGTCGTGAAGCAGTGCTCCAGCTTGGGCGATTTGTACATTGGCTCCCAACTCGGCGGATATTGTTGCCGCCAGCTTTGCAGTTTCCACGGCATGGGAAAGTTGATTCTGCCCGTAAGATGTGCGGTATTTCAGCCGCCCGAGTGTCTTGATGATCTCCGGGTGCAGGCCGTGGACACCGGCTTCATACGAGGCTTGTTCGCCAGCTTCTACGACAATCCGGTCTACTTCTTTCTGCTCTTTTTTCAGCACCTTCTCGATGTGGGCGGGATGGATCCTGCCATCCTGGATGAGCTTTGCCAGGGCGCGGCGAGCAACCTCCCTGCGCACTGGATCGAAGCTGGATATAGTGACCGCTTCGGGTGTGTCATCGACGATGACGTCTACACCGGCGGCCTGTTCGAAAGCATGGATATTCCTTCCATTGCGTCCGATGATCCTGCCTTTCATATCTTCGGATGGTATGGGGACTACCGAGGTGGTTATTTCGACCACATGCTCGGATGCCACGCGTTGAATGGCCGTAACGATCAGCTTGCGCGCCCGGGTCTCACCTTCTTCGCGCGCTTCCAATTCAATCTGGCGGATGATGCGCGCCATATCGGCGCGTGCATCCTTGGCAACGTCTTCGAGAAGCTTTTCACGTGCCTCATCCACGGTCATTTGAGATATCTTCTGCAGTTCTTCGATCTCTTGGTCGTGCAGCTTCTCTATCTCGTTGGCGCGCTTGTCCATGGTACTCTGGCGCCGGTTAAGATTCTGCTCTCTGTTTTCGATTCTGTCGATCTTTCTGTCCAGCTCTTCGCGCCTATTTTGAAGCCGGTCTTCTTCACGACTGAGTTCTTTACGCCGGCGCCCTGCCTCGTCCTCTGCTTTTTTGAGAGCTCCGATGGCTTCATCACGTGCTTGCAACTCGATTTTACGCGCCCTTTCTTTCGCATCTTCGAGTATCTGACTGGCCTCATCCATCTGCTTCCTTCTGGCCTTTTCGACCTGGTTTTGTTTAATTAAGTATCCCAGGCCTATGCCAATTGGAAGTGCGAAGAGGATTGTTATAATCACAACCCAAATCAATGCACCATTACCTGCCATAATTTTGCCTCATTAAAATTTGATTTTTCCATCTGATTTCGTTTGTTGATCTTCCCAAATCTGGGAGATCACTTCTTTACTGACCTGGTAGTTGAATCCACGCCGGGAGAGGAATCCATACATTTTTTTGCGGAAACCTTCCCACTCGAGATTTTGCAGCTTGCGGGATTGCTTCACCGCTGCGTGATAGGCCAGTTTTTCCTCATCAAGTCCTTCTAGTGTCTGTTCAATGATTCCTTGGTCGATGCCTCGCTGCCTGAGTTCATAAACCAACAAGCGCCTGCCGCGGGGACGCAGTTCAGACCGGTTTTCGACCCATACTTGTGCGAAGTGCACATCATCTACCATACCGTTATCTCTCAGGCGTTCAAGAACAGTTTCTTGCACTTCATGCGTAATATCATGTTTTTGAAGGTTCTGGCGTACTTCTTTTTCTGAGCGTGGTCGATAACTCAAGTACGTTAGCGCCTGCTTGTAAGCTGTCTCGCGGGCATCTTTGTCCTGCAGTTGAGTGATTTTGTCGTCGTCAATTTCCTGTCCAACATGCAGCCAGGCGGCTACGATACGTGCCAGGCCAAACGCAAATTCTCCATCTAAAAATACATTCACTCGCTGGCGATTACGCTTCTGTACAGTGAGCCTGGTAATTTTATGCTTCATAGAAACAAAAAACAGCCTTGATCCTGCCTCGACAGGCCACGGCTGCTTACTTTAAGATCTCAATTTTAGTAAATGGTGATTTACTATAGAGCAAGTCTCTGTTCTACAATTCCATGACCACGATAACTGGAATGTGAACCCATGCCCTATGTAAAAGTGGAATCCGACGCTAATTTCCTTGATTTCTGTGCAATTACTTTGTTCCTACATCGGCAAGTTCTCACTATAATGCCGGTCAGTACACCATTACAAGATGGACCAAGAGATCCTATTTTACTGATTTTTAATCAGTTTCCAGCACCTCATGATGAGATGCTGTTGTGCCAAGCCGTGGCCGCGTCAATGATTAAAAAAATTATTAAGCGACGCAGCTAATGATATTTTACGTCAGCCATATCAGGTTGACCACTGTTCGTTTAAATACGGGTCAACGGATAATTTGCCAACGCATCCTGTTTTTAATCTTCGCCACGATCCTGCTCTTCTGCCTGGCAATCTAAATGCATGCTCAGGTCGATGGATTCAGGAATGGTGGTATCAACCTCTGGCGGATGACCTGTTCGATTTCCCTGGCCAATGTGGCATCCTGTTCCAGGAACTTGATTGCAGTCTCACGTCCTGACCCCAATTGCAGGGCTCGATAAGAGTACGATGACCCTTTCTGCTCGATGATCGCCAGTTCCTTGCCCAGGTCAAATATTTCGCCAGTTTTACTTACACCTTCATTATACATTATATCAAGTTCTGTGCCAACGAAACAGGGTGCTAATGAATTTTTTACTATCTGCACACGAACTGTTTGCCCGCAGATTTTATTCCTAATTTGGATGGGAGCCATCGGTGTTAATTTTAGCAGTACGGCTGCATGCATTTTAAGCGCCAATCTGGCGGGATTTTCTTTCAGCTTATGGTAGATCACACGCTTCGGATAAGTGCGGTTGGTGAACAGAAGAGTTGATTTGGTGCGCTGAATTACGGGGGCTAATTTTTGAAGTGTTCGTGAAAGAAGTAGATTGACGGATGTGTCGCCTGACCTGGTCAGTTCTGCAGCCATCTCGGCTTCGGGTATTAAAGTGCTGATGGAGTCCACCACCACGATGCTGGCAGCTCCGGAGCGGGTAATCGTTTGGACGATCTGCAGAGCCTGTTCTGCGTCCATGGGTTCCGATACGATCAAGCGATCCAGATCGACACCACAACGTTCCGCATAACGAACATCAAGCGTATGATCTGCATCGATAAAGGCGCATATCTCCCCCAACGATTGGGCTTCTGCGATGATGTGCTGGCAGATCGTGGTCTTGCCGCTGGATATTGGACCATAGAATTCACATATTCGCCCGCGCGGGATACCACCTAAGCGCAGAGCGATATCCAGCCGCAGGGATCCGCTTGGGACGACATCCACGCTGGGAGATGGAAACCTGCTGCCATTAATTCCGCCATGCAATTCTTCTCTATCGGACATTTGGGATATCGTTTCAGTATCTTTGGTATCAAAACAATCGATCCAGTGTTTCCGTTTGGGAGGTTATTTTAGCATAGGCGTTTACTGGCGTCTATTAAGTGTCCTGTAAAACATGCACGCTTAGAAAAAATCGTAGTTAGAACACGAGCGCTCCATCAAACACCATCGTTTAGATTGATCAGTTCATAGATGGAACACTTTAAGCGATGTCCAGAGGCCTATCAGGGGCTTGCCATATGAACCATTCATGCTTGACAAAGCTCTGCCATTAACCTGCGGCAGGATTTATAATTTGGAATAAATCAGACGGCAGATCTGGCAGCTTAACAGCGTGGTTCCATTCTTGAAACGACATAGGGTACCGTGCGTGCCAGTTTGGTTTGGTGTTAGAATCAGTACATGAAATGACAGGTTATCCATTGAAAATGTGACAAATGGAACTATCCATATACATACGTGTGTGCGATGATTGTGAGACTGGTTTCTTAGAACATGGCAGCATCAGAAATTTGCACTGCAGCTGCGGTTTTCATCAACCTGAGCTCAATGTGAGCGACATACTTTACGATCGAAAGGATAAAAAATGAGTAAAATTACCCGCGAAGATGCTCTAGAGTACCATCGTCTTGGTGGCAAACCTGGGAAAGTTGCCATCGTGCCGACCAAGCCCATGGAAACACAGCGTGACCTGGGGCTGGCATACACGCCCGGTGTAGCTGTGCCTGTGTTGGAGATCGCAGAAGATTCGGACCTGGCTTATGAGTATACTTCAAAGGGCAATCTGGTCGCGGTAGTCTCTAATGGTACGGCAATTCTTGGTCTCGGGAATCGCGGTGCGTTGGCCAGTAAACCTGTCATGGAGGGGAAGGGGGTATTGTTTAAAAAATTCGCAGATGTGGATGTTTTTGATATCGAACTGGATAGCCTGGATCCCGACGAAATTATACGCGTGGTGGCCGCCATCTCACCCACGTTTGGCGGCATCAATCTTGAAGACATCAAAGCGCCGGAATGTTTTTATATTGAGGAAACCCTCAAGGAGATGCTCGATATTCCCGTCTTCCACGATGATCAGCATGGAACGGCCATAATATCCGGCGCTGCACTGCTCAATGGTCTGGAAGTTGTGGACAAACGTATCGAGGAAGTCAGGATCGCAATTTCAGGGGCCGGTGCATCCGCCATTTCTTGTGCGGAACTGATGGTGCGCCTGGGTGTCAACCGCGAGAATATCATGCTGGTTGATTCGCGCGGAGTGGTCTATAAAGGGCGGACGGAGGGGATGAATAAATACAAAGAGCGCTTCTCGGTCGAAACTGCCGCTCGCTCACTCACGGACGCTGTCAACGGCGCGGATGTCTTCTACGGTCTCTCGATTGCCGATATCCTCACCCCGGAGATGATCATCAACATGGCGGAACGACCGTTAATCTTCGCCATGGCTAACCCTGATCCGGAGATCAAGTATGAATTGGCTCGCGAGACCAGGCCGGACGCGATCGTAGCTACGGGTCGTTCCGATTATCCCAACCAGATTAATAACGTGTTGGGTTTCCCCTTTATCTTCCGTGGCGCGCTGGATGTGCGGGCGAAGGCCATCAATGAGGAAATGAAAATTGCTGCAACCAGGGCACTGGCAGACCTGACCAAAGAAGATGTCCCGGATAGTGTGCTGCGGGCTTATGGCTTGAACAGCCTCCAGTTCGGACCCGATTATATCGTCCCCAAGCCTTTCGATCCGCGTGTTATTCTATGGGAGTCCCCCGCCGTAGCCAGGGCTGCCATGGAATCTGGGGTTGCTCGACAGCAGATTGACCTGGAGAAATACCAACAGGAGCTGGCCTTCCGTCAGGGGATGGGTGAGCAGGTGCGCTACTACATCATGAACAAAGCCCGCACCAGCGAGCCAAAGAAGCGCGTGGTGTTTGCCGAGGGTGAAGAACCCAAGATTATCCGCGCCGCCGCCCAGGTTGCCGATGAGGGCATCGGTACCGCCATCCTTATTGGACGTCAGGACGTGATCGAGGCCAGCATCGAAACGCTGGGTCTGAATTGCTGTCCGGAGATCGTCAACCCGGAGAATTTCGATAAAGTCGACGAGTACGCGGACGCTTATCACGATCTGCGCAAGCGAAAAGGCGTTGCTGTGAGCGATGCCAGGAAGCAGGTTCTCCAACCGAACATCCTGGGACCAATGATGGTCAAGATGGGGGATGCGGATGCTTTCGTTTCCGGTCTGACGTACGATTACCCTGAAGTTATCCGGCCGGCTCTGCAAATCCATCACACGCATCAAGGTGCCAAGATTGCTGCCGGTGTATACATTATTGTCGTCAACAATCGCACTTTTCTATTCACAGATGCAACCGTGAACATCGATCCCACGGCGGAAGATTTAGCAGAAATTTCCTGCCTGGCCGCTGATTTTGCCCGCCAATTGGGTATGGAGCCACGTGTAGCCCTGTTGTCCTTCTCCAATTTTGGCAGCACGCCCCATCCATTGTCTGATAAAGTTCGCCGGGCGATCGAAATCATCCGCAGTGATTGCCCGGATTACGATGTGGATGGAGAAATGCAGGCCGACACGGCTGTTGTCCCGGAAATCATCGATGAACGCTACCCATTCAGCCAGGTAAGAGATGCCAACGTGCTGGTCTTTCCTTCTCTCGAATCCGCAAACGTAGGCTATAAATTACTCGCCCGGCTTGGTAACGCCCAGGCCATCGGGCCGATCTTGCTCGGGATGGGTGCACCGGTGCACGTTCTGCAAACAGGCGACGAAGTGCGTGATATCGTGAACATGGCTGCCGTCGCAGTGATGGATTCCATGAGCCGGGATTAGTTTCCAATCTACGCTGCAGCAAAAACCGGTCGGTGCAATTCATCATTTCTCCGACCGGTTCACTTTTTAATCCATTTTCACAGCTGCTCTGGAACGCCGTGCTGGAATCCCGCGGGTACTTGTGCATCGGTTTGTTTCTAAAACACTGGATCATTGAATGGTACTGTGGCTGATTGCCTGATCCCTTTTTATCATGTTCCGACAATGTGGTAACATTACCCCGTTCTGCAAATCATCTGGAGGTGCCCTTGTTTTCTGTCCAACGCATCTGTTTTGTCTGCTTGGGGAACATCGTTCGGAGTCCGTTAGCTGAGAATCTGTTCATTAATCTGGCTGACCAGGCCGGTGTAGCCGGCAGTTACGAAGTAGATTCAGCCGGCACCAGTGCCTGGCACATTGGTGAACCTCCGGATTCGCGTATGCGCAGGGAGGCTGCCAGGCACGATCTGTCGTACGATGGGCGTTCCAGGCAGTTCCAGCATCGCGACCTGGACCGTTACGACCTGATCCTGGCCATGGATAAGGAGAACCATGATGATTTATCCAACATGGCCAGAACACCCGAACAAGAAGCTAAAATTCACCTGCTGCGGGATTACGATCCACGAGGTGGATCTAATCTCTCCGTTCCAGATCCCTACTACGCCGGCCGGGACGCCTTTGAAGAGGTATACGTGATAATCGAACACTCTGTGCGTGGGTTATTGCAGCAGTTGGAGGCAGACAGGCAAGAAAACAAGTAAACAATGTAGACAATGTAAACAGTGTAAGCAAGTAAACAAGTAAACAATGTAAACAATGTAAACGAGTAAACAAGTAATTCATGTTCATGAACTTTTCGATTACCTGCCTGCTTATTTGTGTACATGTGTACTAAAATTGAGCATGATCCCTGAAGCAGTTCAAACCTGGCTCGAAAATAATGACCACGGCAGCGTGCGATCTTCCCGCTCCGTGGGAGGCGGCTGCATTAATGACGGTGCCATCCTGCAGACGACCTCAGGAGCGACCTTTTTCCTGAAAACCAACCGGCATACACCACCAGATATGTTCGCCCTGGAGGCGGAGGGTTTAGTCGCGCTGCGTTCAACCGAGGGCGCCCCGGTGGTCCCCGAACCCTACCTGCACGGCTCCGATTTTTTACTCTTAGAGGACCTGGCCCCGGCGAAGCGTAAGACGGATTACTGGGAAAATTTTGGGCGGCAGTTAGCAGCGCTGCACAATCAAACCAATCCCCAGTTTGGATTTCATCACGATAACTACATTGGCAGCACCACGCAGCCCAACCCCTGGACGGAAGATGGATACGCGTTTTTTGCTCAACAGCGCTTGCTCTTCCAGGCCAGGCTGGCTAACGAACGCGGCCTGCTCCATCGATCTGATGTCCTGCGTACAGAAAAATTGGCAAACCGGCTGCGGGAGCTTGTTCCAGCGCAGCCAGCGTCTCTCATTCACGGTGACCTGTGGAGCGGTAATGCGACCAGCGACTCGAGGGGTGAGCCTGCTGTTATCGATCCGGCTGCTCATTATGGCTGGGCGGAAGCGGAGCTGGCCATGACGGCCCTGTTTGGTTCATTTCCGGGAGTCTTTTACCACGCATACCAGGAGGTGCGAGAGCTCGAGCCGGGATTTGAAGACCGCTACCCGGTTTACAATCTCTATCACCTGCTGAACCACCTGAACCTTTTTGGTGGTGGTTACCTGGGGCAGGTGCAGTCAATCTTGAATAGATACGGCGCTTTTTAGCGGCGGGTAAAATGACGATTTGGAGGTATTTTTGTCCCACAGATCAAGAGAAGTGGATGCGTATATCGATAACCTCTCTGCAGAACGCAAGCAGGCGCTGACCTCCTTGCGAGAACTGGTGTTTGAAATTGTTCCCGGTGCAGACGAAAACATGCAGTACCGTATGCCAACATACGCCTATCAGGGGCACAAATTTTGTGCCTTTGCTTCTCAGAAGAATTACATCAGCCTTTATATTATGAATACAAAACTTGTCGACGAGCACAGGCAGGAGCTGGCAGGTCTGGACGTAGGAAAAAGCTGCATTCGTTTCAGGAAATGGGAGAAGCTGCCTGTAGAGACCATCAGGCAGATATTGGAGGAATCGGTTTAGGGTGAAATGGATCAAAGAGGTACTTAATAAGGCGCCTCAAAAAACACGTCCCCAGCGCCAAGAAAAAAATCAGCTGCTGGAGCCAGGCAGATTGGTGGACGGGGAACTCGAGCTGGTTCTATTCCGCAGTTATCACGCCAAGGCGAACAACGAGACTGTACCAACCTATCGCTTTAAGATGTTCATTGGGGGGGAAGATGGCGAGGAAGTCGGACGTATTGACCTGCGCGTGAGAGACACTGAGCGGATTATTATGTACCTGGGCCATATCGGTTATCGTGTCAGTCCTAAATATCGCGGCAGCCACTACGCAGCCAGAGCTACCAGGCTGCTGCTGCCTCTGGCTCGCAGTCATGGTATGGAGACCCTGTGGATCACCTGCAACCCGGAAAACTTCCCCTCACGCAGGACATGTGAGCTTGCAGGGGCAATCCTAGTTGAAATCGTTGACGTACCTAAGAACTCCGATTTCTACACGGCGGGGGAGAAGCAGAAATGTCGTTATCGGTTGGATTTATAATAATGTGTAACCTTTGGTATAGTAATTGCATCAAATAAAAGAAACACGAGAAAGCACATCTAAATTTAAAGGAAATCATAATCTTGATCTAAGTCTGTATTAATGCCGCTGTGGTATCTTATATCATCCAATATTATTAAGGTCGTGCGTGTCAAAACATAAAATCCAAGAGATCAAAGAAGAAATTCAAGACATGATAACCGGTCGCAAGAATCTGATCGATTCATTGCTGCCACCGCTCCTATTTGTGATTATTAATTCGACAATCGGGTTTGAGGCCGCGATTTGGAGCTCGCTTGTATTAGCCACGGTGATGGCAGTTGTGCGCATCATACGCGGCCAATCAGTACTCTCCGCTCTGGGTGGTATTGGCGGGGTCTTAGTTGCCATCCTGGTTTCCAAGACGCTGGGTCGTAATGAAAGTTTTTTCCTGCCCGGGATCCTGTCGAACCTGGTTTGGTTGGTGCTGATAATCGCCAGTCTGCTGATTGGAAAGCCATTATTAGCCTGGGGCAGTTATTTTATGCGTAAATGGCCATTAGATTGGTACTGGCATCCCAGGATACGCCCGGCGTATATGGAAGTGAGCCTGATCTGGCTGTTTTTCCTGGCTGTGCGCTCGACCTTGCAGTTGTTTCTCTACAACAACCAGGCGGTTGATGAATTAGCGATATTAACTCTAATCACCGGCGCACCGGCAACGGTGACATTATTGGTAGCCAGCTACGTATACGGAAATTGGCGTTTGAACCAGTTAAGGGGCCCCAGCGTCGAGGAGTATCAAAAAGGGATCCTTGCTCCATGGACAGGACAGAGCAGGGGATTTTAATCGCCGCTGTCCCACAAAAACTGCATAAACGCCTCATCCCCGACCCTTAGAAGCGGCTTATAGGCCGCTTTTTGTTTTAGCTAGAGAAAACCGTAGTGTAATCTGATAAAATTGAGGGGTGATAGCTGCGGAGATTGAAAATTCCAATGAACTCGCGTGAACGAATATTAACGGCCATAGACGGTGGAGAACCGGACCAAGTCCCATGTGCGCTCGGCTTCTACCGCGTAAATTTAGAGCGCCTGGCCCCACAGAGCGCCAACACGGATGGCCTGGTGGACATTCGCTTTGTACGCTTCCCGATCTCACCTGAGGAAAGGGAGCTTTCCAATAAAGCCAAACCCTACACGGGGGATACCAGGATTGGGACTCAGAGCCAGGTGACCACGTATGCCCGCTGGAGCTACCTGCCGCAGAGTCCTGACCATCGCAATCCCCTGGCGATGGCTAAATCGCTAGATGACCTGCGCAATTTTCCCTATCCAGATTTAAGCGCGCCTTATCGGGTGGATGGATTGTCGGGGCAGGTGGCTGCAATTCACTCTCGAGGTCTGGCTGCGGGAGGGAATTTACCCCACCTGGGTGGAGAACTCTTCGAAGCTGCCTGGCGCCTGCGCGGGCTTGAGAATTTCCTCATCGATTTGGTCGAACGCCCGGATTGGGCGCATTATCTGCTCGATCGCCTGACCGATCTGGCGCGCCGTAACGCCGAGACGTTTGCTCGTTGCGGAATCGATGTGCTGGCGCTGGATGACGATATCGGTATGCCCGGATCGATGATAATCAGCCCCACTACGTGGCGAACGTTCTTCAAACCCAGGTTGGAAACCATCATCCAGGCTGGACGTTCCATCCAACCCCGCCTGCGTATTCTGTACCACAGCGACGGATACTTCGAGCCGATCATTGGCGATCTGATTGAGATCGGGGTCAACGCCATCAACCCGGTACAGCCCGACCACATGGATGCGCTTCGAATCCGGCAGCAGTACGGCACGCGCATCGCCTTATGGGGGACCGTTGGAACCCAGGTCGCATTCAGTTTCAACAGCCCGGGACAAATCCGCCGCGAGGTGCAGGAAAGGTTGGACGACCTCGGGCGCGCCGGCTTGATCCTGTGTCCGGCTTATGATATCGACGAGCCCGATATCCCCTGGGAGAACGTGTTCGCGTTTGTAGATGCCGTGCGAGACTTTGGTTGATTCTATGGGGTAAAACGGACCCGTAAATTTCAAAGCATTAGTTATGTCAATGGCGGGTTAAAAAGTCTACTTTTTATCAAAGAAAATGTCCGTCGGCCTCCTTGCCCTGACCTTCCTCACCTCTTTAGGCCTCGGTTGGTTGCCCCTCTTCTACGATCAAGGCGCCGGGGACGGCGCCGTAGCATGATCGAGTGTACGAGTCAAGTGCAATTTTCTTGCGTAATTAAATCTCCTCAAAGCGATCTATTGCCGTGTTCTTTCTCGCCTGGTGCGGATCGTAAACACGCCCGTTCATCACCACGTAAACACCTTCGGGTTGGGTTTGTAAAGCCAGGATGGCACAGCCGACGTTGAATGCAGCGTCGGTTTCCTTAAAGGCGTACGGCTGCATGGCGCCCGTGAGCACGATTACTTTGTCGGGGATCGCACTGAGCGTTCTGGCAGTCTCTAGCATGCTGTCTGTTCCGTGGGTGATCAGGATCAGGGGATGGGGGTCGCTTCTTACGCGCTCGAATATATGTTGGCGATCCTGATCCGTGATGTCCAGGCTGTCCTTCCTGTTAAGCTCCTGGATCTCGTATTCAAAATTGACGTTCGCCTCCCCCAAGATGTGCGCGATCTGAGGCTCACCAACAATGAAGCTGCTTTCCTGCGTGGAGTAATATTTATCTATCGAGCCACCGGTGGTAAATATTTTTATCTTCATGCGGGATACAGGTTCTTCTGGTAGGGTAGGGTTCCAATTTTTTACTTCATAGCAAGATAGGGCGAGGAATCACCTTGCCCTATCGTACAACTAGCGAATTCTATTTTGCTGTGTGTTCCGTTTACGCCGATTAATTAGAAATAATCAATCACGAGCGGAACACCTTCGAATGAGTCAAGGATGTCGCTACCTGTTTTCAGGTGGAAGCAATATCCTTGGTAGAGCACTAGTAGCTTACCGCACGCGGTAGTTTCTTGGCCTGTGCAACCCAGTCTTCCACGTCTGCCTGTGTCGGCAGCTGGCGTACCAGCTTCTTCTTCTCGTTCGTCTCTTGCAGCTTTTGGTACAGGTTCTTGGGGTTGCGCTGCGCCAGCTCGCGTACGGTGTCTACACCCGCCTCTTCCAGCAGGTCGGAATATTCTTCGCCCACACCTTTGATGCGGAATAAGTCAGAAAGGTTGACCCACTCGAGGATCAGTTTCTCGCTGATACCACTCTTCTCAGCGATCTCTTGTCTGCCCTTTGGAGCTGCGCCAGCTTTCAACAACGCTTCGGTGGTGACAATGCCGATTTTTTTGAGTTCCACGGAATACTTTTTGCCGATACCCTCAATATTGATAATGCTTGCCATGATCGTTCCTCCTATAATTTATAGTAACTCTGGTTGATTATTTACCGCTTGGCAACCTGCCCAAATTTTTTAACATGCCAGGAGCCCGACCACCTTCGACGAGGATATTGGGCTGGCTTGTATAGGGTCCAGGCTGCATCTTCTTGATGTTGTTAGTACGGTGTCCACGGCTGTTTATGAATTTTATCATTGATGCCGGTTTTCCTGTGGATGCTGATTCCACAAGGTGGCTCACAATTATTCTCCCTGCTCTTCTTCAGCGGCTTTCTTTGCGTCTTCCTCCATCTTCACCCGCAGGCTGAGCGGACGCATGTCCGTCCATACCTCTCCAATATAGGAGAGGCACTCTTGCTTCTGTCCGCTTACGCCAACTTCACGCCAGCCGAGTGGAATCTCGCGACCTTCTGGCCAGATGGAGTATTGTTCTTCATGATTTACAACGACAGTATAAATCGTGGTATCTTCGCGTTCTTCTCTCATCGGTCTATCACTCCTTAACTATAATTTAATATAATAGAGAATGGGGTAATTTTACCCTAAGGTTCGACAGTTGAGTAGGGGTAATTTATGATCAGATTAAATATGTGCATAAAAAGCAGCCAAAGGCGTTTTTTTGTGGTCGGGATAGTAGAAATCTGCGCCGATGCGGCATTAACTACCCCGATTAATCCACACTAACCAGCACCTGTGCAAATTACCTTGAGGGTCACGCTGTCCATTGGTTGGCGTCCGTGACCGGGATAGATTTTTTCCGCTTGAAGAGCTTGGATACGTCTAAGGCTGTCTGGTATCTGGGACCAATCTGAGGCGTAGTAGCGCTGTGCGTGGGGCCTGCCTTTCGTTGAAAGCAGGTCGCCAACAAAAACATGACGGTTTTCTACCCAGAGACTGCTGGAGCCTGGGGTGTGTCCGGGTGTTTTGACGATTTCAGCAGCCATTCCGTAGGCATTCAGGTCGTCCCCATCCTGCATGAGTAAATCAGCCTGCACAGCTGCAGCGCGGAAATAGGTTTCGATCATGGGTAAAAACCATTTGATCACCCGGCCTCGCCCGCGCACTTCTCCTAGCCTGGTTTCTCCGTTGGCCATGGCCTGCGCGTCTGCGCCGTGGATGGCGATTGGGGCACCGGTAATACACTTCATCGCCGCTGCACTCCCGTAGTGATCGATGTGCGCATGTGTGATGAAGATCAGCTTCAGATCATTTCGTCCCAGGAAATCCATATACCGAAGGATATGCCGCTCGTCACCGGGCATACCGGCGTCCACCAGGAACATCCCTGATGAATCTTCGATTAAGTAAACGTTTGCCAAACGCAGTGAGATCGTGTGAATGCTGACCAAAAGATTTTATCCTGAGGATTTTTGTTTACCAACCTGATCGATGAGTCAGAAGTGCATAGCGGACCAGGTCTCGTTGATCGAAATCCTCTGCTCCGCTTTGATTTGCAAATTTTTTATCAATGTGCTTTTTGTCATGATTGAATAATTTTCCTTTTTGTGGAGTATTTTCATCGCAGAGAGATTAGTGATCAACCGCTACCGGATTATCATACCAGATCAACCTGGCAGGAGGAATGTTTTGACATCAAGGTTAATAATTTACACTGGTCGAACGTCAGATTCGATCCATCCTTCTTGCCTGGCAAAGCACCGCTCTCTGCAGGTCAACTGCTCGCCTGGTATGGGGACGGTACATCAGCCCCGCGGGATGCGTCGTAAAAATTATCCATCTTGGGACCCTGTCGATGGGTCCGCCCCCCGATGGTCAGTGCTGTGGTTTTGATCCTTTATGGTGGGGGA
>Ga0209013_10001257_pt1 | contig 23365 bp, 21 predicted proteins | sample Cruoilmetagenom2_FD_187291 | JGI IMG/M metagenome (GOLD analysis project Ga0209013, IMG submission 187291) | Oil polluted marine microbial communities from Coal Oil Point, Santa Barbara, California, USA - Sample 2 (SPAdes) (version 2) | ecosystem: Environmental > Aquatic > Marine > Oil seeps ... | reverse complement strand
AGAATATAAACTTAAAGTTTCGTAGTTTCTTCCTATATGGAGGTTAAAAGTTATACACTAAACAATCGGGAAATGAGTTTCACCAAATTGTTATAATAGGAACAGATATAAAGGCTTCTTAAGCCAGAGACTTTTCACAATACTTCAGACACTTTCTAACTTCCTCTATTGCATTTGAACCTTCAGGTATATCGTATTCCAATTCAATCGTAGCTGGAAATTTATATTTGTTATCCCTGATTAGTTGCAGGGCCTGGGTTATTGGCGTATCTCCGGTTCCCCATGGAAGATTCCCTTTTCCATGCTCAGGCGTTTGACGATCTTTGGTATGCATACTCATAATACGGTCGTGTTTACTCTTTATAATTTCAAGCGGGTCCGTATTTCCAGCGGCTACATAATGTCCTAAATCCAGATTCAAGGCGTTGTACTTTGATTGTTTTAAAGCCGTATCCCAAAAAGTGGGCGTCTGTTGTTCATGACCATGATAGGCTACGAAAATATCGTGTTTTTTGGCCATATCTCCCAGTTTTTGGGTATGTGCATCATCACCGGGGTGTTCCAACGTTACATGGCTTGCCCCCAAGGTTTTAGCTGCCCGCATGCCCCATTCAATTTCAGCATCAGTATTGTCCTTTCCAAAGGCCCCGGGTTTGAAGGCATAGATAGTAACACCAGCATCATTGTACATCTTTCTAAGTTCCACAAATTTATCCATGGGTACATTCGAACGCCATAGTGCCACTTCTTTTTTATAAGCTGCCATTTTTTCCTGCATTTCCGCGAATTCTTTTTGCTCTTCATCATTTAGGACTTCTCCTTTGCGTTTAGATCTCATAAGAGTGAAATAGGCGCGACGATCAACAGGATTTTCGGGTTTTCCGGCATAAGACTCGGCTGGATCACCCATGAGTTCAATGGCATTTATACCGCAATCTAATATGTACTTTAATGTGGCCTCGGCACTTTGATCTGGCATACTCCTGAAAGAATAAGTAATTACACCTATTTGTACGCCATTTATTATTGAATTTGGCTTGTTGTTGTTTTTTAGCATCGATGGAGCCGCAAAAAGTGAGGGACCCGTAATAGCAACACCAGCGACAAAAGCGGTGGATGTTCCAATAAACTTTCTTCTGCTAAAATTACTTTTGTTATTTTCCATAATGTTGTTCTTTTAGTGTTCTTTTAGTTTACCAACTTCTCATTTTGGAGTAAACCGAATATTTTCATTTGTCTCATGGACCACGGAATTTCTCCTTCTTCTTTCAAATTTCTTATTTGTGTTATTCTGATAAATTTCGCGGTAACTGCCTTAAATGATATGATGGTATTTTCGTTCTCACAGCTACCTTCAGCCACTGTTTGCCATTGTTTACCATCTGCAGAAATCAGGACCTCATAGTCCCTGGGATAGGTCTGCAGTGGAGGTGGGGCATCTGGTCTCCAGCCGAATCTTTTTGGAGGAGAGTTAAAATGAATTTCAGTCACTTCTTCCATTTTTGAAAATTCAATTTGAAACCACATTCCCTTTTTTTGTTTTTCTCCGGTGGTCCAGCCTTCAAAATTAAAAGCACCCAAAGGTGATGCCGTTCCACCTATTCTGGCAGGGGCAGAATGGCTAGCAGTAACCTCCCAGTCTTTGGCAGGAATTAAAATTTGTGGAATAGAGGACAAAAGCTCGTTGTATTGATATGAACCTTCATGGTCTACACTTTCAGACCGCACTTTGGCTACATCTTCAGGAGTCACTACATTGGCCTCATTATCCAGATATAATCTTACATAAGAAGTTACAGAGGCAATCCACTCATCAGATTGGTCTCCCATACCTACCATAATCCCTCCGGGATATGACTCTCCGTCTAAAGGGCCCTCCAGGCCATGGAGTAGCGTCTTTATAACATATTCCGGGTGAGCCTGAACATTTATAGACCCTGCCAAAGAAGGAGCCATAATAATGCCATTTCCCAGTTGTGTTCCTTTACCATCCGGGCCATGACACTGAGCACATAATTCATTAAAAATCTCCGCACCCCTTTCTATCTGTTCCTGTTGTACTTCTGTAAGTTTAGGTCCGGATCGGGATCCAAAACTTCTCATTTCTTTTGGGTTTAGGATTTGTTCCCCAACCAGCTGCACCCCCAAGGTCTGATTCTGAGTTAAGACAGACTTTATATTTTCCTCCAAAGAAGGAATTTTCAAATGATTTGAAGTCAGCATAGCCTGGATAACAACATCGGTGTTTGGATCCGATAGCAATTCTGCATAATATTTTTCCAGATCTTTTTTGCCCGATTTGGACAGTGACTCACTTGCGCGGAGTGCCTGAATCCGCATTCTTGGATTCGGGTCTTTTAATAGAACCTTTAGTAATTCAGGATCCAAGGAGTTTAACCCCTCCAATGTCCATAGGGCATGAAATCTTCCTAAAAGATTTTCACTTTTTTGAACTATTGTTTTAAGGGTAGGAACAACTGAACCATCGTTGGCCATAACGAGAAGTTGCTGCGCTTTATCGCGCCACCATCCATTAGGATGTTCCAGGTGTTTCACTAGTTGTGCCGGACTCTCCTCAAACATTCTGGGTTTTGTTTTATCGCGTGAATTTCCTTCATAAGAAATACGCCAGATACGTCCCAGACCTACTACTTTATCTAATTGGTATTGCTCAATCTTCGTTCGCAGATAGGTTCCTTTCTGCACCCATTGCCCCTCCTGAATTATCCCATGATACATATCCACGACGTACATGGTGCCATCCGGTGCAGTTGCCATGTCAACCGGCCTGAAAAGGGGATCTGTGCTGCGCAGGAATTCTGATTTTTCATCCTGATAAACATTATGCAGTTTAGTAAGCCCTTCTGTAACTACCGGGTTTATCTGACGGACGATCCTCGCCACCGGTTCTCCATAAAAATACTGTCCTATAAGTTCTTTCGGTAATCTGTCTCCCCTATAGATATCATTGCCTGCAGCTCCGGTAACCCTGTTCAGTGACCCATCAGGTTGGCGAACCTCGTCCATTCCTCCTTGCATGTCTGCAATCTTCACAGGCGCTCCCCAGGGAATTTCAAATCCTTCTTCAAATTCATTTTCTACCTCAAAATTCCCATAATGAATAGGAAACTGGAAGTAGGAGGGTACACCACTCCAACCGCCTTGAAACCATAGCTTCCCCTCATTGTCATGAGTAATGCCCCATTGAGCTCTGTTGTATCCGGTTTTTTCCCTGATCACCCCTCGAGGTGTTTCTTTTACCCGAAACGCATTAACCGTACTGTACAACCAATTATCCATTCCCCAGTACATAAAGGCTTGTTGATGCTCCACATTTCCTGACCGTCCAAATTTATCTGTAAAGAATTCCTTTTTATCTGCTATTCCATCCCCATCGGTATCGGTATATTTATAGACATTATCTGCATCCGATTCCATAGTAAGAATACAATCTTTACCATAGGGTAACACAAATCTGGGAAAGATAAGGTTATCCACAAAGGTGGTTCCTGACTCATAGATGCCATCGTTATTTTTATCTTCCCAACGTGATATTCTACTCACCGGTTGCAGGGTTCCGTCTGAATCGGCTGTTAGCATGTAAGTCCGTAATTCCAACACATACATTCGTCCGTTTCCATCAAAGGAAATAGCACCAGGTTGTTCTATCTCTGGTTCTGTCAGAATAGGTTCTATCTTATACCCGGGAGGTAATAGAAAGTGGGTGGCTTCTTCTTCCGGGTATAAAGGCAATACGGGAGATTTTGGTTCCAGATCAGCGCCTTTCCAGTTTTCACTTTCCGGATCTTCATCCTCAGGAATGGTTAATACAGGTAAGGTATCCGACATGGAACTAATTACTCGCTCAATAGGGTGAGGCCCCTCGCTTTTTGGTTTACAACCCGTGATAGAAAAGACAATTAGAAATAATAAGAAAAAACTATTGCGGGCCGGAATTTTTAAATCCACGGAGAATTTAATAATCATACTTTAGATTTAGAACAAACTGCGAATACCATACCAGATGAGCGAAAATTAATTATATTCAGCCCAACTTACAAGTGTTTAGTCAAACTTGTCTTAAAAGAATTAAGAAAACTTAGCTTTTTTCAATGTATCGTAACCTCTCTTTTTGGATCCTGATCCTTCTTTTAGTTAGCTGTAAAAATAAAACAGAAGAGGTTGCTTCTAAGGAGATGAAACATCCAAATGTAGTCTTGATTTTTACTGATGATCAGGGTTATCAGGATGTTGGGGTATTCGGAGCAAATGACATCCCAACGCCACACCTGGATCAGATGGCCGGCGAAGGTATAAAATTAAGTAGTTTTTATGCTGCCCAGGCAGTTTGCTCAGCCTCAAGGGCCGGGTTATTAACGGGTTGTTATCCTAATCGTATTGGGATTCACAATGCCTTTATGCCAGATAGTAAAATTGGGCTGCATCCTTCTGAAACCACTATTGCAGAAATGCTTAAAGCAAACGGATATGCCACCGGCATTTTTGGGAAATGGCATTTAGGAGATCATCCGGATTTTTTACCAACCAAACAAGGCTTTGATGAGTATTTTGGAATTCCATATTCTAACGATATGTGGCCTTTTCATCCACAACAGGGTCCTGTTTTTAATTTTGGGCCTTTGCCATTATATGAAAATGAAACCGTGGTAGACACCTTAACCAACCAGTCTCAATTAACCACGCAAATTACAGAGCGAAGCGTAGATTTTATAAACAGGAATAAGGATCGTCCCTTCTTTCTTTATGTACCCCACCCACAACCACATGTACCCTTGTTTGTCTCAGAGAAGTTTAAGGGAAAGTCTGGTAGGGGATTATATGGAGACGTCATTATGGAGATCGATTGGTCTGTAGGGCAGATTTTGAATGCCTTAAAAGTCAATAATCTGGATGAAAATACCATTGTAATTTTTACTTCGGATAATGGTCCCTGGTTATCCTATGGGAATCATGCGGGTAGTGCTTTGCCATTTCGGGAAGGCAAGGGCACGGCATGGGAAGGCGGTCACAGAGAGCCATTTATAATAAGATATCCCAATGGATTAAATGGCGGCCGGAATATTGATACCCCTGTAATGGCCATAGATATCTTACCTACGCTGGCCGAAATAACAGGTTCAGAATTACCTGATACCGTTATTGACGGCAAAAGTGTTTGGAAATTACTTAACGGAGATAGTAAAGAGAGTCCGCAGGAGGCTTATTATTTTTATTACAGGGTGAACGAACTTCACGGTGTCAGATATGGTAAATGGAAACTTTATTTCCCACATAATTACAGAACTATGAAAGGTCAGAAGCCAGGTAAGGATGGTCTTCCCGGCAATTACGTGTATTTAGATTTAAAAGAAATTGAACTTTATGATCTTTCCAGGGACTTAGGTGAAACCACAAATGTTGCCGGTGAATATCCGGAGGTCGTGGAAAAAATAAAACAGCTGGCAGATGCTATGCGAAAAAAATTAGGGGATTCATTGCAGGAAATAGAAGGAACTGAAATTAGACTGGCGGGTACCATTGAATGAGAAAACCATTTAAATTTAAACAATTCACCATTTACCAGGATCGTTGCGCCATGAAGATAGGCACAGATGGTGTTTTATTGGGTGCCTGGACGAACATCTCTAATTCACCCGAATCAATTTTAGATATTGGTTCCGGCACAGGCATTATAGGGTTAATGTTGGCTCAAAGATGTTATGCGGACACCATAGATGCCATTGAAATAGATGAGGATGCTTTTGAACAATGCGTAGAGAACTTCGAAGCTTCACCATGGGCAGACCGGCTTTTTTGTTACCATGCCTCTCTTGATGAATTCCTTGATGAGGTAGATGATAAATATGACCTGATAATTTCTAATCCCCCTTTTTATTCTGAAGAAGTCTCCAGCGGTGATAGTGCCAGAGACCTGGCCAGGCAGAATAGCTCCCTCCCTTTTAATCTTCTTTTTAAAGGGGTGTCTGGGTTGCTCTCGGAGAAGGGTATTTTTGCGCTTGTAATTCCTTATAAAGAAGAAAAGAGAGTGCTACAGGAAGCCTTAAAACTTAGACTTTATCCTGCACGGTTACAACGTGTAAAAGGCCATCCGGATTCTGAAGTTAAGAGAAGCCTTATAGAATTCCATTTTAAAAATACCGAAGTTTTGACAAATGAACTGATTATCGAAAAGTCAAGACACGAGTATACTGAAGATTATATAAATCTGACGAAAGATTTCTATCTGAAGATGTGAGGTTTAGTCTATTCTGTGAATGGGTCGGGTGAGGCAGGTAGGGCCACCCCCACCTTTATAACTGATTTCCTGGCCTTTATAAGTAAAAACAGTACATCCCGCCGCGCGCAAAGCATTTTCGGTATCAGGATTTCCGGCTACCATTATGCATTGCCTGGGGGCAATAGCCAGCACATTACAACCCATAGATTCAAATTCATATTCCGGAACCTCTATAAAACTAAATCCACGATGCAGCAATTCATTTCTGAATGAAATTGGCATTAGCGGGGAATAAACGACTGCCAGATCTTTATCTACCGGACTTAGTATGGACATTAAATGAAAGACATCTGTGGCACCTTTATAATGTGGAAGTTCTGCCACGACTACTTCAATTTTATAAGGGGCCAGCAGTTCTTTTAGCTGTGCAATTCCCGATGAATTAGTGCGATACGTATGCCCAACTGCCAAAGTATTTTTGTCTAACCAGGCCACATCACCTCCCTCAAGAGTCCCCGGGTTTTTTATAGTCCCAAGAATTGGAAGTTTATTGGCTTCAAAGTATTTCATTTGTGTGCCAGGTTCCGAAGCCCTTGATTGTTTGCCCATATTGCATATAATTATTCCATAATCTGTTGCTATACTGGCATCCCTGCAGTAGATAGAATCTATAGCAACCGATTCAGACTTAGGGAAGCAACTTATGTGAGGCACTTCTTTGGCAAGCAAATTTCTAAAGGTCTTATACTCCTCTTTTGCACTGGTCAGATCCGGTTTGGAAAGGTAATTAAGTGCAAGCCATTCTTTTTTTAGCTTCTCTTCATTTACAAAAGCTTCCTCAGCGGTTTTGATGAAAACGGATTCCAATTTTTTGTACTCAGATTGACAGGTATATTGCATCGAATTATTATTATGTGGAATCTTTATTTCTCCATTTCACAAATACATAAAAGGGTATTCCGATCATCAACAAAATAAATCCCCAAAACACAGCCTTTTCACCTGCCCCGAAAATGGCCCAAAGAGAGTAAGAAAAAGCCAGACTACCCATACCATATATTCCCAACCATGGTTGTGAGGGCAGCTTTTTCTCTAAAAGGATACTAACATAGGCAGCAGCAGTAAAGAGATACGGAACTAAGGCAGACAAGGTGCCTAGTAAAATTAGAAACCTGAATTGCTCTACCAAACCTTCGGCATAATTCATTAGCATTACCCCTGAGGCCAAGGCACTGCCGATCAGCATTCCATAAACAGGGACACCTCGTTTGTTTTCCTTTTTAAAAATTCCCGGAAAGAGTTTATCCTTTGCAGTTGCCCTTGGTAATTGACCAACAATTAGGATCCATCCGTTAAGGGCTCCAAAAGCAGCAATAGCTGCTCCACCAGCAACCAACCCACGTCCTAAATACCCGGTCATAATCCCCATGGCATCGGCGAATGGTGCTGGCGATACCGCAAGTTCCTGAAGTGGAACCATCCCCATGACCGCCACAGTTCCCAATATATAAACCAAAGTGGTTATAATTGTTCCCAGCATAGTAGCCCTCGGGATGGTTTTTCCGGGGTCTTTTACGTTATCTGCTGGAATGGTTGCGCTCTCAAATCCCAAAAAAGCATAGAGGGTCATAGTTGAAGTTATAGCTATGGCTTCAAAACTTGATGAATCACTTACATTGAAAGGTATAAAGTTGTCAATATTAAAAAAGAAAAAGCCCCCAACAATAATCATTAGCAAAGGGGTTAGTTTAAGTAGGGTCGTTACTACTTGTATTTTACCTGATTCCCTGACCCCTCTGGAGTTTACCCAGGTGAGTAACCAAATAGCGCCTAGGCCTGTCAAGACCGAAGCCAAAGAATTTTCCTCTAATATCGGAAACAACACCGTTAAAGCACTTACAAAAGCAATGGCCATTACGGCCATACCAACCCAAATAGAAATCCAATATCCCCAGGCTACCAAAAATCCGGCGAATTCCCCGAACCCGGCTCTGGTATAAGCATAAGGTCCCCCACTTTTATTGAGGAACAATTTACTGAGCCTACTGAAAACCAATGCCAATACAAGAGTACCCATTGAAGAAGCTAGCCATCCAATAATACTGATTCCTCCGTAGGCTGCAAGGGCCGCAGGCATCAGAAAAACACCTGCACCAATCATATTTCCAATAACTAAAGAAGTACTCATCCATAGCCCAAGTTTTTTTTTATTCTTGCTTTGGTTCATTGGTTTTGGTTGGTTTTGAAAAGAATTATATATTTTTAAATGTACAAATTAAATAACTCGTGACGGAAAAATTGAACATCGACCCGGATATAACAAAGGCAGAAACCTTACCCGCCTCTTTTTATCGAAATCCCGTTTTTTTTGAGGCCGTTAGAGAACGCATTTTTTACAGGTCATGGCAATGGATTGGACATGTAGGATTAGTGGATTCCGGACAGAACGTATATCCATTTATTTTGCTTGATAGGTTTTTAACTGAACCCATGCTTTTAACCCGGGATAAGGAAGACAGGATTTCCTGCCTTACGAACGTTTGCACACATCGCGGGAATTTAGTCGTTGAAAGTACAAAGACTACTAAAAAACTGATTTGTGGTTACCATGGGCGAAGCTTCGATCTGCATGGCAAAATGGAGCATATGCCAGAATTTGAAGACGTGGAGAATTTCCCAAGACCATGTGACAACCTCAATAAATTTCCATTAGGGCATTGGGGTCCTTTTTTATTTGTTGGACTCAATCCTGCCTTTGAGATACAGGAAGTTTTGGACGCCATGAATGAAAGAGTTGGGTTTTTACCATTACAAGAGCTTATATTGGATAAAAAACGGGGTAAAGACTATTTTATTGATGCAAATTGGGCACTTTATTGTGATAATTATTTAGAGGGTTTTCATATCCCTTTTGTTCATGAGGATCTGAATGCAGTTTTAGATTACGGAAACTATGATACACTTCTGTATGACCATATGAATTTACAGATAGGCTATGCTAAAGGCACCGAGGAGGTCTTTGATCTTCCTGAAAATCATCCGGATTATGGAAAGAAAATAGCAGCATATTATTATTGGGTATTTCCGAATATGATGTTCAATTTTTATCCCTGGGGTGTTTCCGTAAATTTGATCCAACCCCTTGAAATGAATAAAACTAAAGTATCCTTTTACAGTTATGTTTATGACGCTTCCAAATTGGATAAAGGGGCTGGTTCGCAATTAGATAAAGTAGAAATGGAAGATGAAGATGTGGTTGAAAGCGTTCAGAAGGGTATACGTTCCCGTTTTTATAAGGCAGGCAGATTTTCACCGTCACGTGAAAAAGGGGTGCATCATTTTCACCGGCTTTTGGCAGAATTTATTAATGCATAAATCTTCATTTCAGAACTGTTTTCTGTTATAAAATGTCCTTTCTCTTGATTGGTTTGTTATATTCCTTTAACTACCTTTGACAAAAATTTTACGAATGAGGCCAGACTTATTTGAAGCACCAGACTACTATAACCTTGATGAGCTTTTAAGTGAAGAACACAAATTAGTGCGAGATGCAGCCCGTCAGTGGGTAAAGCGTGATGTCACTCCGATAATTGAGGAATTTGCACAAAAAGCGGAATTTCCTCAGCAAATTATAGGCGGACTGGCAGAAATTGGAGCCTTTGGACCTTATATTCCTGTGGAGTATGGTGGAGCCGGCCTTGACCAAATTAGTTACGGACTTATTATGCAAGAAATTGAACGTGGAGACAGTGGGGTTCGTTCTACGGCTTCGGTTCAATCTTCCTTGGTGATGTACCCAATATTTGCATATGGAACAGAGGAGCAAAGGAAGAAATACTTACCTAAATTGGCTACTGGAGAATATATGGGTTGTTTCGGTCTTACTGAACCAGATCATGGATCTAACCCTAGTGGAATGGTAACCAATTTTAAAGATAAAGGAGATCATTTTTTATTAAACGGAGCCAAGCTTTGGATCTCAAATTCCCCATTTGCTGATATTGGTGTTGTTTGGGCTAAAAATGAAGAAGGAAGAATTCATGGATTAATTGTGGAAAGGGGAATGGAAGGTTTTTCCACTCCTGAAACCCATAATAAATGGTCCCTGAGGGCTTCTGCAACCGGTGAATTAATATTTGATAATGTTAGAGTTCCTAAAGAAAACCTGTTACCCGGCAAAAATGGGTTGGGAGCTCCTTTAGGTTGTTTAGACTCTGCACGATACGGTATTGCCTGGGGTGCTATTGGAGCCGCCATGGATTGCTACGATACGGCGCTTCGTTATGCCAAGGAGCGAATCCAATTTGGAAAACCCATCGCAGCGACTCAATTGCAACAAAAGAAATTAGCGGAAATGATTACCGAGATAACCAAGGCTCAACTCCTGGCATTTCGCCTGGGACAATTAAAAAATGAAGGAAGAGCTACTACAGCACAAATTTCTATGGCTAAGCGGAACAATGTTGAAATGGCTATTAAAATAGCCCGGGAAGCCAGGCAGGTTCTGGGGGGAATGGGAATAACAGGAGAATATAGTATCATGCGTCATATGATGAACCTTGAAAGTGTAATCACATATGAGGGTACACACGATATTCACTTACTAATTACAGGTGCCGATATTACCGGCCACAACGCTTTTAAGTAACCCCTGTGCTTTAAAATTTCTTAATTATTACTTCCTGCATGTAATCCATATGCTCTGCAGCTTTTTTAGTAAAGGCAAACAGATTATGACACCTATCCAGATTCTGGGTTTCATAAGTCACTTTATAGTAGATATTCCCATTTAAATAATCTGTTAATGCCCTGATACCATGCATAAAAGGCATTAATTTAACACCAAAAGACAAATGCTGAATTTCTGCTTTAGTGAGGAAATCTGAGTTCTCGCTCAGACCGTCAACAAAAGCTTCAAAGAGCCCTTTGTTAAAAGTTATTTTACTGAGATTTTTTTCGTCTTCGTTCACGTTATTTACTATAGTACGCACGGCATCACCAAAATCGTAATGAAAATATCCTTTCATTACGGTATCAAGATCGATAAGGCATAGTGCTCTTTTATCCTGCTTATGAAAAAGAATATTATTTAGTTTGGTATCATTATGACAAATTCTGAGGGGTAAATTCCCAGGGTCATAAAAACGTAGTTCTTCAAGGGTCAATTTGGCAAAAAGAATCGCTTTTTCAGCCTCTTTTAATTTGTCTGCCGTAGCGCTGCTTGTAGCTTCTGCAAACTGCCGGGCCCTCAGGTTAAGATCGTGAAACCCGGGGATGGAATCTTTAAACATATCAAGAGGTGCCTCTTGCAACAGGGAATGGAATTTACCAATAATTTTTCCTGCTTCTAATGCGATTCCTTCATCCTGCGTGGTATTAAAAGCAATACTATCAGGAACCATTGTCAGCATTCGCCAGCAGTCACTTTTATTTATTTTCAAATAAGGCTTGCCATCAATGGTGCTTATCAGGGAAATTAGGTAGTAGTTTTCATCATTTAAATACGGAAGTGCGTGGTGAATGTTCTGCATTAATACATCAATATTGCTAAAGACTTGTGCATTAAGCCTTTGCAATATATAGCAAGGTCCATCATCTTGCATGAGAGCGTATGTGTCATTGATATACCCTTGACTTATAGGACGTATTTTATAGTCCTTTCTCTCAATGGAAAAATAAGGCAAAACAACGATGGGGCCATTGCTATCCATTAATATTTAGTCTATGCAGATTCAACCGGCCATAGTGGCGTTCTGTATTCGCCAATATTTGTCATGTCCTGCAATTCCTTCATAGCTTTTTCCTTATCATCGGCATAGGTTATTCCAAACCATTTGCTATCTGAAGGTATTACCGAAACACTTACTTCATTTTGTTCTAACATTTTCTGAATAACAAAAGGAATATATACTTCACCACTGGCAATGTTTTCCTCATTCTCCAGAAATATTCGCAAATCATGTTCAATATGGTCGAAAATAGAAGGATTGCAAACCCAAAAATTCATACTAACCAATTCTTCACCACTAAAGTGAAGTCCCGAATCTGTATCAGTGAGTCCTCCGTTGACTTTTTGAATTTTTGTACGTTCCACTACTGAATGCAATTTATTTCCATCTCTTTTGCAAACTCCTCTGGAAACGGAACCATATTCTGAAAGGGTATCTTCAAGGGTATAAGCCACCAAAGCATATGCATCTTTGTTTCCGCTGCTTTTGATGAAATTGGAAGCATTTTTATATGCCCCCTTTCCGTAGTAGTCGTCTGCATTTATAATTGCAAAGGAATTTTGAATGACATGTCTTGCAGTCCAAACGGCATGCGCAGTACCCCAGGGTTTACTCCTTTCTCCATTAAATCCAGTACCGTCAGGCAGGTCTGTAAGCTCCTGTGAAAGGACATCGAGCTCTATATGCTTGGGTAATTTTGGAGACAAGTAATTTTTTAAAAATTCAACATTATCCTTTTGAGTAATTACAACGATATGATTAAAACCATTTTCTAAAGCGTCGGAAATACTGAATTCCATAAGAAATTCATCTTTGGGCCCCAGGCCGTCAAATTGTTTAAGTTTTCCATATCGGCTGCCTCTTCCGGCTGCCATAAGTAAAAGAGTCATAGTTCTGCTATTATGGCCGCAAAAATAAGTTTTTATACGGGAAATCGTTAGCCAATTACGATTTTACCTAAATTTAAAACTGATTTATGTCATATTATATTGAACATAAATCGAATAGATTTGTTAAAACACTTTTTCAGATGAGTAACTTAGTACGCAAATACAATATCCCCGGTCCGCGTTATACCAGTTATCCTACAGTTCCCTATTGGAATATGGATACATTTTCCGGTAAGGCCTGGAAAGCTACTGTGAAGAAAACTTTTAAGGAAAGTAATGCCACCGAGGGTATTAGCCTTTATATTCATTTGCCATTTTGTGAACAAATGTGCACGTTTTGCGGATGTCATAAGCGTATTACAAAAAGGCATGAGGTAGAAAAACCTTATATAAATACCTTATTAAAGGAGTGGAGTTTGTATTGCGAACTTTTTGATGCCAAACCCAAAATAAAGGAATTACATTTGGGAGGAGGTACCCCGACTTTCTTTTCTCCTGACCACCTTAAAATATTGATTAATGGAATATTTCGGTTTGCGGAAAGAGCCGAAAACTATGAATTTAGTTTTGAAGGCCACCCCAACAACACCACCAAGACTCATTTACAGGTGTTATTTGATCTGGGGTTTAGAAGGGTGAGTTATGGTGTGCAAGATTATAATATTACAGTACAAAAAGCAATTCACCGTATTCAACCTTTTGAAAAGGTAAGAGATGTTACGGAATGGTCCCGTGAAATTGGATTTACATCTGTAGGCCACGATCTAATTTTTGGACTCCCACATCAAACTTTGGAACATGTTAAGGATACAATTTTAAAAACCAAATTATTAATGCCCGATCGATTGGCATTTTATAGTTATGCTCATGTGCCCTGGCTTAAGGGAAACGGTCAAAGAGGATATAACGATATAGATTTGCCCACCGCTGAAGAAAAGCGCAACCAGTATGAGAATGGAAAAGCTTTATTAGCTGAGGTAGGTTACCACGAAATTGGAATGGATCATTTTGCGCTGGAAAGCGATTCTTTATACGCTGCAATGGATTCTGGAAAACTTCATAGAAATTTTATGGGTTATACTGCCTCCAAAACGCAATTGATGATTGGACTTGGAGTTTCCAGTATTGGTGATAGCTGGTATAGCTTTGCACAAAATGTTAAAAGCATTGAGGAATATGAACACCTGGTAGGCAATAATATTATACCTATTTATAGAGGACATATTTTAACCGATGAAGATCAATTTATTAGAAGACAAATATTAAATTTAATGTGTAGCTTTGAGACAAGCTGGGATCTGGAAAGTGGAAACATCGAACTTTTAGAGCAGATCTTGGCCAGGCTAAGGGAAATGGAAAAAGACGAATTAATTGAAATTAGCGTTAATAGAATTAAAGTTACTGAAAAGGGAAGACCTTTTATAAGAAACATATGTATGGCATTTGATTTGTTATTACATAGGAAAGCGCCTGAAACCAGGCTGTTTTCCATGACTATTTAATAGTGTTTTATTCACCTTAAAAACTAAGATCATGAAAACAATCATAGTACCTATTGACTTCTCCGAGCAATCTGAATATGCCTTAAAAGCTGCAGCCTCCCTATCTAAAAAACACGGAGCAGAGATTATTGCACTTCATATGCTGGAATTAAATGAGGCAATGATTTCATCTTCAGAAGGGTTTCATCCTGAACAAACCGTGTTTCTTATTAAAATGGCTGAGAAACGAATTTCTGAGTTTTTAAACAAACCTTACTTGAAGGATGTAAAAAAGGTGACTCCTATTATAAAACATTTTAAAGTATTTAGTGAAGTAAATGATGTTGCCGAAAAACATGGGGCCGATATGATTATTATGGGCTCTCATGGCAGCGATGGGCTTAAAGAAATATTTGTCGGTTCTAATGCCGAAAAAGTAGTAAGAAATTCTGAAATCCCGGTTCTGGTGATTAAAGATGAAATGGAAGATTTCAAGGCTGAAAATTTTGTATTCGCCTGTGCATTTAAAGAAGAAAGCCTTGTTTCCTTTCAAAAAGCCAAGGAATTTGCAGATAAATTATCGGCAAAACTACATTTGGTCTATATAAATACTCCGGGAGACAATTTTCTAAGTACTCAGGATGCTTACGAAAAAGTAAACAAGTATTTACAAAAAGCAGGTGCCGGCAAGGAAGTGAATATTTATAATGATTATAGTGTAGAGAAAGGTGTTTTAAATTTTAGTGAAAGTATCCATGCCGATGTAATCGGAATCCCCACTCATGGCAGAAAGGGGCTATCACATTTCTTTATGGGTAGTATTGGAGAGGATATTACCAATCATTCCAAAATTCCTGTAATCACATTCAAATTATAGTTTTAGGTTAAATAATTAATTGAAAAGTAAGGGGGAATCAAAAAAAGATTCTCCCTTATTTATTTGCAACGTGATTTGAATTAAATAAAATAAGGGCTTGGGGCAGACTACGGAGCTAAGCGCTTTGCTATTGGTCATTGAGCATCGGAAACAGCTTTCTTAATTCCTCATCTGTAGGTTGTTTTCCATATTCACAAATTTCAAAACTCTCTACGTGCTTTACTTCAGAAGCTTTATCGCCATACCATTTTATTAGGGTCGTCAGCGCAGTTTTATTGGGTGCAGATGGACGCCAGTTAGCGAGCATTTCCAAACGTTCTTTTTCTCCTTTCGGAACCTTATCCAGATTTCCTGAAGTCCATGGAAGCCATTCGAAGAATTGCGATTCATGTGCGGCCATGGCATAAATCTTTTGATCAAAAACAGAATCAATATTTATGACCATGTCAGGGTTAAATGGATTTGGGCGTTCAAAGCCATCTTCAGAATATAAAAAAACTGGATTTTTCTTTAAAGGAGGAGTATTTGCAGCAACATTTGGTACGATAACCATATATGCAGCATCCTGAATTAATATACCCGTATATCGGTGATCAGGGTGGTAATCATTTGGTCTGGGAGCTATTACCACATCTGCATTCCATTTTCTGATCTCACGGATGACCTTTAATCTGTTTTCCAGCGTAGGCATAAGTTCTCCATCGTGATTATCCAAAACTGTATATTCCACCCCAAATCGCTTCCCTGCTTCTTTTGCTTCGGCAATCCTGATTTTTGCCAAGGCTCCGCCTCCTTTGTTGTAATGCCCGGCATCGCCATTAGTAAGGGAAACAAATTTTACCTTGTGCCCCATCCTTGCTAAAAGAATTGCTGTTCCGCCAGCATCTATGTCGCAATCATCGGGGTGTGCACCAAAAACAATTACATTTACTGGATTAGATTGGGAATTACCAAAATGTACAGTGAAAACAATAAAAAAGCAGAGTATAAGATTTTTCATAATACGCTGATTAGGTTAATTTCATATCAATAGGATCCCAGTTAACAGGCTTATTCTTATAATAACTTTCATTTGCCAGTAAAGCTGCTCCTGCTGCCCTAAGGCCGAAATTAGGGTCCTGAATTATTGTGTTCTTGCCACGGATCGCCTGGAAGAAATTATAAAAATGGTCATAGTGACCTCCTTTGTAATCGTCTGGTGCTTCCCAAAGTGTTTCCCCGATATTTAATGCAGATTCTCTGCTTTCAAGATTTTTGGAAGCGTACTCTTTCTTGATTTTCGCTTGAGTTGCTTCCGTATAAGCAACCATGGAATAATTACCAGGGGTCATTCCCAATTCGGAACGCAGGAGTTTTACAGAATTGTAGCCAACCTCCATTACTCCTTCTGTTCCTACCAGCTTGAAACCTCCTCCACCACCAGATCCGGCAATGAAATTTACCCTGAATGAGGCGTTAAAGGCAGCATGTGTTTTAGATTCCGGATAATCATAAAATGTTAACGTAACATCAGGCACATCACGCCCGTCTTTCCAATAGCGTAAGCCACCTGTTGAAAGTGCTCTGGAAGGACCTTTGGAGCTGATAATATAATTTAATGTTGAAAATGCATGAACGAAAAGATCTCCGGCAACCCCGGTTCCGTAATCCCTGTAATTTCGCCATCTGAAAAAGCGTTTTTTATCAAACGGGACTTGTGGAGCAGTGCCCAGGAAGGTATCAAAATCTACCGTATTTGGATCAGCATCAGGAGGAATAGGATATTGCCAGGCCCCTTCCGAAGAATAGCGGTCGTTATACATATCCAGAAGCACCAGGTCACCAATTGCACCATCCTCATAGAGTAGCCGTGCTTTTTCATTACCTAGAGAAGACATCCCCTGACTTCCTATCTGGCATAACATCCCGGTATCTTTTTGAGCCTTAATTATTTCATGGCCTTCTGTAAAATTTTGCACCATAGGCTTTTCACAGTAGACAGCCTTGCCAGCTATCATAGCATCAATAGTAATTTTTTTATGCCAATGATCAGGCACCGCAACAATAACGGCATCAATGTCGCTGCGGCTAAGGATCTCTCTGTAGTCTCTGGTAACAGCTATATCCTCTCCCCATAATTCTTTGGCCCTGTCTAACCTGCCCAGGTAAAGATCACAGGCCGCTACAAGTTTTACACCTTGCACTTTTAAAGCAGCAGTAGTGTCGTATATTCCTTGTATACCGGATCCAATTAATGCCAGATTTATCTGATCATTTATAGCATAGGTATTTTCTTCATAGGTTCTGTTAAGTAATAGTTTTTGATTATAAGAGGAAGCTAAAATTTGTGGTGCTGTGGAAATTGCAGCTGCGCCCAAACCAGCACGTTTTAAAAATAATCTTCTTGATTGATTCTTTTTCATAATGGAGTACTAAAGTTGATACTTTCTTGTTAAAGTAGTTTAAATTACGCTTTTTTAATAAGTACTCCAAGAAGTGGATTAAATAGGTAAAAAAGCCTTGTTCAGCTCTAAATCCTCGGCCAGATCTTCTATTGTCTTACTTTCCAGTAATGAAATCATTTGTGATCTTGAGGGGCTAATTAAGGCATGTAGTGGGCAGGGCTTGTATTTATTACAATCTTCCAAACTCAGGACACAGGATTCAAATCTTTTTTTACCGTCAATAACATCTATAATTTTTATTATAGGTTCATTTTTCTTTGCTTCATCAATATAAAACCCTCCTTTAGGACCTTTGGTCGAAGAGATGATTTTACGTTTGGCAAGCACTTGCAAGAGTTTGGCAATATAGGCTTTGGGCACATTTATTCTTTCACTAATATCTTTCACCATCATTTTATTATTCTCATCGGAATGTAATGCCAGAAACAATACAGCCTTGAGAGCGTATTTCGAAGAGTTTGAAAGCATATTTCGAATATTAAATTCAACCACAAGAATAAAAAGATATTTTTATCTTAAATATGATTAATATCATGTTTTTTCAATACTTTCACTCTTATTTTTGACCATTAATTAACAAAAACAATCGAATGAAACAACTAATTAGGACTACCGTATTCCTGCTCACTCTAATATTGATGAGTTGTGGCGGAAAAGAAGAAAAGAAAAAAGACGGTTTTAGTGTAACCAGACAAAAGTCAGAAACAGAGAAACCTGCGACCACTCCTGATACTGAAGTGACAAAAGCATCAGAGCGTATAGATCTAACTAATAAGGGTTTAGGGCCTGTGACTTCAGTCACCTTAAATCCGGAAATTGATCAGGCAATGGCGACAACAGGAAAAGAAGTGTACGACCAAATGTGTCTGGCATGCCATAGAATAGGCAAAAAATTCATTGGTCCTGCCCCTAACGGTATCCTGGAGAGACGTACACCCGAATGGGTTATGAACATGATTCTTAATCCGGAACAGATGGTAAAAGAAGACCCATTGGCTAAAGATTTGTTGGTAGAGTTCAACGGCTCACCAATGGCGAATCAAGGTCTTACTGAAGAACAAGCAAGGGCGGTGCTGGAGTATTTTAGAACTTTATAATAAACAATCATATGAAAACAATAACTAAATTAAGATTACTTGTGGGTTCATGTTTTATGCTGATTTTATTTGTCGGTTGTAAAAATGAAGCTAAAACAGAAGGAACAACTTCTTCAACAACACCAACAACTGAAGAAGATAAAGAACGTGGCCAGGCCTTTATTGAAGATGACGGATCAACGCCCAATGTACTACAGATTGCTATTGGTTCTCCGGATCATACAACGCTGGTTGCGGCCGTACAAGCTGCGGACCTTGAAAATGTTTTGGTAAACGCTGGTCCGTTAATGGTATTTGCACCTACTAATGAAGCCTTTGCTGCACTACCTGAAGGAACGGTTGACAACTTGTTAAAGCCGGAAAATAAAGATGCGTTGGCCAATATCTTAAAATATCATGTAACCCCTGGAAATTATTCCAAAGAGTTTTTAAAGAAATTTAAAAAATTAGGGCAGGCCAATGATCAGGATGTAATGATAGTTGTTGAAGGGGATGATGTTTTTGTTGGAGGAGCCAAAATAATAGGTAGTGTCAAAGGAGGGAATGGGATTGTCCACGTGGTAGACAAGGTAATGTTGCCGCCGGAAGAATAGAAAACATTAATCAATAAAAACTAAAAATAAAACAATGAAAAATTTAAGCTATTTAATTTGTGTCCTCTTTGGGTTAGGAATTACCTTAAGCAGCTGCAACAACCAATCTCAGAAATCAAATGGGGCTTTATCATCAAGCGCTGCCGAAAAAGTGTATGTAGCTCCTGGTGAACAAGACGAATTCTACGCTTTCCTTTCTGGAGGTTATAGCGGAAACCTTACTGTATACGGACTGCCCTCAGGGCGAATGTTCAAGGAAATCCCCGTATTCTCACAATTCCCGACCTCGGGATATGGTTATTCGGAAGAAACCAAACCGATGTTGAACACTTCTTTTGGATTCGTTCCTTGGGATGATTTACATCACCCTGATATTTCGCAAACTAATGGTGAATTAGATGGCAGATGGGTTTTTGTGAATGGTAACAATACTCCCCGTATAGCAAGAGTAAGTTTGAGTACTTTTGAGACCGAAGAGATTATCGAGGTTCCGAACAGTGCAGGTAACCACAGTTCGTCATTCATTACAGAAAACACGGAGTATGTAGTAGCCGGGACTAGATTTTCAGTACCTGTACCTCAGCGCGATATGGCCATTAATGAGTACAAGGGAAATTTCAAAGGCGCTTTGTCTTTTATTAGTGTAGCTCCAGACAATGGGCGATTAAATCTGGAATTCCAGATATTGATGCCAGGTTTCAATTATGACCTTTCGCATCCCGGTCGTGGAAAATCTCATGGATGGTTCTTCTTTTCAACGTATAACACCGAAGAGGCCAATTCTTTATTAGAAGTTATGGCTTCGCAAAATGATAAGGATTTTATCGCTGCTGTAAACTGGAAGAAAATAGAGGAGTATGTTAAAAATGGTGGCGGGACTAAAATGCCTGCTAACTATGCGCACAATGTCTATGACGAGGAAAGCCATACAGGAACTTCTACCATGATAAAAGAGGTAGTTACGGTAGATCCAACCAAAGTGCCTGGAGCTTTGTACTTCCTGCCCACACCTAAATCACCACACGGCTGTGATGTAGATCCAACAGGGCAATATATTATTGGTAGCGGAAAACTGTCTGCAGACATTACGGTACATTCGTTTGATAAAATGTTGGCCGCAATCGAAGGAGAAAAATTTGATGGAGAGGCTTATGGTATTCCTATTCTCAAATTTGAGGAGGTCTTAGCAGGTACTGTAAAAAGTGGAGGTTTAGGCCCACTACATACCGAATTCGATGGTAAGGGGAATGCTTATACTACCTTCTTTATTTCTTCGGAAGTTGTTAAATGGAAAGTGGGAACCTGGGAGGTTGTCGATAGAAAACCGACTTACTATTCCGTAGGACATTTGATGATTCCGGGTGGAAATTCAAGAAAGCCTTTCGGGAAGTATGTTGTTGCTATGAACAAGATTACCAAAGACCGGTATCTTCCTACTGGTCCTGAAATGGAGCACTCTGCTCAGATTTATGATATTTCAGGGGAAAAAATGGAATTGATTTATGATTTCCCAACCCACGGTGAACCGCATTATGCTGCTGGTTGCCCTGCCGAGTTGTTAGCAACAAATTCGAAAAAGATCTATCGATTGGATGAAAATAAGCATAAATATGCCACTATCGGTGTTGATGATGCACGTGTAGAACGCAATGGGAATGAAGTACATGTTTATATGTCTACCATCCGAAGTCATTTTACACCTGACAATATTGAGGGTGTCAAAGTAGGGGATAAGGTTTATTTCCATATCACAAACCACGAGCAAGATTTTGACGTACCACATGGTTTCTCCATTATTGGTCAGGGGACTTCCGAAATTTTAGTAATGCCGGGGCAAACCAAGACTTCTTTATGGGAACCTAAAAAGGTTGGGGTATGGCCATTCTATTGTACTGATTTTTGTTCTGCCTTACACCAGGAAATGCAAGGTTATGTTAGAGTATCTCCTGCTAATTCAAATATTGACCTTTCTTGGTCTTTAGGCGAATAAAAGTACTTAGGTAGAATAATTAATTTACAAATAAAAGCGGGCTGTGTCTTGGACCTGCCCGCTTTATTCTCAAATTAAAGTATCCTTTCAAAATAATGTTTGATTTATAAACGATCAAAAAGTAGAAATGATGAAAAAAGCAAGTATCTTAATGATCATTGGTCCTTTGTTTCTTTTGGGATTGTATTTTTTCCCACTCTGGAACATAATGCTGGGCGCACCTCAATATCCGGAACCTTTGGGAATGAACATTTATATTGATGGTATTAAGGGAGTTAGCGAATTTGATATTCAGAACATTGATGGTCTTAATCATTATATCGGGATGCGTACACTACCAAAACCTGAGGATATGTGGGAGTTTAGTACCTTTCCATGGGTCATTGGAGGAATGGTGGCCTTAGGTGTATTGATAGGCCTGCTGGGATTTTTTGAAAAAGTTAGCTATAAATGGTTTATGGGATGGTTCGTACTCATGAGTATCTTAGGATTACTGGGTATGTATGATTTTAATGAATGGATGGTAGATTACGGCACCAATTTAGATCCTAATGCTATAATGAAACTCACCAATGCAGATGGCACTCCTGTGAGCTACAAACCACCACTTTTTGGGCATGTAAAAATGCTTAATTTTGACGTAACCTCTTTGCCATCAACAGGTGCGTGGTTCATGTTTGTGGGTATGATGCTGACTGTAATGGCATTTTTTGTGGGTAAAAAAGCATGGAAACCTAAAAGCAAGGCCAGTGCGGTAAGACCTATTAAAGTAAAAACAAATGATAAGTAGATTCATTTTAGTAACTATTGCACTTTTGTCATTTGTATCGTGCGAGGTTAATCCAAAACCGATTAATTATGGTTCTGATGGATGTCATTTTTGTTCGATGATCATTGTTGATAAACAACATGCTGCTCAAATAGTAACTAAAAAAGGTAAGGCATTTAAATTTGACGCGGTGGAGTGTATGGTGAATCATTTAAAGGACGTAGATGTGACATCTATTGAACTTTTTTTGGTTAATGATTACCAGGCTCCTGGTGAGTTAATCGATGCCAGAAAAGCTGCTTTTTTAATAAGCAAGGAAATTCCCAGTCCTATGGGCGAATACCTGTCAGCATTTCAATCCAGAGTTGAAGCTGAGAATGTTGAAGCCGAAAATAATGGGAAATTGTACTCTTGGAACGAGTTGTTGACAAGATTTAAAGTGCAATAATAAGATTCAATTTAATGGTTAATGGTATTCGGTCAACTTATGTCCGGTAAATTCTGTTAACCATTATTTTTTAAATAAAATTTTAAATAATGTACAATATAAGCAGTCAAATAGCAGATCAGCGATTCGATAATTTACAAATCCAAAAAATAGTAAAGACTAATGCTTTGGAGATTCTCAGTATTAGTTTAGAAAAGGGGGCAACCTTTCCTGAACACACGTCTCCCACAGATGCACAATTGATTGTATTGGAAGGGGCTGTGATTTTTAATATAAATCAGGAAGAGTACGTTCTTTTGAAACATCAACTTTTTTGCTTTCCTAAAGAAACACCACATTGGGTAAAAGCCAATGAAAATTCTAAATTTTTAATCATAAGATAAAAAGTAATATGAAACATACTTTATGTTTTTCTATATTATTTCTATGCCTAATTTTGACTAAGGTATCTATTGCACAATCTCATGAGCAATGTATTCATTGCAGTATGGCTGTCAAAAATCTACAGTTCAAAGCACAGGCACAAACCCAGTCAGGAAAGTTAATTTGGTTCGATGCTATTGAATGTTTGGTAAATTATTTAAAATCCAAAAATGAAAATGTCTTTCAAAAAATCCAGGTAACCGATTATAATAGTGGGAAGGTTATTCATGCGGCTAATGCATATTATCTTAAGTCTAAAGCTATTCCAAGCCCCATGGGTGCTAACCTTTCTGCCTATATGCTTCAATCAGAAGCAATAAGTGTGCAAAAAGAAAAGGGAGGAGATGTATATAACTGGGAAACCTTAAAAGAAAGATTTATTGATT
>Ga0209013_10001256_pt1 | contig 23372 bp, 19 predicted proteins | sample Cruoilmetagenom2_FD_187291 | JGI IMG/M metagenome (GOLD analysis project Ga0209013, IMG submission 187291) | Oil polluted marine microbial communities from Coal Oil Point, Santa Barbara, California, USA - Sample 2 (SPAdes) (version 2) | ecosystem: Environmental > Aquatic > Marine > Oil seeps ... | reverse complement strand
CATGGTGATCGGCTTATGTTTGCGGGCGTATACAATCGGTAACTCGAGATGAATTCCGGTGGTCACCGCGGGTGCGATGCCGGATATCTCTGCGGTGAGGATCTTGGTCGCCCCGATGTTTCGAAATATTTTGGCGAATTCCTTTCCACAGGCGTCCATCAGGTTTGGATCTACCTGGTGGTTGATGAAACCATCCACTTTTAAGATTCCCCCACCCAGATTTTTTCCTTCCTTTTGTATTCTTTCCTTTAATAATTGCACCGAACCCTCCTCCCGCTGTTATGGCGGTCTTTGTCTTGCAACGTTAGAGAGCAAGCACCTTCTCTGTGTGGATTATAGCACTGAAGGTCCAACGAAGATTACTCTGGCACAAAGAATTCTAAGGTTCATGATTGATATATTGAGGATGGGGTATGTTGTTGCACGATCGAAATTTTGCTATAGACAGGTGTTTTTGATATGAGCAAGATTGAACAATTAAAACGCGTAAAGGTGTTTATGTTAGAATCCGTAGGTAATGATAGTTTTGGCTTCGAATTCTCCAAGAAGGAGGGAACTCCTTGCACTGGGTGGCTGGCAGTTTAGTGTGCTTCCGGCTCTTGTCGATGAAAGCGTCCTGCCGGACGATAGCGCAAGGGGTTACGTGCTGCGCACCTCGTTGCGAAAAGCACGCGCAGCCCAGCGTTTGATGTCCGCAGGTGTTGGAGTTGAAAGGTTCATAGTAGCTTGTGACACTGCCGTCGTTGATGGATGCGATATCCTGGGGAAACCGTCCGATAGCGCTCAAGCCAGGGCAATGTTACTTCGCTTGCGGGGCAGAGTGCACCAGGTATTTTCAGCCCTGTCCATAATAGACCTGGAGGATGGGGCCTTCGAGCAGGACGTGTGTGTGACTGACGTACCGATGCGGAATTATTCTGATGATGAAATGAAAACGTACGTTGCCAGCGGCGATCCCATGGATAAAGCCGGCGCTTATGCTATTCAGCACCCGGGATTTAAACCTGTGCTCGACATGCAAGGTTGCTACGCGAACGTGATGGGGTTACCGCTCTGCCATCTGACGCGTTCGATGAAGAAACTGGGAATTGATCCTGGGAAGGACGTACCGCAGGCCTGCCAGGATGAGCTCGACTTCACCTGCCCGGTATACAATCGGATCTTGAACGGAGAACTGTGAAAGTTGGTTTAGTGTCATGAGAAACGGTCGTTCGATCTTGTTGATACTTTTGTTATTGACTGTGGGATGCGTGCAGAGCCCTCTGGTGGTCGCTACTTCTGAAACAGAGCCTGTTTCTGACCAGGGGTACATGGACGCCGACATATCCAATCTGCCGGATGTGGAGGACACCGGTCGGGAATTTTTGGATGCCTGGAAGCGTGCGGATTACCAGAACATGTATGGATTGCTTACTTCCATAAGCCAGGATGCCATCAGTGAGAATGAGTTCGCGGGACATTATCAAGGTGTTGCCAATGAGGTGGCTTTGGACGAGGTGGACTACGAGATTCTTTCATCCCTGACCGGTCCTGATAAGGCTCAGGTCAGCTATCGAGTAAAAATGCTGAGCACCCTGGTAGGCGAAATTCAGGTTGATACACTGATGAATTTAAGCCTGGAAGATGGTCAGTGGCGGGTACAGTGGGACGATACCCTGGTGCTGCCTCAATTACGGGGAGGGAACTACCTGGCTATGGATCGTAGTGGATACGTGCCCGCGCGAGCCAATATCTATGACCGCTACGGTCAGGCACTCGTTGCCCAAACGGATACCACGGCTGTTGGTCTGTTCCCGGACCAGATAGACGCGCAGCAGGAAGAGATCCTGCTGGCGGAATTGTCTGATCTGATGGGAATGAGCGCGGGCACGATTAAAGCGATGTATGAAAATTACCCCGAGGGCGCTGGCTGGTACCTGCCGTTGGGAGAGGTGCCTGCTGAAGAGATCGCCGGTCGTTTTGATTACCTGTCAGAGTTGAACGGGCTGGTGATGCAAAGTTACAAGGCCCGTTATTACTCCGATGGTGGCGTTGCGCCGCACCTGCTGGGTTATGTAAGCGCCATCCAAGCTGATGAGCTGGAGGAATATACGAAAAAGGGCTACCTGCAAGATGATCGCGTAGGAAGAACTGGCCTGGAAAAGTGGGGCGAAGTGCAATTGTCGGGCACCCGGGGAGGCGCGCTGTATGTCATGGACTCTCGCGGTCAGCCCGTTACCAGGCTGGCAGAAACTCCCGCACAAGCAGGGCAATCGATCTACACCAACCTGGACAAAGATTTCCAGCAGGCGGCTGAGCAAGCCATCTCCGGTTTTCGTGGTTCGATCGTGGTATTGGAGCGTGACACGGGGCGCGTTCTGGCGATGGTATCTACGCCAGGATTTAATCCCAATGCCTTCGAACCGGTCAACTACAACAGCGATTATCTGCTGGCCGCACTGGAGAGCCAGGACATGCCGCTCTTCAACCGGTCTACACTGGGGCAGTATCCTTTGGGCTCGGTCTTCAAGATTATCACCATGGCCGCGGCACTGGAGAGCGGGATGTATACACCCGGCTCAACCTATTACTGTGGTCATAAATTTGAGGAGCTGGAAGGTGTCACGCTTTATGATTGGACGTACGAATATGAATTCCCTCCCAGCGGAATGTTAGACTTGCCTGGTGGGCTGATACGTTCATGCAATCCCTGGTTCTACCACATTGGGCTCAATCTGTATAATCAGGGATTGGTATCCGCCGTCAGCGATATGGCAGCAGGGTTCGGCCTCGGGTCTGCGACGGGAATTGTCGGTGTTGAGGAAGCCGCCGGGCAGGTGCCGGTCCCGGTCAACGCCATCGATGCTACGAACCAGGCGATAGGGCAAGGCGCTGTGCTTGTCACCCCGCTGCAGGTGGCTAACTTTGTTGCCGCGATCGGCAATGGGGGCACGTTGTATCGGCCTCAGGTGATCGAAGAGATCAAGCCGCCTGGTGGGGAAGCCTCTTACGTATTCGAGCCCCAGGTGCTTGGCAGGCTGCCTATCTCATCAGAGACCTTGCGTGAGATCCAGGATGCCATGTTTGGGGTGGTGCAGGGCACCAACCCGCGCGGGACGGCCCAGCACGCCTTTACAGGTTTAGACGTCCCTGTTGCCGGGAAGACGGGCACCGCCCAAACCGGCAGCGCTCCGCACGCCTGGTTCGCGGGTTATACATTCGCCGAGCGGGAGGACGTTCCAGACATCGCGATTGCAGTTGTCGTTGAAAACATTGGGGAAGGTTCTGACTACGCCGCTCCGATCTTCCGGCGCATCGTTGAGCTGTATTTCCTCAACAGCCCGGGTAAGCTATATGATTGGGAGGCAACCTACAACGTGACCAGGACTCCTACACCGGAAGTCGAAGGCAACGCAACACCCACACCGTAGTGCCCAACCTATGAGAGGATTAATTATTCGCTCCCAGTCCGGTTTTTATACAGTCCAAATGCAGGACGGGACGCTTGTGTGTAAATTGCGGGGAAAATTAAAGAAGGGACCTCGCACTGGAGATGTAGCCGCAGTAGGGGATTGGGTGCGAGTCTCGCAGGTGGACGAAAAGACAGGCGTGATTGAAGAGATCGAACCACGGCAGCGGATGTTTGTGCGTATGGCGCCTAAACCACAGGGCATGTACCAGCAGATCCTGGTATCCAATCCGGACCAGGTGGCCGTGGTCTTTGCCTGCGCAGAGCCTGAACCACGCCTGGGCATGTTGGATCGTTACCTGGTTATCGCGGAGAAGCAGGACGTACCTCCATTAATAGTGGCTAATAAAGTTGATCTGGTGGGACTTGATTTTGCAGAGCAAATATTCGGACATTATGCCGAGATAGGTTACGCGGTCATCTACACTTCGGCAAAAAGCGGGTGGGGTGTGGACGAATTAATTGCTTGCCTAACGGGGAAAGTATCGCTCTTGACCGGTCCCTCTGGAGCAGGGAAATCGAGTCTGCTGAACTTCATGCAACCCGGCTTAGGACTGGCAGTGAGAGGGGTTAGCCAGGCCACAAGCAAAGGACGCCACACCACCGTATTTCGAGAAATGTTCCCTCTGCAGGAGGGGGGATATGTGGTCGATACCCCCGGTCTGAAAGCCCTGGCGTTATGGGACATTGAGCCGGAGGAATTGGACGCTTATTTTCCGGAACTGCGCAGCTTGGTGGAGCACTGCCAGTTCTCCGATTGTACCCACGTACACGAACCTGGTTGCGCCGTCATCGCTGCGGTCGAGTCTGGCTTGATCCACCCGCTGCGATACGAATCCTATCTGCGTATGCGTTTTAGTGAGCAAGATTGAGATAAATTCCGGATTTGTTAATCTCCCTGGTATAATCATAATGGATTGTGTACTGAAATTACACAAGAAAACCTACACAATCATCATTATGACGTATAATATATTATGGCGTGGAGCAACTTTAATCTCCACATTGAACCACTAACCCCTGATACGGGTATTAATAACAGCAGGATGACATGTCAAACCTCAGCGACGCTGAACTAGTTTTGCAGGTGCAATTGGGCAGCCTGAATGAGCTAGGCGTTCTCTATGACCGTCATCGCCAGTTGGTCTATCGTACGTTAGTGGCGGTAACGGGTGATCCGGAAGTGGCTAGCGATCTGCTGCACGATGTATTTCTTCGCTTGCATCGCTTCATTGATCGTGTAGATACGACCCGTCCACTAGAGCCATGGTTATACCGTATGTCCACCAACCTTGCCTATACCTGGATGAAGCGCAACAGGAAATGGCTGCACCCATTGGATGATATGTCAGAGTGGTTGGGCAGTTCTGGTAAAAATTCGCCACTTGACCTGGTAGAACGGCAGGATGACCTGGACCGGATACAGCAAGCCCTCTCAACATTGTCCCTATCTCAGCGAGTAGTTGTCGTGTTGTATTACTTAAATGATTTATCACTGCAGGAAATTTCAGAAATCCTTGAGATCCCGGTTGGAACGGTAAAATCCCGGCTGCACTATGGTCGTCAGGCGCTGAGGAAGAAGCTTGGCGTACGTGGTCTTGCCGATGGTGATAAATTGCCGGGATTAAATTATGAAAGTCCATAGATGGTGAATGATGAGCGACGAATTAGACGGTTACATCAGTAGGTCAATGAAAAATTTGGCAGCGCGCCATCCACTCCCCAAAAATGGGCGTGAGCGCCTTTTGCGCGCTGCCGCCTCTTCTCCTGCTTTAGTAGAGCAGGAGAGACAATTCGCTATTTTTGATTTTTTAGTCAAGTACTTTGCATCGCAGACGCATGATTATCAATTTGTGTCTCCATTGCATGACGTCGTATTAGCACCTTTCTCTCAATCACAGGTCTTTTCATTGGAATTTGCATCTTCATGGCGTCTGGCATCTTAACATAGTTTGTATGCGCGTTTTTCGAAAATGGGGTTTATTGGTAGGCGCAATCTTATTTGTGATCTTCAGCGCTTGCAGCGATCGTCCTCAAGCAACCGTCCCCGTAGAACAAGCAGGTTCTGCAACCCAATCTCCTGATACAAGTGATCCGACTGTCACGCCCTCGGCTGCAATTATTCCAGCGCGTGTACTCCGTATCTGTTTATCTAGCGAGCCCGAGTCGCTGTTTCTTTATGGGGACGCGTCGATTGCGGCCCGTAATGTGCGCCAGGCAATCTACGACGGGCCAGTCGATACGATCAATTACGAAGTCTCACCTGTTATCCTCCAACGGTATCCCAGCTTACAGACGGGTGATGCGTATTTGGAGGCCGTGCAGGTAGAACAGGGTGACCAAATCGTTGACGCGGGAGGATCACTGGTCACTTTTAACGAAGGTGTCCTGTATCGTCCGAGCGGATGCCAGGACGCGTCTTGCGCCCTGGCTTACACGGGGGAGGCACTAGTCTCGATTGACCAACTGGTCGTTCGCTTCGAGATGCTTCCGGACCTGCTCTGGTCAGACGGCGAACGGCTGACTGCGGACGACTCGTACTATTCATTTGAAATCGCGCGTGCCCTTTATCCTGGTGTGCGTCCTGATCTTTTTTCGCGTACGGAAACCTACCGCGCGCTGGATGAAACAACGCTGGAGTGGCGTGGAGTACCAGGATTCATGGATCCCACCTACCGCACGAACTTCTTTTCACCATTACCGCGACATGCATGGCGTGACCTTGAGTTGGATGAACTGCTCTCCGCTGACATATCCAATCGAGCTCCGATCGGTTGGGGTCCCTATGTGATAAAGGATTGGGTGGCCGGTGATTTTATTTCCCTCAGTCGCAACCCACAATATTTCCGCGCCGGTGAAGGGTTGCCCTATTTTGACGAGCTTGTATTCCGTTTCGTTAAAGACGCGCAGCAGGCTTTGGAAGACCTGCAGGCGGGGGAGTGCGATTACGTAGACGAATTTCTGAGTGAAACGCTCTCAGAAACTGAACTGATCGTTTTGGAGGAACAGGGACTCGTGTCCCTTGCCACTGGGGATAGTGCCTCATGGGAGCATATCGACTTTGGTATTGCAAGCTTGGATGGCGCATTGATGCCCCTCTTCCGCCCAACCCAGGTTCGACAAGCGATTGCTCTGTGTATAAACAGGGAGCGTATTGTACAGGAGTTATTCTCCGAGGGCGGTCAAGTGCTTGATAGTTATCTGCCGCCAACCCATCCATATTATTTCCCCGATGTTGAAAGGTATGACTATGACCCTCAGCGGGGTACAGACTTGCTCCAATCTGTGGGGTGGGTCGACCATGACAGCGATTCCTCAACGCCGAGGCTCTCGATGAGTGTAGCGGACATTCCGGATGGTACTGCCCTGGCATTTCCTTACCTGATATCTGGCGGGATTGAAAATCAGAGTTCTGCGCAAATCGTGCAGGAGTCGCTCGCCGAGTGTGGTGTGCGCGTGGACCTTGATCCGCAGCCCGCGTTGGTATTATTCGCTCCCGGTCCCGAAGGAGCCGTCTTTGGTCGGCGATTCTCTATGGCTCAATATGCCTGGGGATCGAGCATTGTGCCGCCCTGCTTCTTGTATACCAGCGACGAGGTACCAGGTCCATACCCGCAATACCCCAAGGGATGGGGAGGGGCAAATGCCACTGGTTTCAGCCAGGCGGATTTCGATCTGGCCTGCCTGGCATCGCTTTCTTCGCTGCCGGATTGGGAGGCGCATCGAACTGCCCACAATCGTGCCCAGGCGCTGTACTCCGAGCAGGTTCCATCCATTCCACTCTATCTATATGGCACAAGAGTTATCACGAGACCCGACATGTGCGGTGTGCGCCTGGATCCTTCCTCAGAAAGCCAATTGTGGAACTTGGAGGAGTTTAATTACGGCGAAAATTGCCCGAGCAGCGATTCGGATGAACCATCACCGTGAACTTATTTATCATCTGAAAAGTATAAATGTATAAGGATTTCTTTACTCCGTCACATTACTGCTTTGTCAAGGATGTCGCTGCCCGTTTTCAAATAAAACTATAATCCTTGCTAATGCACGAGTGTGATAAAAAGGTTTCACTGAAACCTAAACAGTACAATGCTTACCGGTAAATTTAGATGTCTGTTCAAAAACCATCCTCCCCCACAACACGCTGGTTCGATATCCTGGCCTCCTTGCTGCTGTTGGCGGCGTTAATCACTGCGACCTCGCTGCTGATCACAACCGTATGGATTGATAATCTCCAGTTAACTTGGATTGTGGTGCTGCTCGGTGGTGGGTTGGGAATTGCGTTGGGGTATAGTCGCTTCTCTCCCAAGGTGGTATTTTCTTTTGCTGTGCTTTATGGTCTGTTCATCATTCCATGGCTGATTGGTCTGAGCTTATCGCTCGAAACCCCCTGGCTCGACCGGTTGGCGGGTATGTACGCTATTCTGAAACAGACCTATCAGCAGCTTATGAGCGGGGAAAACGTGACCAGTGCGCTGTTGTTCCTGATCCTGATATCCATCACGGTCTGGGCGTTGAGCGTGTACGCAGCTTATACGCTCACGCGTTACGGTCTTGCTTGGCGGGCTACGATCCCCGGTGTAGTGGCTATGCTTGCGATTGCGAGCTACAGCGTGCGCGATTCAACCAATACTGTGCTCCTGGGGTTGTATATATTTTTCACCCTGTTGCTGGTTGCTCGCTTATCTTATAAAAGGCGCTATATCGAATGGCGGGGTGAACGTGCGATCCTGCCAGGTGACATCGGATATAACATGGCGAGAGCCATTGTATTTTTTGTGTTTCTCCTGGTTCTTCTTGCCTGGAGCGCACCTGCTCTGGGGGAGAATTTACCCTCCTTTAAAGAATCCTGGCAGGAAGTCACAAAACCATTGGACGGATTCCGCCAGCGAATGAGAAAAGCCTTCGCACCGATTGATTCATCCATCGGCCTGGTCAATGTCGATGTAATTCATGATTATTACGGTGATGAGCTGCTCCTCGGTCATGGTAATACGCTCTCGGACGACTTGGTTTTATCGGTGGAAGCCCCAGAACCCCCTCCGGAAGTGCCGCGTTATTACTGGCGCGCACGTCATTATGACTACTACGAGGATGGCAAATGGACCAGCACCCCAAAACAAACCAGGATCTTGTCGCCAGACCGCTTCAACCTTGAATTACCAAACTTCGATGGACGATGGGACACTACCGTAGAAATAACCGCTGATAGGCGCCTGGTGACGATTTACACCCCGGAACAACCTGAGTGGGTAAGTCTTCCCGTAGAAGCACAATTTACCACGGACCCTGATGGCACGACGGATGTAGTTGCCTTGCGCGCAAAACCCGCGCTGGATATTGGGGACGTTTATTCCGTGCGGGCTTCAGTGAGCGCTGCAACCATTTCTGATCTTCGCTCTGCGGGCACGGAATATCCCGAATGGATCACCGACCGTTACCTGCAGATACCAAAGACAGTTACCCCCAGGACACTCGAACTGGCTCAACAAATTGCAGAAGGTCAGGAAAATTCATACGATATTGCTGTCGCCGTCACCGATTATCTTCGCAAAAATATCCAATACAAGGAGTACCTACCCGAACTTCCTGAGAAGCAAGATCCAATCGATTGGTTGCTCTTTGATCAACGGCAGGGTTTTTGCAATTATTATGCCTCGGCAGAGGTCATTTTACTGCGCTCACTCGGCATCCCTGCACGTGTAACAGTGGGCTACGCTCAAGGTGAGATTGATTCCAGGAACAATTATTCACCTGGTTCAGGTGACCTTTTCCTCTACACCCCAGATGGAGTTGAAGAAAGCTCAAGTGAAAATAATATCTATGAAGTGCGCCAACGGGATGCCCACGCCTGGCCCGAGGTCTATTTTCCTGGCTACGGATGGTTGGAATTCGAACCCACTGTAAATCAAACACCCCTGGTTCGTCCGCTCGGGTTTGTGCCCCCGCAGGCCGATGAAGACGATTTGTTGCTGCAATCCGGTGATGAGCTTGGTGATTTACCCGTTCCTGAAGGTGATCTCCCGTTACTGGACGATGAGATCGAGCAGTTCAACGAGCAATCAGAACCGGCGCCCGAGACGATAACGACGCCATTTCCTTGGGAAAGCGCTATTGTCCTGGGGTTCTTTGTGGTGGCGTTTCTTGCCTGGCGTGTGCTGTCGGAACGCGATTTGCCACCCTTGCCCATACTGCTGGAATCACTCTTGCTGTATCTGGGTATCAAACCGCCCCCATTCCTGCGAAGATGGGTGATTCGCGCGTCGCTGCCCCCTGTGGCGAGTGCCTACAACGAGCTCAACCGGGCCCTGGTGAGAATGGGCGCACGCCCAAGTCCGGCCGCAACCCCCAACGAACGAGCTGCAGACCTGGCCCTGTTGCTGCCGGATGCGAAAGATCAGGCGGAGATCGTGGTCGATGAATACCAGGATTTGACCTACAGCCCGCGCTCCGGTGATCTGCTGAACGCGCTTCGGGCGAGCCGTATTATCCGTAGACTTTCCTATAAGGCGTTAGTGCAGCGTTTAATTGCTCCGTTCTACAAAACAAATCCCTGATTCGGAGCATGTGACAGAATCGAATCAGAAATCACCTGGCGGCTGTTTCTCTGTCAATGTGAATGGGTCGCTGGTACAATCCTTGGGTAGTTATCCAGTATTTAACGAAAAGGAAACACAAATTGAACCATTCTGACTGGATGCGAGTATTTATAGTGTAGAAGTGAAGGTGGTTGTGCAAACGGATAATTATAGTACATTTCGAATGCGGCTCCGCAGCGGCAGCTTTGGAGCTGCGGGTAAGTTATGGGACCGTCAGCAGCAGATGGTTCGTATAGTCGCGCTGGCAATTATTGGGGTAATAAAAATAGTCACAAAAGTGCTGCAAAACAGTTTTCGATGTATTTTATTTTATTTAGATCGAGTGCATCCAGAACGCCCATTTACGTCGCGCACGTATCACGCGTCCAATATTCCGGCACGCTTTTGGGTCTATCCTGGCGGTCGCTCGTTTGGAGGTAAACCTGGCATTTCGCAGCGCAAATTATGGTATACTAATTTCGCTCGTTTTAAACGCGATTGCGTATGTTAGGTATGTTAATTTTCGTCTTTAGTGTTTTGAAAGGAGGTGGTGCTTAGGAGGAGACAGATAATTTACAGTTTTTTCAATAACTGACAGTGTAACAAATTTCAATACCTTTTACGGAGGAGTAAGAAAATCATGTCCAAGAAAACTTTTATTTTGCTAGGCTTGCTGATTGGAATCAGCATGATTCTGGCAGCATGCGCTCAGCCCACCGCTGAGACAATTGTTGAGACGGTGGTGGTTGAAGGCGAGACCGTCGTCGAGACCGTCATCGAGACCGTCGAGGTTGAAGGCGAGACCGTCGTCGAGACCGTCGTAGTCGTCGAAGAGATTAAACCGACTCCTGTTCCCCCCACGGTTCGCCATGGTGGCTGGCTGGATGAAGTCACGATGTCCATCGTCGGTTCAGACTCTGCTGTCACGCAGATTGATGCTGGCGCCTCGGATATTTACGCATCCAACCTGTCTACACCGCAGGATCTGGCTGCAATCGAAGAAGCAGGTTTGCTCAGGTCTGACCAGTTTGGTCTGTACTACGAGCTGACCTTCAACCCGGTAGGCCCAGTATTTGAAGGCACCGGCAAGTTGAACCCCTTCGACAGTCGGGCGATCCGTGAGGCCATGAACTGGCTGATTGACCGCGATTACATCAACCAGGAAATTTACGGCGGATCGGCTGTTCCGAAGTTCACCAGCGTCGTAGCCGGATTCCCGGATTACGCCCGCAACGTCGAGACCATCCGCGCCTTGGAAGCCAAATATGCCTATGATATGGAAAGGGCCAACGCTGTCATCACTGAAGAGATGGAAGCCATGGGCGCAACAATGGTCGACGAGAAGTGGACCTATGAGGGCGAACCTGTCGAGCTGATCTTCCTGATCCGCACCGACTCTGACGGCACGCGCGTCCCGATCGGTGACTACGTCTCCAACCAGCTTGAGGACATCGGCTTTACCGTTGACCGCCAGTACAAGACCTCGTCTGAGGCTTCACCCCTGTGGGTCGGTGGTGATCCCAATGACGGCATGTGGCACCTGTACACGGGCGCCTGGGGTTCCGGCGCTATCTCACGTGACGATGGCTCAGACTTCCAGTTCTTCTACACCCCCCAGAGTGCCTACGGCTTCACGGGGCTGTGGCAGGGTTATGATGACATCCCCCCCGAAGTAACAGAACTTTCAGAAGCCCTGGCGAACAAAGACTTCAGCACCCTCGAAGAACGTTCTGCGCTGTTCCAGCAGGCATTCCCAGCGTTTGCTGAACTGGCTTACCGCGTCTGGATCGTCGATGGTAAGGGATACAGCACCTGGCGCCAAGGCGTTGATGTTGCGTACGACCTGTCCGCTGGCGTTGATATCAATGCTCTTTGGCCGCACACGCTGCGCCGAACTGAAAAAGAGGGCGACATCCTGCGTTGGGGTACCCCTGACCTGTTCGTCGACCCCGCCAACCCGGTCGCCGGCAGCAACTGGACCTACGACTCCCAGTGGCAGCTTGCTACGAACGACTTCGATACTCTCAATAACCCGCACACCGGTGTGCCGATTGCACAGCGTCTGGAAAGTGCCGCGGTCACCGTCGAAGAGGGTCTCCCAGTTGGCAAGACCTATGACTGGGTTTCATTGGAATTTGCTCCCTCGATCGAGGTGCCCGGTGATGTGTGGATCGATTGGGATGCCGAGAACCAGGTCTTCCTGACAATCGATGAACTGACAGAGGCTGGGGTATATACAGACACTGTTACAGCCAAGGCCAAGATTGTGTATACCTATCCTGGGGACATGTTCGATACGGTCATGTGGCATGATGGCAGCAGCCTGAGCGTGGCTGACTTCCTGATGCAGATGATCATGACCTTCGATCCGGGTTCAGAGGACAGCGCCATCTATGATGATTCCCAGGCAGCTCCCCTGGATTCCTTCAAGTCAACCTTCAAGGGTTGGAAGCTGGTCTCGACTGATCCGCTGACCTTCGAGTATTACACCGACACTTGGTACATGGACGCCGAGCAGATTGCGACCCCATTCCGCGCCCGCTTCTGGCCGGAATACGGCTACGGCAACGCGCCGTGGCAGACGATCGCAATCGGCAACCTGGCTGAAGAAGCCGGTGAACTGGCGTACTCCGGTGACAAGTCCTCTCTGGCCGAGATCGAGTGGACGAACTTCATCGCTGGTCCCAGCCTCGAAATCCTGAACACGCAACTTGCTACGGCAGCCGAGGAAGGCTACCTGCCCTATGAAAACACCCTGGGCGAGTACCTGTCTGCGGATGAGATTGCGGAACGCTATGCCAATACCCAGGCATTTTACGACAAGTATGATCACTTCTGGGTCGGTACAGGTCCGTATATCCTGCGCAACGTCTACCCGGTAGAGAAAGTTGCCGTACTTGGAAACAATCCGGACTACGTCGACCTATCAGATAAGTGGGCGGTCTTCTCGACCCCGAAACTGGCTGCAGTCGAAATTGATGGTCCTGGCATCGTTTCCATCGGTGAAGAAGCCGTATACGATGTGTACATCACCTTCGAAGGTACACCTTATCCACTGGATGAGATTGACTTTGTCAAGTACCTGCTTTACGGCGCCGACGGTACCATCGTTGAGGTCGCCACTGCCGAAGCTGTTGAGGATGGTCTCTACAGAGTAACACTCAGTGCTGAGACAATGGGCTTGCTTGTGGCTGGCTCCAACAAACTGGAAGTTGCTGCTGTTCTCATCCCGGTCAGCATTCCGGCTTTCTCAACCATCGAGTTCGTAACTGAATAGTAGATCATAACGATCATTAGCACGCTCGATAGGGGACTCCCTGTCCCCTATCGAGTTTGTATCAAATACGCAATTAACACCAGTACTATAAAAATATCATTCTGAGCGCAGTGAAGAATCTCAGTCACCGGTTGGAGATTCTTCACTATGCTCGGAATGTTACCCAATTTTATATAATTTTGACCCCCCATCTGTAATCTTCCGAAAGGAAAATGCTATGAGTGTGGATTCTGAATCGTTACCGGCGAGTGAAGACGCGCAATCGATAGGTAAAGGAACGAGCACTTTTTCACGAGTCGCTAAATATGCAGTTGTTCGTCTTATTATCTTATTTATTACTGTCGCTATTGGCGTTTACCTGACGATATTGATCGCCAATATGGGCGGGTACGTTGACAGGATCATGGCCGGGCAAATCCGGGAAGGGATTGCTATTACCCTGCAGTATGATCCGAACTATCAGGCCATGGAACCTTCCGAACGACAGGCTTACCTGGAATCACTGGTTTCCCGGGAGGAGCATCGTCTGGGCCTGGATCAACCCTTCGTTGTGCGCAGCTTCCGATATCTGTCAAATGCATTAACTCTCAGATTAGGGTATGCGCAGTTAATGACCAGCGACACAGGATCAAAACAGGTCAAGTTGATTCTGCTCGAGCGTTTGCCGGCCACACTGGTCATGTGGGGGTTGGCTAACTTAATCTTGTTTTTTATGAGCCTCTTTTTGGCGCTGGCGCTTTCCAGACGATATGGCAGCGCCGGGGATAAGGCGATTGTCGCTATGACCCCCACTTCCTCTGCGCCGGCCTGGTTTTACGGCATCTTTTTAATCCTGATCTTCGCGGCGATTTTCCGCATTTTGCCATTCGGCGGGATGATTGATGCTCCAGTGCCTGATAACCCTGTGGAGTATGCCCTCAGCGTTGGAAAGCATCTTATCCTCCCAACCACCGCTATTATTATCAGTGCAGTATTCTTGAACGCCTATAACTGGCGTACTTTTTTCCTGATCTACTCCAGTGAGGATTACGTTGAAATGGCCAAAGCCAAAGGATTACCGGCCAAGGACATCGAACGACGGTATGTGCTGCGACCGACCTTGCCAACCATTATCACCAGCTTTGCGCTGTTGTTGATCACGCTTTGGACGGGCGCTATTATCCTGGAGACCGTCTTTAACTGGCCTGGTTTGGGTAGGGCTTATTACACAGCCATTGGTCTGTTTGATACGCCGGTGATTGTGGGGAATACCGTCATCTACGCTTATTTACTGGCGATCACGGTTTTTACCCTGGATTTAGTATACGCCCTTGTAGATCCAAGGGTGAAGGTTGGCGGAGGGAGCAAAGCACAATGAGTGGATTTTTGCGATCGATTAAAGAATTATCCAAATACCCTTCAGCAATTTTTGGACTTGTGATTATTTTGATCCTGGTCATCCTCGCAATATACACGATGGTCAAGATCCCATACAGTGAGGCACTCGTCCTATGGCGGGGGGGCGAGGAACAATGGTACAATTCACCGCGTAATGCGGCACCGGTGTGGACAAACTGGTTCTCGAGTACCAAGAAACCGGTCTCGTTTGCAATGTCAACGGCTGACGGGGATACCGAAGCCGTTATAGGGGAAACTGCATCAGGCAATGCCGACGTCACCCACACCTATACTTTTGATTACCAGTACGATGACTTTCCCCAGGATATGGCGTTGTATTTCACTTCAACTTATGAAGAGAAACCACCTCACGCTTTGGTTTCATGGATTACACCGGATGGGCGCGAAATCCGGGTTGTGGATGAGGGGATTGGGCGCACTGAAACGTATGTCTTCTCTGGCGATGATCGCCTTACACGCAGGTTGGATGGAGAGCGCGCCAATGTAGGCTTGTTCGCTGACCCCAATTCTGATCCGGAAAATCCGGTACCCTTGAAAGGTGAATATCAACTGGTCGTCAGGGTCATATATTTTGAAGAGGGAAATGATCATGAATCCGAGTTTGTCCTGTATGGTGAGGTAGCTGGTATGGCAGGGACAGACCATCGCCGGCGTGATTTGTCGGTTGCATTATTATGGGGCATACCGGTGGCTTTAATATTTGGTTTACTGGCAGCCGTTGGAACTACTGTTACAACGATGGTTATTGCTGCCGTTGGCGTCTGGCATGGCGGTTGGATTGACGAAGCCATCCAACGCATCACGGAGGTAACACTGATACTTCCACTGCTGCCGATTCTGATCATGATCGGTACCTTCTACTCTAAAAGTATTTGGGTCATGCTTGGTGTGATCATACTATTGAGCATATTCGGGGCAGGGATTAAGACTTACCGGGCTGTATTCCTTCAGGTTAAAGAATCACCCTACATTGAGGCAGCCCAGGCATACGGTGCGAGCAGCACGCGCATCATCATACGCTACCTGGTTCCGCGTATCGTCCCCTTGATGATCCCACAGCTGGTTGTTTTGATCCCCACCTTCGTATTTTTAGAAGCATCGCTGGCTGTGCTGGGATTGGGCGATCCAACCCTGCCGACCTGGGGAAAGGTTCTCAACGATGCCTATCGTAATGCTGCTTTGTATAATGGATTTTACTACTGGGTTTTAGAGCCAGCTATCTTGCTGATGCTGACAGGACTGGCATTTGCCATGCTAGGGTTCTCCTTAGACCGCATTTTTAACCCCCGCTTGAGAGGTCTTTAAACCTATGTCGAACTCGAATTCGAACTCAACACTATTGCACGTCGAAGACTTAAAACTCTATTTCGGAGCCAGCGCGGGAGTTGTACAGGCCGTAGATGGCGTGGATCTTGATCTTAGGTACAATGAGGCCATCGTCATCGTGGGTGAATCTGGCTGTGGAAAGACATCTTTGGCCCGAGCCATTTTGCGGCTCCTGCCACGCAATGTAGATACCTACTCGGGCAAGGTCTATTTAGGGGACACGGAACTGATGAGCATGGACGATGAGGAGTACAGGCGCAACGTCAGGTGGATCAGGATGTCCATGGTGCCGCAAGCCGCCATGAACGCGCTTAACCCCGTGCTCAAGGTTGGTGACCAGTTATCTGAGCCTATGATGGTGCACGCAGGGTTGAAAAAAGATGAAGCCTTGTTGCAGGCCAGGAATATGTTCGAACGCGTTGGACTGCCGATTGACTTCCTGAGCCGCTATGCTTTTGAATTGAGCGGTGGCATGCGTCAGCGTGTAGCAATCGCCATGTCATTGGTGAGTATCCCTGAGCTGGTTATCCTGGACGAGCCGACCTCAGCGTTGGATGTGCTCACTCAGGCTAACATATTCAACCTGCTTAAACGTATCAAACATGAATTAGAGGTAAGCTTCATCCTCATCACCCACGATATCGCTACTTCCAGCGAGCTTGCTGACCGGGTAGGTGTAATGTATGCGGGGCAAATCGTAGAGATTGGTGATGCGGCAGATTTCTTCCCCGCACCACTCCACCCTTACGCACAAAAACTAATGGCCAGTGTCCCCAGATTGAGGGGGGACCAGGAGCTTGAGTTTATCGTTGGCAAGCCACCCAGCCTGATTGACCTGCCTCCGGGTTGTCGATTTGCGCCACGTTGTCCTTTCCGTTTCGAAAAGTGTGACGTAGATCCACCAGTTTTTAAGAAAGTAGGTCGTCGTATAGTCAAGTGCTGGTTACATGAAGAGGATTAAGAGAACAGGCATGGCAAATAACACTGTGAACACTGTTGAAGTTGATGAGCAAAAAAAGGTGATTGCTGCACAAGATGTCCCCACTCCGTTAGGGTCAGATCCATCCTCGGATGGGACAGAGGCCCAGGATGCCCCCTTACTATCCATTCAAGATCTGTACGTCTGGTTTGAATTAAGACGTTGGGGTTTTGGACACGCCGGTTATGTACAGGCAGTCGATGGGGTATCTTTTGACCTGCCCTACGGCGGTGCGATCGGCGTTGTCGGCGAGAGTGGCTGTGGAAAAAGCACCTTGATGAAGACTATTTTGGGTCTCAATGAGCCTATTCGGGGCGAAATTCAATTTGAGGGGCAGAAGGTTAGTGAACTGGACCAACGTGGTTTACGATGGTATCGTTCGCAGGTAGGTTTTATTCAGCAAGATCCATATGGAGCACTACCGCCTTTCATGAACGTGCAAAGTATCCTGGAAGAACCTCTAAAAATAAACAAGGTAAAAGATAAAACGGAACGTATCCAGCGCATTCGGAAAGTGATGGAAGAGGTCAAAATGAGTCCCGTTGATGACTTTTTAGATAAATTCCCTCACATGCTCAGTGGAGGACAGCAGCAGCGCGTAGTCATCGCTCGGGCGATGATCCTGGAACCGAAGCTGATCGTAGCCGATGAGCCGGTCTCCATGCTGGATGCATCCGTCAGGGTAGAAATTCTTAAACTACTGGAGTCCTTGCGGGAAACCCACCATCTTGCTGCGATATATATCACGCATGACCTCGCTACTGTACGCTATTTCTCCGAGCGTATTTTTGTTATGTATGCAGGCAATCTGGTAGAAAAAGCGATGGTTGACGACCTGCTTAACAACCCGCTCCACCCGTACACGCAAGCCCTTCTCATGGCTACTTCAGAACCGGATGCGGCCAACGCCAAGATTTTCAAAGAGGTACCTCCTGGAGAACCGCCCAGCCTGGTCAACCCGCCATCCGGTTGTCGCTATAACCCCCGTTGTCCAAAAGTTATCAAAGGGGTGTGTGATGTGAAGGAGCCGCCAGAGATGGAAACGGAACCTAACCACTATACCGCCTGTTGGCTTTACGATGAATCGGTTTCAGCCTAAAACAATTCTACTGGTCGGTTTCGTATTAGTCCTGACAGGATTCGTTTTACCATTTTTGATGGTCCTTCAGATGATCGAATCGACTTTCTTCCTCAATTTCTTCGCCTACGCAGCCTCAATAACTGGACTGGTACTTGGTACAATTGGAGCGGTTTTACTTTACACGATGAACAGGAACAAGTAGGACTAAGCGCCAAAATCAGCGAATCAACTTGTGCTGTTGTCAGAGGACCTTTATATTTTATGATACAATTCAGAACGCCCGAATTTCGGGCGTTTTTAGGCGGTTTTCAGGTTGATTATTGGGGCGTTGTGTAATGGTAGCACAGCAGTCTTTGGAACTGCCTGTCCTGGTTCGAGTCCGGGCGCCCCAGCCTGAACGTTCTTAATGGGTAGAATTTGTGGACGACGAAGATTCTAGTACCAGTATAATCACAATTATTGATTTTCGAACATTGCGTTACGAGGAAATGGTGTAACGTGGTGTTCGTTTCATTTAAGGAGCACGTATGCGAATTTCTGTTGTGATCCTGGCTGCCGGTCAGGGCACTCGAATGCGATCGAAAACCCCTAAAGTGCTGCACCCTTTGTCCGGCAGACCGCTGATAACCTACGCTGTTGAGACTGCTGCTCGGGTCACTGGATCGAAACCTGTCCTGGTTGTGGGGCATGGAGCAGCCGCCGTCCAAGATGCTCTGGGTGACAGTGTAGAGTATGTTCTTCAGGAACCCCAAATGGGCACCGGACACGCTGTTCAGCAGGCCGAAAGGGTGCTGAAAGGGCAAACTGACCTGGTGCTGGTGACATTGGCCGATATGCCGTTATTGACTGAAGGGACATTGAAATGTTTGGTGCAGCTGCAGGGGGAGGGAAACGGGCCGTTCAGCATGCTTACGGTGATGGCGGATGATCCGCGGGGGTTCGGGCGTGTTGTACGTGACGATTCCGGTGTCGTCAGAGAAATTGTTGAGGAAGCGCATGCAACGCCTGAGCAGCTGGCTATTCGAGAATTAAATATCAGTGTTTACTGTTTTAATGCCGATTGGTTGTGGGAAGCGCTGCCGCGTATTCCGTTGTCCCCAAAGGGCGAGTACTATCTGACTGACCTGGTCGGGATTGCTGTTGCCGAGGGATCTTCTGTGAGAGCCATGGTTGCGGAGGAAATAAGCGAGACGGTCGGTATCAACACACGCGTGCACCTGGCCGAGGCCGAAGCGGTCCTGCGCCGGCGCATTAACCGCAAATGGATGCTAGCTGGTGTGACCATCGTAGACCCCGAAACGACTTACATCGAAGAGGGTGTCTCCATCGGTCAGGATACGGCGATTTGGCCGCACACATACCTACATGGAGACACCCGTGTTGGGGGTGAATGCAGCCTGGGACCCAATACGATCGTGAGGGACACAGAAATCGGCGATCGCTGCGTAGTGTTGAATTCGGTTTTAGAGGGGGCTCTTCTTGAAGACAATGTAAATGTGGGACCCTTTGGGCATTTACGAAAAGGGGCACATCTCGCTCAAGGTGTGCACATGGGGAACTTTGGCGAGGTCAAGAATTCTTATCTCGGTCCGGGCACCAAGATGGGGCACTTTTCCTACCTTGGGGACGCGAAACTGGGCTCTGATGTAAACATTGGCGCCGGGACGATAACTTGCAACTACGATGGGGAGAGGAAGCACCCCACCGAGATTGGCAGCGGAGCCTTTATCGGGAGCGATACAATGTTGATCGCACCGCTAAAGTTGGGTAAAAACACGCGCACTGGAGCAGGTTCGGTGGTTAACAAGGACGTACCACCAGACACGATGGTGGTTGGAGTTCCCGCTCGCTCCATCAGGAAGTTAAATAAACGTGACTGAACAGACAATTATCTTACTCGCGATCTTTCCCGTTTTAGTATTGGATCTTATCGCGATCGCAATGCGGACCGCATTTTTGGAGACCAGCTATACGCGTTTGCTGACCATGCGCGATGAAGACGAGCATAGCGTGAATCGGGTGCTTCCCATCATCCATACCATGCCCCGCGTAAGGGCTAGTTTGAACCTGATACTTGTAATTTTACGTTTCGGGCTGTCGGGCCTGGTTCTGGCATTTGCCTATACATGGGTGGTCACCAATCAATGGATTGCGCTCGCGATCCTGGTATTGTCAGCGCTGCTGCTCTTCTGGTTTGAGTGGCTGGTGGAAAGATATATCATGCGCAACCCGGAGGAGTGGGCTGTACGTTTTGTTCCGTTGGTGCGCGTGCTGGTTGGCCTGATGGCATTACCGGTGGCATTACCCATGTCATTGTCCGGTGATTCCAAGGGTGGAGGCGAAATAACCGTTTCAGTCACAGAAGACGAGTTCAAGATGCTGGTGGATGCTGGTCAGGAGGAGGGTTTTGTTGATGAGGGGGAGCATCGTATGATCCAGTCCATTTTTCGATTGGGAGACACGTTAACGCGTGAGATCATGGTACCGCGCATCGACATGCTGGCGTTGGATGTTGGCACGTCACTCCCCAAAGCGGTAGACGCCTTCGTGAACTCCGGCTACTCTCGAGTTCCAGTTTACGAGGAGACGGTGGATAATACATTGGGGATGCTTTATGCCAAGGACCTGCTGCGCGTTTTGAGAGAGGGGGAGGAGATCGGATCTTTGACCGACCTGCTGCGCTCGGTATATTTTGTGCCAGAAGCGAAAAAAGTCGACGAACTGCTTGATGAAATGCAAAGCCAGCGCAGGCACATAGCTGTTGTCGTGGATGAATACGGCGGTGTGGCTGGTCTGGTTACGTTGGAAGATATTGTCGAGGAAATATTTGGCGAAATTCAGGATGAATACGATCAGGCCGAAGAGTCCCCCTATCAAGAATTAGAGGACGGGGATTATATCTTTTTAGGTCGCGTTGACCTGGACGACTTCAATGATATTATCGGCAGTGACCTGCCTGGCGATGAAGCAGATACCCTGGGTGGTTTTATTTACAGCCGTCTCGGACGAGTGCCAGACGTCGGCGAGCAGGTTGAAAATGATAATCTGCTCCTGACGGTAGAACAGGTGAGTGCGCGCCGGATTCGCAAGGTGCGAGCCAGTTGGATACCGCACAATGCAAAAAACAAGGATAAAAATCAACATGCTAACGGATGAAATGCGACGTAAACTTGTTCAGAGGGCGATTGATGCCCGGAAATTAGCCTATGCACCTTATTCGAAATATCCTGTCGGCGCAGCACTGCTGACAGCTTCCGGGAAGATTTATGGCGGGATAAATATAGAGAACGCAGCTTACCCTTCTGCGATGTGCGCAGAGCGAGTGGCCGTGTTTAAGGCTGTCTCCGAGGGAGAACGTAAATTTACTGCTATTGCCGTGGTGACTGTCAACGGTGGAGAGCCATGTGGTTCCTGCCGCCAGGTGATGGCTGAATTTGGATTGGACACAGTAGTCTTGATTGCGAATGACCAGGGGGATATCGTTAAGGAAACTGACGTAGACGGGTTGCTGCCCTATGCCTTCCTTCCAGATGACCTGGAACCCGGTGTTTAATCGGTCATACGATAGTTTTTTTAGAAGGCGCTAAACACATCAATTATCTGATGGGGTAGGTGTCGTCCTCACCAGCAGTGATTGGACCATCCAGCCCTGGATACCATCGGGCGTGATTATGTGCGCCCAGATGTAGCCCCCCGCTTCCTGTGTATCCCCCAGGACCTGCACAAGCGTACCATTAGCGACCAGACCGATTATTTCCCCCGCGGGTTCGTCGCGCACGAAGGCGCCCCCACCTTCGGGGGACTGGACGATGGCGTACATGGGTGTGGGCGTTGGTGTGGGTGTAATCGTGGGAGTTGGGGTGTGCGTAGGTGGTACAGGCGTCAGGGTTAATGTTGGTGTTGCAGTGGGTGGGATGGGTGTCGGAGTAAGCGTATAAGTGGCGGTGGGGGTTGGCGTGAGACTGGGGATGGGCGTGGGTATACCTACTTGCGCCCCGATAACAACGCCCGCGCTGCTGATGCCAATAAGCAGGATCACGCCCAGAAGAATGACCACACCACCCAGCGTGTAGCCAAACAGGGTTAGTGGACGAAAGCCCAGAACAGCCAGGGTGGCTGCCCCGAGCAGCGCACCCCAGGCCAGGTATACACTGTACACAACGACGCCATCGGGCCAAAGGTTTGGGACGCCGCTGGTCAAACCAAAACCGGCAACCGTGATGGGGATGTAAAGCGCGTAGACCAGTGCGACACTGGATACGTTGGCTGTACGTTCGTAATGCACCACACCGGCTGAGGTCACTACAGCGCCCACTGCTAATACAACGAAGTTAGGCCAGGAGAGTTGAGCGAAGTAGTGCGTCATCCCGTAATCGGACGGTGACCAGTAGTTCGTCACGTATCCGGCGACGGCACCGGTCAGGAACACGATCGTGCTGCCGATCAGGACCCCGATCAGGCTGCGAAGGAAGAAACGCACAGAACCGATGACGGTTCCAAGTGCGACACCGACCATAGGGGCCATGAAAGGTGCCAACAGAGCTCCTAAAACCAGGATGGCCGGTTCATTAATCAGCAAGCCAAAGCTGAACGTTATTCCTGCCAGGAATGAGAAGAGATAAAAATCGAACGAAGGCGAGGTACGATGTGCCAGCCTGGCCAGAAAATCGGCCCTTTCGTCTGCATTGAGCGGCGCTAACAGTCTTCGCGCGCGGCGTCGACGAGCTGGTGGCAGGTTATCTGGGTCGTCGGGGAATTGTTCTGTCTGTGGGATGTTCATGATAATTTGCGTGCTGTTTTACGGGTGCTTAGCGCCCAAAAAATCGCCTCATTTACGTAAACTTGCTACAATACGCAGGGGTCTATCTAGCAGCTCCAGTGCGGCCAGGATGTCGGGCGTCACCAGGTCGGCTGATAGCAGGGTCTCGAGGGCCGTCCCTTCCTGCGACAGGATACATATACCAATCTCTGCCTCTTTCAACATGGCTGCATCGTTGGCACCTTGCCCAATGGCTGCAACGTATTCGGCGCCCAGCTGGCGCACATAAGCGGCTTTTTGAGCGCCTTCGTCCCCCGGGTTGATCCGGGTTGCAACCAGACCAAGCTGGCGGTCAATTATGTCCTGTCGTGCATGCGTATCCGCAGTCAGGAGATGGATCTGTAAGCGATCGCTCAGGTCCCGCAGCATACGACCCACGCCTTCCGTTAGTTGACCGTCAATAGCCAGGGTACCGTTTACATCGCTGACCAGATGTTCAAGCTGGATAATACCCCTGCCGGGTATT
>Ga0209013_10001255_pt1 | contig 23382 bp, 13 predicted proteins | sample Cruoilmetagenom2_FD_187291 | JGI IMG/M metagenome (GOLD analysis project Ga0209013, IMG submission 187291) | Oil polluted marine microbial communities from Coal Oil Point, Santa Barbara, California, USA - Sample 2 (SPAdes) (version 2) | ecosystem: Environmental > Aquatic > Marine > Oil seeps ... | reverse complement strand
GCCCGCTTTTCTCACCGGTTTCCTGCTGCCGGCGGCGTTGCACCGCACCCGGCGGGGCTTTCGCACTTCGGGGTGCTCGACGTACTGTCAAGTATGACTCCGCGCCCTCGGGTCGAAAACGTCGCTGGGCGCGCCACCTCGCCGACCTCGCCATGAAACCCAGTGAGGAATGCAGGCCAGCCACTACTCCTCGATGTCGATCCTCACCAACCGATGTGCCCACGTGAGTGAGCCGAGGAGGTTGCCGTTTGGGAGCAGAGCAATCGCGGTGAGGCCGGGAAGGTCGGAGCGCAGCAGGCGGGGCGGCGAGTTACCGCCGGGATCGACGATCCACAGCTCGCCGGGGAACGGGGCGCTCGCAGCGAGTTCGCCGGAGGGCAGCAGTGCCAGGTAACCCTCCTGTTGCTTGCCGCTGCTCCAACCGGGGACCTCGAGCCGGCGCATGGTCTCTCCGCTGTCGGGATCGACGAGGAAGATCGAGCCGTCGGAGGGAACCGCGGCGGCCACCAGACCGCCGGCCCATGCGAGACCGACCACCGGGACGGGGAACTCGGCAACGATCTTCCGCTGCCAGCCCGGTGGCGAGTAGCGGAGGATCCTTCGATTGCCCGTGTCGGCGACCACCAGCGAGCCGTCCGCCGCCCACAGCAGATCCCGCGGGCCGAAGAGCCCGTCATCGATCACCTGTGCGACGCCGTCAGGACCGATGAGCTGGACGCGGGCGTTCCAGGTGTCGGCGATGGCGAGGCTGCCGTCGTTGGCAAGGGCGATTCCCGACGGCTCGCGAAACGCGCCGGGCGCGGTACCGAGGGCGCCGAAGGCGTCGAGGCATGTGCCCCGCATGGTGTACCAGCGGAGCCGGTGGTTGAAGGTGTCGGCGACCACGAACCAGCCGGATGGGGAGACGGCCAGCCCGCGTGGTTCATTCAGCCCGCTGTCGGTCGGCGTGTTTTCCGCGTTCCATGGAGAACGACATTGTGGCGCGGGGAACTCGAGGATGGAGCCATCCGGTCGTACGAGCCATAGACCGTGTCGATTCCCGGCAATGGCGGCCAACGACCCTGCGTCGTCCGCGGCCCGCCGCCAGGGCAGCACAGCGCCGCCGCTGCGGTAGAGCCCCTCGCCGTCGAGGACCCAGAGGTCGGGGCCGCGCCAGGTCAGAGCTTTCACGCCGGCGAGAGAACGGCCGACCACGCGCCGCGAGCTGCCATTTCCGACCCACACCCGGGATCCGTCGCTCCACGCCACCACCGGTCCGTTGGCCGCTGCGGCAGCCACGGAAGTGTCGTCGAGTTGCCGCCAGACGTTGTCCTCACGGCGCCAAAGGCCGTCTCCACCGCCAACCCAAACGGCTTGACCGGCCGTCACGAAACCGGCGTTGCGTACCCTCCCAGCGTTCCGCCACTGTCTGCCGATCAAGAGCCATACGGTTCCATTTCGGCACACGACCCAGCGTTCCTGTCCGCGGCGAGCCACCGAGGAAACGTTGCATCCAGGCGGCGGCAGCCCGCTGACCGGATTGGCCTCGGTGTCGAGCTCGATGAGGCTGCCGTCGAGGAGTGCCACGGACGCGCCGAAATCATCAATCGCAACCGATCGGATGAGATCCTCAGAGACCTCGGGGATCTTCCCGATGAGTTTCGTGCCGACAGGTAATTCGAGCTTCGGTGTCATCGCTGTGCCGTCTTCTCGATGGTCGGGTGCGACACGATAGAGGATTGCCCCGTAGTTTTCGGCAAAAACCGAGACTCCCGGCACCCCCTGTAGCGGATTGGCGGCGTCCAGGCCGTAGCGCTCGCGCTCGACATCGGCGAGCGCGATCCAGCCGACGCGATAACGGTCGAGCACAGCCCGGCGCGTGCCGCGGTCGGCGCCGGCGTACAGGGTCTCGAGGTCCGCGACACGGGCGGCGATCTCTTCCGACGATTGCCCACGCTGCTTGAGATGCCACTCCCATCCGACGACCGTGGGTTGGCCGGTGTGCATGGTGATGCGGGTGAACCGGCCGTATGAGTTGCCTATTGCCTCGGCGATTGTCTGACCGGGAACGGCGACGCCTTGGAGCGCGCGCACCAGAAACCAGGTTTGGAGATCTCCGGTGGCGAGGAAGGCCTGTCCGTCAAGAGTCGGGCGGGGGGAGGCAATGCGCGGCCACAGCCACCCCTGGGCGACCCCCAACGGCAGGTTGGCCATTGCCACCAGCTGGAGAGGGAGCCAGACGGCGATGACGAGCCGCCGCCGGCCACCGCGAGTGCGCAGCAGGAGGGTGGCGAGAGCGACTGCGAGCAGAACCCACACGCCGTTGTACACCTTGAACAAGGTATTCATGCGATCAATGAGAGTGAAGCGCTCCGCCGAAGCCACGGCCAAGGCGCCCATCGTCGCCAGTGACCACGCGAGACGTGAGAGCCGATCGCGAGTGCGCAGCGCGACCGTGGCGAAGATCGCTGCGGCGGCGAGTCCGAGAGCCGCTGCGCTCGAGCCGAATGAGAGCCCCGCGATGATCCCGATGGCGATGGTCGGCAGCACAATCCACGAACGGCGGCCGAGGGTCACCAACGCCAAGGCGCCGAGTGGGATCAGGAAGAGCCCGAAGTGGCGCAGAATCGCCCACGCCGGGGCAAAGTCGGCGCCGGTGAGGAAGAGGCCCCGCTCCCCCGCACCGGCGCTGATACCGGCGACCAGCTCGATCACGAACGGTGCGGCGGCGATGAGACTGACGGCGGCGGCTGCGGCAAGGCGGACGATTCCGGTCACAGGGCGGCGAGCGGCCGCGAAGACCCCGACGCCAAGAGTGGTACTGAGAATGATGAGATCCCACGGGTTGGTGGCCACCAGGACCGCGGTCGAGATACCGCACATCGCCGCGGCAACGATCCACCGGCGCCCCCCGGCCGTGGCGCAGATCCATCCCCAAATCAGGGCCGCCAGCATCACCGGAAGCGCGATGAAGTGGCCGTGAAGATCGGCAAAGAGCGCGGTCCACAGCGGGTACTCGTCGATGGCGAAACCGGGGATGACCCTCGAGGTCGCCCACCACACATCGAAGAGGTTGCCCTTGTCTGCCGCGCCAACCAGCCACGGCCACGCCAAGTTGCCGGTGAGCACGATCAGAACCACGGGCAGCCACGCCGCGCCCCATCCCCGCCGCCGCGCCAGCAACAGCCCGAGGCTCGCCAAAATAGCGGCGCTGAGGGCGGGAATCGTGGCCGACATGAGGTTGTAGCCGACCGCCGGGCTGCAGCCGGCAATCAGGATCGGAAATGCCGCCAGGACCTCGCCGAAGTAGTAGTAGTGGAGAGGCATCCCCGCCATCCAGGGTTCGCCGGTCGGCCACTGTGGGGCGCGCAGGAATGCGTTGAGAAAGGAAAAGTCCATGGGCTTTTCGCCCCAGTGGATAGCGGGGTTGGAAGCGCGAATGACGAGGAAGAGGAGAGCGACCGCAGCGGTGACCACGAGGACCTTGACGATGGCGGGAGACCGACGCCGCCAAACGGCTGCGGCTTCGCGCCACCGCCATCGGATCGCGACGGCGCCAGCAACAACGAGGACGACGAAGATCCACGAGGCGGTCGTCGGACCGGTGGTCCAGATCCCGACCTCCGAGCCCATCCACATGAGCCACGCGGGTGCGATCCATCCCGTGGCGAGGGCAAGCCCGGCGCCGGCGTCCGGCCAGCTGCGGACAACCGGCAACAGGAGTCCCCAGAAGGCGATCCCCAAACCAGCGAAAACCACCACCCAGATCGTGACATCGAACACCTGTCGCATCCTGGACGGGACCGGGGATACCGCCGGTACGCGGTCGACAAAGCTCCGCTCGAGGTCCGCAAAATCAAGCTCTTCGAGGAAAGGCAGCGGCCGCTCGACCCTGTCGGCGAGGTCCTCCGGCGCGATATCGCTGGTGCGGCGCAGAATCAACACCTGCGGGAACTCGTAGTTGACGAAGCTCTCGTCCGCCAATTGCACCGGCCAGCGGAGGCCGAAGATCCGTGGCCCACGCCTCACCTTGGTCGCGGGCTCGAACCCGGCCTCGCCCGCGAGCAGCAGTCGGTAGAGACGCGCGGTTCGGGGAAACCTGCGATCGTTTTCGAGGACCGTTCGAATCACTCTGTTCGATGTCAGAACCGCCCAGTCCGCGCGTGCGAGCTGTCGGCACCAACGCTCGACCTTTTCCCGGTCGTCGGGGAGATCGTACGATGGGAGATCGATGCGCTCGACGGCGCCGTCGACCGGTGCGAGGCCGATGGTCTCATCCCAGCTTTCAAAAGCGACCACCTGGTCCGGGGAGAGCATCGGCTGCAACCACTCGGACGCAGTGAGATGGGGGTGCGGGTCGACAAACGCCCAGACGTAGGCGAGACCCCACACAATCGTGCCTGCCGCAACCGTTCGCATCACCGGGCGGCGGTATCGTCCGGGGAGACGAACCAGCCACCATGCCGCCATCATGACCGCCGGCACGACGAGCGGTTCCCAATAGCGCAGGAACTTGACGTAGAGGGTGCTGAGGCGAATCGCCATCGGGACCAGCCATGCGAGGAGGATCAGCAGCAACACCGACGAGTTCGTCCAGCGGCCCGCCAGCCATCGCTGCCAGCGAGCGCTCAGTCTCCAGGCGCCGGCCGTAGCGCCGGCGATTGCCGCCAATAACATGAGCGGCCCCCACCCCCAGAGGGCGAGCTCCCGCAGGGGGTACAGAATGGGCAGGGAATTGACGTAGACCCGAACGTAGGCGAGGTCGGCGCGACCCACGACCATGGCCACCTGCTCGCCCACGCCCCGCAAATAGGCGGGGTTGAGGCCACCGAGGAGAGCGGGACCGTTCATCCGGCCGGCGGCGCCGTTTCCGAGACCGGCAAGGGTCGCCATCCACCCGATGGCGAGGACGGCGGCGATGGTGGCGATTCCCGCGACAGCCCGCCGGGTCCAGCCCGTGGTCCGATCGACGAGGTGGATAGCGGCAACAGTGACCGCCAACGCTGCAAATAGTGCGAGCGGCGCCCGGCCTCCGGCGAAGGCCCACGGTTGACAGAGCCAGAATGCGAAGACGCCGGCGCCGACCGCGACCGAGATCAAGCGGAAGACGTGGAGGACATCCCGGTGACGGAGGGTCAGCAACACCGCCAGGGCGAGCGGAAAGACCAAGCCGAGCGAGGCGACCTTGACCGCGAGCGATGCCCCGACCGCGGCGCCCGCGGCTGCCGCAGCGGCCTCGCGACCACCGGTTGCTAACCAGTAGCAGGCCGCCAGCGCGAGCATCACCCATGCCGCGTGGTGCGCCTCGACAGTCGCAAAGTGGGACTGCTGGAGGTCGAGAGGGACCCAGGCGACAAGAACCAGAAACAGCTCCGCCGTTCGCCGGCCCCACGCCCGATGAGCCATGGCGAATCCGAGGAGGATGGCAAGCATCGAGGCGGCCACCGACAGCAACCGCCCGCCAACCACCAGCCGCCGGACTCCCTCGCCATTCGCAAATGCGGCAGCAGCTGCCCTCACCGCCTGGAAGTGCAACGAACCGTAGGCAAAGAACCCGGGGTCGGAAAACCAGCCTTCGACCTTTTCGGTGACGTATCCGACCTGGCGCTCATCGGGGTGAATCGAGGACGAGACACCTCCGGCGTCCCATCCCAGGAGGAGCAGGCGGAGACCCAATACGATCAGGAGGAGAATCCAAGTGCGCTTTCGCAACATCAATTAAGACAGTAACGGAAAAGAGCGTGAATCGTCCAGCCCGCTCTTCTCACAGGGGTTGCGACTTCTGGCTGTCTGTCGCCGCTTTGCGGCTTTGGTTCTATTTGATCCGTCTGGTCCCTGGGGCTGACGCCCCAGGCTATCAGTATTCCGCCGCTTCGCGGCTGGCTCGCCCGATCAGAAGGGAGATTTGGAATCTCTTGAGAGAGAGTTCGGGGAATTGGAGATGCGATCGAGCGCCGAAGGCGCGATAGATCCATAGCCTGGGGCGTCAACCCGCCGACGGCAGCGGAGTGAGCTCAGGCCTCATCCGAAGGAGGAGGCCATGAGCCACGCGCTGACGGCCGTGCGTCGCGACGGCCGCAGGCCGTCAGCAACCCCAGGTGGGTGTGCGTAACAATATTCCTGAGCCCTGGAGGGGCGACAGATTCTCTCTTCATCCTTAACTGTCAACGATCAACGAGCTTGCACCCTGGACCCTGAACCCGGGCGGGTGGGCGGCTATGATCTTCGCCGGCAGACGTAGCCGGCGAAGGCGGCGAGCTCGCCGTCGCCGCCCTCGATGGCACGTGCCTCGTCAACCAGCCTTCGCTCGAGCTCGGCGAGCCGGCGGCGCGCGGTGTCGAGGCCGTAGAGCGTGACATAGGTCAGCTTTCCGGTAGCGGAGTCCTTACCCGGCGACTTGCCGAGCTCTTCCGCTGTCGCGGTGGCGTCGAGGACGTCGTCGGCAATCTGGAAGGCGAGGCCGAGGTCCTCGCCGAAGGTCGTGAATTGCCGCCGCTCGGCGTCGTTCACGCCGGCGAGGATCGCGCCGAGCTCGACCGATGCCCGGAGCAGGCACCCCGTCTTGTGCCGGTGGATGAGATCGAGGCGCTCCTCGGGCGGCAGATCGCCGCCTCGGTCCTTCACGGTGGCCTCGAGATCCTCCATCTGGCCGCCAACCATCCCGCGGGCTGAGATGGCCTCGGCGACCATCTCGGCCGCCTCAGCGCGGCGGTCGGACCAAGCCGAGCCCTGCGGGTAGCGGGCGAGCAGGAGGAGCCCCTCGGTGAGGAGGGCGTCGCCGACCAGAATTGCGGTGGCCTCGTCGAAGGCCACGTGCACGGTCGGTCGTCCGCGCCGAAGGACGTCGTCATCGAGGGCGGGGAGATCATCGTGGACTAGCGAGTAGGTATGGATCAACTCGAGCCCGCAGGCCGCCTCGGTGATGGCGCAGGCGTCCCCCCCGGCGGCCCGGTGGGTGAGGCGGGCGAGCACCGGCCGTACCCGCTTGCCGCCCGCAAACACCGCATGGCCCATGGCCTGGTGGAGTCGCTCCGGCCACACCCCGGCGGTCGGGAGCAATCGCTCGAGGGCGTGCTCGACTGCTGCCTGTTCTTTGGCCAGGAGGCGGTCGACCCTCACTCGTCCTCCTCTTCGGCCGCCTCCTCGTCCTCGTCGTCTTCCAGGAGCTGCGTTACCCGCTGTTCGACCTCTTCGAGGCGCGTCCGGCAGCTCCGCGCGAGCTCCATACCTCCCTCGAAGAGGTCCAACGCCTGCTCGAGACCCACCGATTCATCCTCGAGCTTGGCGACGATCTCCTCGAGCTTTGCCAGCTGGTCTTCGAATCGTTCGCCGTCCTTTGCCTTCTCATTCATGGATCACTCCGTCTCTGCGGGCGTTTCACCCGGGTTGGTCGTTTCTTCAAAGAGGGACGGTTGCCGATCCGGCGTCCGTGTGGCGACGCGGGGTTCGGTGGTCGCGGCGCTGATCAGCGACCGCAGGTGCCCATGGGCGAGGCGGGTGATGAGGGTCTGGCCCCCGTGCACCCGGGATGCGTCCTTGAGCGGTACCACGCTTCCCTCGAGGCTGGTGATCGAGTAGCCGCGCTCCAACACTCTGGTTGGCCCGAGATGGCCGAGGGCGCGCTCCCCGGCCTCCACGCGAGCGCGCAAGCTCGAGATCCGCGCGGCCACGAGCTGTTGCAGCTGCTGCCGCCTGCTGTCCAACAATCGCCGTTGCCCGCCGGCGGCGATCTGTGCCGGGAGGCGATGGAGACTCCGAACGGCGTGATCGAGCCGGGTCCGGGCGGCCTCGAGCACTCGCCGCAGCAGCGGGCCGAGGCGGGCTGTATTGCGGAGACGTTCGCGATACCGACGCACCCTCTCGGGCACCCGCGCCAGCCCCGACGAGCCGGCGAGCCCGGTAAGGCGGGTGCGGGCGAGCTGGAGTTGGCGGTTGATGTCGCGCAGCAGGATCGCCCGCGCCTCGCGCAGACGCCTCTCCTGATCCTCGATGCGCGCCACCACCAGCTCGGCCGCCTGGGTCGGAGTGGTGGCCCGGATGTCGGCGACGAAATCGGCGATTGTGAAATCGACCTCATGGCCCACGCCGGAGATGACGGGAACCGGGCTCGCGGCGATCGCCCGCGCCACCTCCTCCTCGTTGAAGGCCCACAGATCCTCGAGACTGCCACCGCCGCGGCCGACGACGATGATGTTGACGCGGTTGGAATCAACGAGGCGTTTGATGGCCAGTGCAATCTCGTGCGCCGCGCCGTCTCCTTGGACCATGGCCGGGGCGATGACGATCTCGAGGTGGGGAAAGCGGCGCAACACCTTGAGCATGTCCTGGAGGGCGGCCCCGGTGGCGGAGGTGACGATGCCGACCCGGTTGGGGAGGGCCGGAAGCGGCCGTTTCCGCTCGGCGGCGAACAGACCCTCGTTTTCGAGCTTCTTCTTGAGCTGTTCGAAGGCCAGCTGGAGGGCGCCCACGCCCTGCGGTTGCAGATCATCGACAACGAGCTGAAACCGGCCGCGCTGCGGATAGATGGTGAGCGAACCGAGGGCGGTGACGACAAGACCGTCCTCGACGCGGAACTTGAGGCGTCCTGCCTTCCCCGCCCACATCACGCAGTCGAGCGCCGCGGTTTCATCCTTGAGTGTGAAGTAGACGTGTCCGCGTCCCGAGGTGCTGGCGTTGGTCACCTCGCCTTCGACCCGCACCCCGGAGAAGCCTCGCTGCAGCAGCGCGTTGATCTCGGCGATCAGTTCTGCGACCGAGTAGACGCGATCGTTCACTCGACCTCCTCTGCGATGAGGTTTAACCCGCTTTTCTTACCATCTTTCGTTGCGAGGGTGGCGAGGTGCCGTGCACAGTGAGGTTTTCGACCCGAGGGGCGCGGAGTCGTACTTGACAGTACGTCGAGCACCCCAAGGCGAGAAAACACCGCTGGGTGCGGTGCATCGCCGGCCGCAGCCGAAAGCTTGTAAGAAATGCGGGTTAGGCTCAGACCTCGATCTCCTCGCGGGTGAGGGCGTCGTCAACCAACATCACCGGAATTCCCGAGACCACCGGGTAGACCCTGCCGGCGGGTGAAACGAGACCCACCTCGACCACGGGTTCCTCGGATTTGAACTGGTCGCGGTACTTCTCGACCAGCCGCTGCCGCACCGCGGCCGGAAGCTCCACGACTTCGAGCGGCGTCTTATCTACCGGGCAGACCAGAATCTCCAACAGCCTGGGGTCGACAGCCATGACGTTCACCTCTGCCCGCCAGTCTACACGACGCCTTCCATAGCGACCCTTGTCGAACTCCGAACTCCGAACTCCGAATTCCGAATTCCGAATTCCGATATCTCAGCCCGTGGGATTCCCCGGATCGAACGGCTCATCCGCTTTGACGTCGCTCGAGGACGGCGCCGGGGCGTCCTCCGGTGTCCGGCTGCGCCTCCGCGTCCGCTCGACCTGACGTTCGATCGCCTCCTCGGTGTCGCGTCGCGCTTCTTCGAGGTGGCCGGGATGTTCGTGCTCGTACATGTCCTCGGGCATGGTGCCGGTGATCCAGCTCGGGTTCATGGGGTAGACGTGGGGGTGGAAGACCACGGAGTACATGTGCCAGACGAGGATCGCCAACGACGCCAGCCAGGCCTCCCAGAAGTGGATCACCAACGCGACGTCGAGGAAGCCCTTCGGCAGGAAGGAGATGACGACGTTGTCGAACCACAGCATGAAGCCGGTGATCACCATCACGACTGTGCCCCAGACCAACGCCCAGTACTCGGCCTTTTCGACGTAATTGAAACGCTGGATGCATGCCCAGCGGGGCCGAAGACCGAGGTTGTGGAGAATCCGATGGCCGAAGAAGGTGAAGTCCCGTTTCACCGGCATCATGTCGAGAAGGAACTTGCGTCCGCGAGGTGACAAGAGGTAAAGGGCGTGCCAAATGACGGTGAGAACCATGATCACCGCCGCGGTGCGGTGGATGATGCCGCGGAGCTCGAAGCCGCCCTCCCAACCGAAGAACAAGCGGGCCATAAAGCCCTGGTCGTAGCGCAGCGCAAAACCGGAGATCACCAGGGCGATAAAGGAGACGGCCAAAAAGGCGTGCTGAGCTACCTCGTCTGGGCGCATGCGCCGCACCTGGGGCCGCTTCGTGGAGATTGTGATTAGGTGGCGCACGAGGTCGATGAGCCAGTGCAGGATCATCAGACCGATGATCACCGCGATGGCTACGATGTAGACCTTTTCGATGAACTCCGCCGCCGGAACGCGCAGCCCCTGGCCGCCGACGCCGTGGATCGGCGACAGCGCCATCTTCTCTGAGATATTCGGGTGGCACTCGCCGCAGGTGTGTTGCAGGTTGGCGGGGTTGACGGTCGAGGTCGGGTCCGAGCTCGGCAGGATGCGGTGGACACCGTGGCAGGAGGCGCAGTTCGCGACGTGGGTGTCGCCGGCCTTTGATTTGAGCCCGTGATAGGAGTCGATGAAGGTGGTCAGCCGGCCGGCGTCGATCCCGTACTTCTCATTGAGCACAGCCGACTCGTGGCACGGCGAGCAGGTCTGCTCCGCCACCTTCGACCGCGACACCGGCGAACGCGGGTCGTCGGGCGACAGGATGCCGTGCTCACCGTGGCAGTCGGTGCACACCGGGGCGTCGGTCTCCCCGCGTGCCACCAACTTGCCGTGGATGCCCTCCCAGAAGTCGTTCTCCACGCCCTTGTGGCACTGGCCGCAGGTGAAGGGGATGTTGAAGTGGTTGATGCTCGACTCGGGCGAGCCGGGTCCGAGGATCTTGTGGGCAGTTCCACCGGCGGAGTGGCAGTCGTTGCAGGTCGCGGCCACGTAGACGCCGCCCATGGTCGCTCGGCCGTGGACCGAGGTCTCGTAGATCTTGATCGGGTTGTCGATCAGGATGTCGTACTTCTTTGTGATATCGAGGTTTTCATGGCACTTGCCGCAGGTATGCGGGAGGTTGGTGGGGTGGGTGGTGGCGCGTTTGACCGACGACGGCAGGATGTCGTGGTCGCCGTGGCAGTCCGAGCAGTGGGGCATATCCTCGCAGGTTCCCCGCTCCGCCCGTCCGTGGAACTCGTACTGCTGTGAGGCCTCGTCGTGACAGGTGCGGCAGCCCTCGCAGCCGACGTAGAAGGGCGCCTCCAACACACGGTGGGGCACCGTGTCCTTGTCCACGTGACAGTCCAGACAGTCGAGACCGTCGTGCACCGAGTGTGAGAGATCCTGTGCAAAGACCGAGCCGTGGAGACTCGTCTCGTGGCAGTCGGCGCACATCGAGCTGTCGATGGGCTCGAACTCCTCGTCCTCCTGGGCCAGGACGACGCCGGCGCCCACGCATACCAGCATGACAAAGAACAGGATTCGCAGCACTGATGCCGCACTCCCAAAAGACTGCGTCTGAGGTTGCCAACGGAGCATCTTCGTCTCCTCTCTTACGCCATTGTGGACGGTTTCACAAGCATGTCAAGAGGCAAATCCTTTATTTTCTGTAAGTTGAGAATTTGTCTAAATAATCAAGTGGATATACGTGGCGGAGGTTCCTGGCGCCCTCGTTGAGTTTTGAGTTCTTAGTTTTGAGTTTTGAGTTCATCGCGGACTCCCGGCTTCCGACTCCGCGCATCACGCTACGCCGTGACAAGTCGCCCATTGGGCTGAATACGCTGCCGTCGGCGGGTTACCACCCGGGCCCTCCCCTCGCCCGAAAGGCGGACGGTGGAAAACTCAAACTAAAAACTCAAAACTCAGACCTCAGACTTCCTCGTTTGGGTCGGTGGGGAGTCCATCATTTGGTGTGTGCTCGGAAACGGGTCAGACGACGGTTACCCATACTTTCCGCGATCGCGGGCCGTCGAGCTCGACAAAGAAGATCCCCTGCCAGGTGCCGAGGCGCAGGCGGCCGCCCTCGATCGGCACCGTCACCGAGCTGCCGAGCAGAGTCGCCATGAGGTGGGCGTCGGAGTTCCCCTCCGCGTGGGCGAAATGGATCTGCGGCACGATCGCCTTGTAGGCGGCGGTGAGATCTCGGGCGACGTCGGGATCGGCGTGCTCGTTGATGACGACGGCGGCCGTGGTGTGTGGCACGAACACCTGGCACCAACCGCCGTCCGTTCCCTCGACGGCGGCGGCCACCTTGCTTGTGATGTCGATCATCTCCCGGTGGGCGCCGCTGCGGATCTCGATGTTCATGGAGTCCTCCAGGCCTCGTCGTGCACCAGCCGATAGGCCTCGCTCAGATAGACCACCCGGCGGATGTAGTTGTAGGTCTCCGGCACCGGAATTTCCTCGGTGAATCTCTGCGGATCGGGCCACCGTTTCCACCACCTGCGGACCCGAGTCTCGCCCGCGTTGTAGGCGGCGAGCGCGGGTTCCACCGATTTGAAGCGCCGCACCAACCGGCCGAGCTCGCGGGCGCCGAGACGGATGTTGAGCTCCGGATCGTGGAGGTCCGGGGCGCCCCCGAGACCTAGCGCCGCGGCATGTGATCGAGCAGTCGACGGCACCAACTGCAGGACCCCTCTCGCTCCCCGTGGCGACACAGCGGCGCTGGAAAAGGTACTCTCCTGGCGGGCAACCGCGGCAATCAGCCACGGATCAAGCCCCGATTCGCGGGCCGCGGCGATCATCGTATCGGACCATCGGAGTGGGAGGTAGGCGAGGGTTGCGTTGGACGGCGCCTGCGCCATGTCGACGGTGCCGAGCTCCGGGAAGCCGGCCCGCAGCCAGCGAATCGGGTCGGTTGTGAACCCCTGTCCGGCGGCGAGCGCAGCGGCGGCGACGGACTCATCGGGCAAGGCGCCCCGTTGGCGGCGTACCCGACGCCACTGCCGAGCTGCTTCTTTCGGCGCCCCGATGTCGATCAGCCGTTGCACCGACGGCGGTGGCTGTGTGGACGCGATCGGCGGTGCGAGGTCGACGGCGCCGGGGGGCGGTCGATAGAGAGCCGTGCGCGACCACCCGGCATAGAGATCACCGATGTCGGCCGCGGCGAGACGTTGCAACATCGGGACGCCGTCGGGTGCTGCGACGGCAGCCCAGTACTGCAGACAACGGCGGTGGATCGGCATGGAGCGCGCGAGCTCCAGTACCTGCTTCTCCGCGCCCCCGCGCCGGGCGAGCGCGACGCCCAACCTGCGTCCGAGCCACTGCCTTCGGGAGTCGAACCATTGCGCGGCCTCGAGCCTCCGCCAGCTTTCGAAGGCGTCGTCCAGACGACCGGCCTCGGTCGCGCACTCGAGACGGAGGCCCAATGCCCTGAGATCGAGATCGCCTGTCGGCCCTGCGGCTAAGACGCGTTCGGCCTCCTTCTGACATGCCTCGAACGCCTTCGTGTCTCCGCGCCCGGGAAAGAGATGCCACGCACGGTTACGAGAGGCCTGAGCTCGGAGTACGAGATCTTCCGGTCCGGCATTTCGCCCCGACGGCAGCAGGCGGAGGACAGCGAGTGGCGACCCTGCAGCGAGCTCGGCCCGAGCGAGTTCCAGCCTCCGCCGGGCCTCGATGTCACCCTTCCATCGTACGGATCTCAGCTCGGCGGCGGCCCGTGATGGAGATCCGGCGCGTCGCCACTCCTGTGCCCGTTCGAGACGATCTCCAGGGGTGAGGGTTGCGAGCAGCCGGCGGTCGAGCGCGCGATCGTGTGCGGCCAGCCGTTGCGGTGCGGCCACCGCCAACCGATGTGCCGCCGCGAGGCGGAGCTCCGGGTCGGTGGCAACGAGCAGGATTTCATCGGCTTGCGGTTGAAGATCGACCGGGAGGAGCGCTCGTTGGCCGAGGAAATGGTGGAGGTCGCCGTTCTCGGCGAGCTTTCTCATCAACGATAGCCGAGCCGTGGCGGCCAGCTCAGCGGGAGGGTTGTCGGCCAGGTATCGGCGCCAAGCTTCCGGCGTCGCGTCGGCGCGTTCGAGGCAATCCTCCCACACGGCCACACGGGCCTCTTCTAACCCAGTCCCAGGGCCGGCTTCGGCAAAGAGGGTGGCGGCGCGCGCTGGATCCGTTTCCGCGACAGCGAAGGCCTGGTCCAGCGTCTGCACGCGAGTGGACGAGGGGGCGGTGGGTCGTTGCGCGGCACAGCCGGCAGCCAGAAGGACGGCTGCCGAAATTTGGATGGCGGGCCGTCGTCTCACATGCCGAGGGCGTCGGCATCACCGTCAGCCAGGATGCGCACGAGCTCGTCGTGAAAGTAATCGTGCCCGTCACGAACCTCGGCGGAAATGCGCTTTTCGAACATATCTCGGCTGCGCTCGATGTCGTCTTTCAAACGCTCTCCGAGGTCTTTTTCGGTTCGGCCGCGCTCGACCTCATCCTCGTTATAGAGCTTGATCTCCGAGACCAGGAGCCGTGCAAATCGCCGGGCTTCCTCCTGATGAGCCTCATCCTCGGATGATGACCGCTCGTCGGGTGTGCCATCGGGTGCGGCCACGGGTTCCGGAGCGGTGCTCGGTGGTTCCACGGGTTGTACCGGTGGTGGGGTCGCCAATTCTGCCTCGGCGTCGGGCTCCGGCGGTTCATCCGTTACCACCGGCTCCGGTGGCGGCGGTGGAATGACGTCGGGCGCCGGGGAAATTTCCGGCGTCGCCAGGTGTTCTCCGACCTCCACCCTGACTGTCGCCGAAGGGTCGAACCCGGCATCAGCCGCCAGGTCGCCAACCATTGGCGCCTCGGGCTCGAAGTCGTAATCGACCTCCATCGGTTCTTCCGGTTCGGCGGGCGGACTCGATTCCTCCACCACAGGCGGTTCAAAGGTGATTTCGTCCGCTTCCGCCGCATCGAAGCTCGGCTCATCGCTGGGCGGTTGGACGGGTTCGGGCGCCGCCGGCTCATCGATCACGAACTCCGGCGACGATCCGATCTCTTCGGGCTCGGGCGGCGGCTCGAAGACCTCGGCTACCTCGCTGTCCGTCGGAATCAGCACCGAGGCGCCCACCTCGGCCAGCGTGGGCGTCGGTACGGTGGCTCGATGGTGCAGGGTGTCAATGAGCCAACAGGCGACAGCATTGATTGCCTGTGCGGCTTCCACATTCCAGGGATCATCACCGTCATGGTCAATATAGACGATGCCCATGAGCTTGCCGCGCAAACTTATCGGGAGCAGGACGGCCTCGTCTGGAACTCTCTCGCCGGCAAGCCATTCGGAGATCAGGGGATCGGAAGCGGGCCGCATGTTGAGCGGCTTGGCCATCTCGGTGAGATGCTGGAAGTTCGGGGACGCAGCTACCCCGCCATGCCAGCTCCGCAGCGTTTCACCGTCCGAAAAACCGATCCCGCTCCACGCCGAAATCACGCCATCGCGAATGACGAAGACCACCGCTCGGCCGACATGCTCAGCGAGCATCGGCAGCAGGGCGCGAAGCAGCTCGGATTGGCTGCGGGCTGAATCGAGGGTACGGAGGTTGTCAAGGGTGATCCCGGCAGTCGGCGCCGGAACGCTGCGCATCTCGGCGATGAACGCTTCGACCTCACCGAGCGGAAAGACCTCCTCGGCATCCTCTGGAAGTACGTCCCGGAGAGTGGACTCGGCTGCCTTGGTCAGCTGTTCGAGGTTCTCGACTGCGGCCTCGAGCCGGCGGGTTGCCGTCTCGATGCCACGACTCCGTGCGCTCTTCAGGTGTTCGAGAATGGCATCGTACCGGTCCATGGCACCTCCAACTGCGCCCACCCTAGATTATCGCCAGCCCGACCACCTTTCGTCAAGCGATTGATCTTATTCGCGATCCGCCGTGCGGCCGGATGGGACCAGAAAATGGGCATCTTTGAGAATGATTCCAAATAGTGCGAGGATGCCACATACAACGTTGTCATGGTGGGAGGATTCTGCTAGCGTGCGCAGCGAAGGGAGGAGCCATGAGAAGAAGCCCATACCTACCGTGTGGCATCATGATGCTGGTTGTTTTTGGTTTGATGTTGGGGTGCTCGCGCGGGCCGAGTGAGGAAGAGCTCGCACATCAAGAGATGGAAGCGCAGCTGACCACTCTGCGGCAGCAGTACCAGGATCTCCAACAGGTGCGGGCGGATCTCGCGACCGCCGAAGCATCGCTGGCAGAAATCGAGGCGATAAAGGAGCGCGATCGCAGTGAGGAGCAAAAGGCTCTATTGGAGGAGCTGCCGGCTCAGATCGAAACCTCGACCGTCACCAAGGACGAGCGTTTCGAGGCGGTGCAGGCGACCGTCGCAGATTTCCTCAACGTGGCGCTCAACGATTTTCCGGAGGACCCGGGAACGGTTGAGAGCCTTAATATCTACGCTAACGAGGCAATCCTCATCGCCGACGATACGATCATCAAGTCCGGTGACTACAAGAAGGCCATCGGCCAGCTGGGAGCTGCGTCGAGCTATTACGATTCGCTCGACCTGCCGCCGTACCAGCCGCTGGTGGACGAGATTGCAATCCTTGAAGAAATGCGGTTTATCAACCAAGAGCGATTCGATCTCGTCAAGAAAAACATGACTATGGACGAGGTCAAGGAGATCGTCGGATACCCGTACTACCAAAACATCCAGCGGAATGAAAAGCAGGGTGTGGAGACCTGGTTGTACCGAAAGCATGAGGGCGGCGCCGCGGCGATCTATTTCAAGATGAAGACCAACAAGGTGTACAACAAGAGCTTCGAAGCGGTGAAGATGAAGGTCGTCCAGGAGTAGCGGTTAGGTATTAGCTGTTAGCGGTCAGCCCATCACAACACCATCGGTGAACCAGACGCCCCTTGCCTGAGGGTGGGGCCACAGGCAATCGACCTGTAGATCATACCGGCAACGAGATGAGCTAATACCTAATACCTAATACCTAATACCCGCGAAGCCGTGCGATTGACGATAAACGCGAGTGCTGTTATCCTTCCCGTTCATGAGTGCGCGTCGATAGGCGGCCCTGCCGCGGGCGCAATTCGCACCGAGAGGAGGTGAGCCATTATGCCGACAGGTGTCACAGTGCGTGACAATGAATCCTTCGAGCAAGCACTGCGCCGTTTCAAGCGCAAGTGTGAAAAGGCCGGCATCCTCTCCGAGGTCAAGCGACGTCGCTTCTACGAGAAGCCGTCCGACCGACGCAAGCGCGAAATGATCCAGGCGCGAAAGAAAATGCTCCGCAAGATGGCGAAGCAGCGTCGAGCGGGCCTCCTGTAACCTACGTTGTGGAACGCTCGATCGCTATAGAGCTGGAGTTCGACAAGATACTCAAACTGGTTGCGGCCTACGCCCGAACGGACGTAGGCCGCTCGTTTGTCGAGGCGCTTGCTGCGCCCGTGGGCGATGATGTCGATGGGTCCCGGGGCGCTCGCCTCAGTCAGGCGGTCCACGAACTCATCGAGGAGGACGACGCGTTGGCGTTGGCCGGCGTGGATGAAGCCATTCCATGGCTCGAGCCGGATGCGCCTCCCCCGGCCGAACCCCGTGATCTTCTTTCGCTTTTGACCCTGGCGCGGCGGGTGGCTGCAGTGCGCCGCCGGCTCGAGGCCTCGAAGAACGATCTTCTCGAAGAGCTGGCGAGCCGGCTCCCCGACACAACCGTCCTGGTGGCGGCGGTGGCGCCTCGGCTCGCCCGCGACGGCAGCATTGCGGACAACGCATCGCCGGAGCTCGCCCGTCTGCGCCGTGAGCTGGCGCGCATCCGCGTCGATGTGGTAAGCGAATTGGAAAGTACTCGGCGCGCACACCGCGACGTGGTGACCGACGCGCCACCGACGATGCGTCGCGACAGATATTGTCTGCCGGTGCGATCGTCGGCGCGGTCGCAGCTCGACGGGTTGCTGCTGGATGTGTCCGCCCGCGGGGCGACTTCCTTTGTGGAGCCCTTTCCCGTGGTGGAGCTCAACAACCGGCTGACCGCAACGATCGCAGGAGAACGCAGGGAGATCCAGCGCATTCTGAGCGAAATCACCGGTCTCTTCGCCGAGTCCAGGGATGATCTCAGCCGCGCGGTTGAGGTGCTGGGTGAGCTCGATGCCGTCCAGGCAAAGATCCTGTTCGGACGCGCCATCGAAGGCCGAATCGTTATGCTTGAAGAGGGCCGCGACGTCGTGCTGCGAGCGGCACGCCACCCGCTCCTCGACGAGCGTCTTCACGGCCTCCGTCTCCAGATCTTCGCGGATACCGAGCGACGGGATCCGGAACACCGGGTTGTTCCTCTAGACTTTTCTCTCCCCAACGGCGTGCGGACCCTCGTGGTGTCGGGTCCAAATGCCGGCGGCAAGACGATCGTCATCAAGACCCTCGGTCTGATGGTCCTGATGTGTATGCGCGGCATCCCGCTACCGGTCGAGGAGGGGACCTCCATCCCAACCTTCGACCGGATCTGGTGTCACATAGGTGACGAGCAGGACGTGGGCGCGGATCTGTCCACCTTTTCAGGCGCGATGGCGGCGACCGCCCGTCTCCTCAACCAGACCGCTGGTCGGACGCTGGTTCTCTTTGACGAGCTCGGCGCCGGTACCGATCCCCTCGAAGGAGCGGCGCTCGGATGCGCGCTTGTCGAGGAGCTCAACCGTCGGGGTGGGGTCACGATCGTGTCCACCCATCTCGCGGCCATCGCTCTCGCCGCCCAGACCGCCGAGGGCATGGACAACGCGGCCATGGACTACGACGAGGACTCCGAGCGCCCGACCTACACGCTGAGCATGGGGCGGCCGGGTCGGTCGCGGGCTCTCGAGATCGCCCACCGCATGGGTGTTGCCGAGACTGTGCTTGACCGTGCGCGCGAGTTGCTCGGCGGCGACCATCTCGAGCTCGAGCGCTGGCTGCGTCGACTCGAGGCGTTGGAGCAGGATCTGGAGGCGGAACGCGCCGAGGTCCAACGGCAACAGCGAGAGGCCGAGGACACCCATCGTCGGGCGCAGCGCGAGCTCGAAAAGCTCGAAAACGACCGTCGCGAGGTGCCCGAAAAGCTCGCGAACGAGCGTGAAGAGCTTCGGCGGCGCGCCAAGACGCGTCTCGACAAGGCCATTGACAGACTGCAGAAGGCGACCAAGGAACACGAGGCGTTGGGTCGGCGGCGGCTGCAGAAGCTACGTGACGAGGCCCTGCGACTCGAGATTCCGGGAGAGGTCGATGCCGCCGGACGGGCCGAGGAGTTGGTGGCGGGCGCGCGGGTCCGGATGGCCCTCGGCGGGGAGGGAGTTCTCCGCGAGATCCGCGGCAGCCATGCCCATGTGGAGGTGTCCGACAAGCGGCTGTGGGTTCCGGTTTCCGAACTCGTGGCGATCGGATCACCACCACCGGCGCCTCAGACCAGAGTGCGGGTGGAATCGGCCGAGGACGCGGCGCGGGAGCTCAATCTCATCGGCCTCGACAGCGAACGGGCGCGCGAGGATCTCGAGCGGTTCCTCGATCAAGCCATGACCGCCGGGACGCCGTCGGTGCGGATCGTGCACGGCCACGGCGCGGGAGTCCTGCGGAATATGGTGGCCGATGTCTGCCGCACCCACCCTGCCGTTCACTCCTTTCGCCATCCCCCGCAGCATTTCGGTGGCACCGGCGCCACCGAAATAGAGCTCGAAGCTGGCAGCTGACCACTCGTCTCCGTGCCCGGACGCCCGCCGTCCGCGGGCCGGGCCCGCGGCCACGCGTTGGAGGCCGACGTCTCCTCCGAGAGCAAGCTCTTGTCGGAGCCATCGGCCTCCAACGCTGCGCGCCTTTGGCGCGCCGGCGGGCTGCATCCGAGCGAGCGGACGCCCTCGAACTTCATTCCCCCGCCCCCACCCCCCGCCCACCCGCCCTCGGAAAGCCACGCCGGGTTTCTGACGGCCTGCGGCCGCCAGTAACCCCGCGCGGCTTTCCGAGAGGTAGGAGTGAAAAATGGCCTTGGAGGTTGATTGTGGTTCGCCGGCGGTGCTGGAAGCGCTGCGCGAGCCAAGCACATCCAGGTTCCTCATACCGGAGGATTCTGGGCGCTTTGTGCGACTGCGCCACGCCGACTGGAGCTTCCCGGCGGAGGATTCAAGCTGAGGGACGGCAAATCCGAAATCCGAAATCCGAAATCCGAAATATTCCCCGCCTCCTCTATGCGAGAATGAACCGGCATGGTCGATGCTGATCTGAACCGGGATGTCATTGCTCGCGTTCGCGAGGCGGCGGACCTTGTCGAGGTTGTGGGAGACCATGTTCGTTTGAAGAAGCGGGGTCGCAGCTGGGAGGGTTTGTGCCCGTTCCACGAGGAGAAGACGCCGTCATTCTCGGTCGATGCCGAAAAGGGCCTCTACTACTGCTTTGGTTGTCACCAGGGGGGCGATGTTTTCAAATTCCTCATGCAGCTCGAGAACCTCAGCTTCCCGGAGTCGGTGGAGCGGCTGGCGCGCCGCTATGGGGTACATCTTCCGCCGCGAAGTCCCGAGGCCAGGCAGCGTCGGGAGGAGGGCGAGCGGCAGCGCGCCCTGCTCGAGGAGGCACAGCATTTCTTCTCAGAATGCCTCGAGCAGGCAGAGGGATCAGCGGCTCGGAACGAGCTCGAGCGGCGCGGGTTTGGCAAAGAGAGGTGGCGCGACTACGGATTCGGTTTTGCGCCGGACGAATGGCGCCGCCTGGTCGACCACATGTCCCGACGCCACCCCGAGGGCTCATTGGTCGAGTGCGGTCTGGCCGTGCGGCCCGAGGGCGGTACGGCACCCTACGATCGCTTCCGTAACCGTCTCACCTTCCCGATCCGTTCCGCTGACGGAACGCTCATCGCCTTTGGCGGTCGCATCCTCGATGACGGCGAACCCAAGTACCTCAACAGTCCGGAGAGTTCGGTTTTCCGGAAACGGTCAACGCTCTTTTGTCTCGAACGCGCGCGGCGGACCATGGCCGACGAGTCGCGTGCGCTGGTCGTCGAAGGCTACTTCGATTGTCTTTCGCTGCACCGGGTCGGGGTGGAGAACACGGTGGCGACTCTCGGCACCGCCCTGACCACGGACCACGCGCGTCTGCTCAAACGACGCCTCGGCCCCGACGGGCTCGTCATCCTCTGCTACGACGCCGATTCCGCGGGTCGCCGGGCGGCCGCCACCGGCGCCGGAGTGCTCCTCGAGGCCGGTGTCGAGGTTGCCGTCCTGATGCTGCCGGCGGGGATGGATCCGGACGATCTGATTCGGGAAAGCGGTGAGCAGGCATTTCGCGACCTCCTCGAGCGGCCGACCCCGCTTCTCGAGTTCCTGCTCGCCGATCTTCCGCCGGATCCGGCGCAGCGGCGCCGCGCGGGTCTCAAGCTGGCTCCGCTGGTGTGCTCGGCCACCGACCCCGCGCTGCGGCAGAACCTCGTCGAGGAGCTTGCGCGGCAGCTCTACCTCCGCCCCCGAGAAATCGAGGAGCACGGTCGCCGGGCCCCCCGCGGCGGGTCTTCGACGCAGCCGGCACAAGCTACGCCGATGCCGCCGGGCGAACGTGAAGTGGCACGAATCCTGCTCGACTGCACAGATACGTGGCGGAAAAAGATTCTCGATCTGGTCGATACGGAGTACATCGAAGATCCGCGGGTGAGGCGTCTGCTCGGGGATGCAGCTAAGGTAGGCGCCATCGATGCCGGGAGTGATTTCGTGAAGGAGCTGCTCGGTCGATGTGAAGACGCCGACACGAGCTCGCTGGTGGCCGAGCTGTGCACCTCCGCCATGCCCGAAATCACCGATGCGTCGATTCGGGTCCAGCTCGAGACGCTGCTTCAACGGCAGGCGCGCGAGCGCTCGCGCCGGTTGACGCCGCTGATAGCCGCCGCCGAGGAGCGCGGAGATCACGCCGAACTCGACCGTTTATTGGCTGAAAAGGCACGACTCAGACAGGAATTTGCAGAAATCTGAGGTTTTCGGCCGATCAGGGGTTGCCAAAATGGAGATCGCGCCCCATATTTCTCTGGATGGCGATGGGGCCTGTGAGCCAGGTCTTTGCGAAAGGCAAAGCGTCCACTCCGAAATTATTCTTGATGGAAGACATCTTTGACTGACCCTATGTGGGAATGCAACGCGTGTGGGAACTGCTATCCACAACGCGTTGTGGCGAATGGCCGGCGACGATCAACTACGAATCGCCGTTCCGGGGGATGCGTCGAAACCTTTTGACTGGGGGCGTGGAATCGTGAAGGAAACGACTGTGCTTGTTGAAGAGAAGTACCCGGAGCTCAACAAGCTCATCCAGATGGGCAAAGAGCGCGGCTTCATCATGTATGAGGAGCTGTATGAGGAATTGCCCGAGGAGGTGACGGGCATCGCGGAAGAGCTCGACGACATCTACCTACGATTGTCAGAGCTCAACATCGATGTCATGGATGCCGAGGGCGCGGAGAAAGAGGGCCGAGAAAAGGCCGCCGCCAAGCAGACCGAAAAGAATAACAAGAAACCGGTGGCCAAGACGGAGTCGAAACCTGTAGCGACCGAGCAGCTGGAAAAGACCAACGATCCGGTGCGCATGTACCTGCGCGAAATGGGCACGGTCAAACTCCTCGATCGTGAGGGTGAGGTCGATATCGCCCAGCGCATCGAAGCCGGCGAGGCGAAGGTATTCATTGCGTTGTCAAAGGAACCAAGATTGCTCGAGCTGTTCCTGCGCACCAATGAGCGGGCGCGTCGCGATCGGCGAGGGGTGCGCGAGCTGCTTCAGACTCACACCACCGAGTTGGACGACAAGGGCCGGGACCGGGTGCGCGAAGGCCAGCGACTTTTCCGGACCATCCTGCAGCTCGACGGAGAATCGCGAGAGCTCCGTCGGCGCCTGCGACGCTGCAAGAAGACCGGCAAGCGCCATCAGGAGCTGTCGGACAAGATCGACGCAAACACCGCGGAGACCGCGATCCTCGTGCGGCGCGCGGACTTTACGACGACCACAAGAAACCGCCTTCTGACCTTCTTTGGCGAGGTCGAGCGGCAATTCGCGATCCCGATCCAGACCATCAACCGTGACAAAAAGAAGCTGCTGCAGGAGCGTAACAAGGAGCGTCGCAAGTTTTACTCGTCGCGCGTGAAGCGCTACGAGGAAGAGCTCGAGGGGCTCGAGGAGCGCTTCGAGATTCCCTACGAGCGCCTCAAAGTCTTGCTCACCGAGGTGCGTCGGGGCGAGGCGGAAACCGACCGCGCCAAGCAGGAGCTCATCGTCGCTAACCTCCGGTTGGTGGTTTCAATCGCCAAGAAGTACACCAACCGCGGCCTCCAGTTTCTGGATCTGATTCAGGAGGGGAATATCGGCCTCATGAAGGCGGTCGACAAGTTCGAGTTTCGCCGGGGCTACAAGTTCTCCACCTATGCGACGTGGTGGATCCGGCAGGCGATCACCCGCGCGATCGCCGACCAGGCGCGCACGATTCGAATTCCGGTGCACATGATCGAAACCATCAACAAGCTCACCCGAACGACGCGCATGCTGGTCCAGGAGCTCGGGCGCGAACCGTCGGTGGAGGAGATCGCGGGGCGCATGGAGATGCCGGTGTCCAAGATCCGCAAGATCCACAAGATCTCGCAGGAA
>Ga0209013_10001254_pt1 | contig 23386 bp, 20 predicted proteins | sample Cruoilmetagenom2_FD_187291 | JGI IMG/M metagenome (GOLD analysis project Ga0209013, IMG submission 187291) | Oil polluted marine microbial communities from Coal Oil Point, Santa Barbara, California, USA - Sample 2 (SPAdes) (version 2) | ecosystem: Environmental > Aquatic > Marine > Oil seeps ... | reverse complement strand
AGAGTTGGGACTTAAACCGGCTCCTGCAACAAACCAGGTTATCCAAAGAGACCGTTACGCCAGACTTGCGACAACACTTGGACTGCTTGCGTCAAGCATTGAAAAGTTTGCGGTGCAGGTAAGACACTGGCAACGTACAGAAGTCTATGAGTGTGAAGAGTATTTTGCAAAAGGACAAAAAGGTTCTTCTGCCATGCCGCATAAAAGGAACCCTATATTGACAGAAAACATTACAGGTCTGGCTCGTATGGTAAGAGCATACATTACACCTGCCATGGAGAATGTAGCCTTATGGCATGAGAGAGATATTTCCCATTCGTCAACAGAACGTTTCTGGTTGCCAGACTCTTTCATCACCTGTGATTTCATGATGCACCGTATGAATAATGTCATTGCCAACTTGACAGTAATGCCGGAGAATATGATGAAGAACCTGAATTTGACAGGTGGACTTGTTTTCTCCCAGCGTGTACTTCTTGAACTTCCTAAAGCAGGTGTGAGTCGTGAAGATGCATACAGGATCGTACAGCGAAATGCAATGAAAGTATGGGAAGAGATCCAGCAAGGTAAGTCAACAACAAATGAAGAGGGTGAGTCACTTTATTTACAATACCTATTGTCAGATGAAGAATTGGGTCAATTTCTTTCAGAAGAGCAGATACGTGAATGTTTTAACTTCGATTATTATACAAAAAATGTTGACGCAATTTTTAATAGAGTCTTTAAATAGGTTTATAGCACATCATCTTGCACGAGATATTTCACGCTGTACAAATTTCAGCTTGAAATCTTTCGCACAAGTTAATGCACTCTAATCCTATTTGGCTTTTAGTGTTACTTTTTATACTTTAAGTGCTTATTTTATTTTCTTCTTTTTTCAACCTTTTCCCCTCCACACAGCCTTTCAAAAAGTATTCCCTTTCCTTATGTAAAAGATGTCTAAAAATGATGCAGCAATTCAAAAATACACAAGGTAAATTTGAGTAAAATCAGATTAATCATTGTCATAAAACAAGGTGACAAAGCAATGCAAAAGGACAGGGTAATATGATCAGAGTTGTCAAACGAAATGGTAGAGTAGAAACTTTAGATGTAAGCAAGATTCAGAAATATACAGCAGCAGCAGTTGAAGGACTTGTGCGTGTAAGTCAGAGTGAACTTGAAGTAGATGCAAAACTTCAGTTCCGTGATATGATCTCTTCGGAAGAGATACAGACCACACTTATAAAAACAGCAGTTGACAAGATCGATATTGACAGACCGGACTGGACATTTGTTGCATCCAGACTTTTCCTTTACGACATTTACCATAAGGCAACAGGCTTTACAGGATACAACCATCTGCGTGATCATTTTGAGCGTGGAGAGAAAGAGGGACGTATCGTGCTTGGGCTCAAAGAGAAATATGATCTTGATGATCTCAATGACTATGTTAAACCTGAGCGTGATCTGCAGTTTACATATCTTGGGATCAGAACACTTTACGATCGTTATTTGCTTAAAGACAAAAGCGGTACACCTATAGAGCTTCCACAACAACTCTTTATGGGTGTGGCAATGTTCCTGGCACAAAATGAGTTTGATTGTCAAACATGGGCAAAAAAGTTTTATGACATCATGTCCAAATTTGAAGTCATGGCTGCGACACCTACCTTGTCAAATGCAAGAACACCAAGACACCAACTCAGTTCATGTTATATCGGTTCAACACCTGACAACATTGAAGGTATCTTTGACGGTTACAAAGAGATGGCACTTCTTTCCAAGTTTGGAGGCGGTATCGGTTGGGACTGGTCTTTGGTTCGAGGTATGGGTTCCTTCATTGACGGACATAAGCATGCGGCAGGAGGGATCGTTCCTTTTCTCAAAATTGCCAATGATGTTGCCATTGCTGTTGACCAACTTGGTACACGTAAAGGAGCGATCGCAGTTTACATCGAACCGTGGCATGTTGACATTCGCGACTTCCTTGACTTGAAGAAAAACTCAGGAGAAGAGCGTCGCAGAGCACATGACCTTTTTCCTGCAATCTGGTTGAATGACCTCTTTATGTCAAGAGTAGAGGCAGATGAGATGTGGACACTTTTTGATCCCTATGAAGTGACAGAGTTGACAACACTTTATGGTGAAGATTTTGAAAAACGTTATGTTGAACTTGAAAATTCAGATGACACTATTGTTAGAGAACGCATCTCTGCCAAAGGACTTTGGAAAGAGATGCTTCGTTCTTACTTTGAAACGGGGAATCCATTCCTTACCTTTAAAGATACTGCAAACAAAGCAAACCCGAACAAACATGCAGGGGTGATCAGATCTACAAATCTTTGTACCGAAATTTTCCAGAACACAGGACCCAATACCTATAAGACACAGTTTACATTTGATGACGGATCGGTTGAAGCCTATGATGAAAACGAGATGCTGACAGTTGACAATGGTACAACTAAACCTGCCAAAAAAGTGACAGCACTTGACAGCCTGAACGGTAAGCAGATCTGGATAGTAGACAAAGAAAAAACAGATGGTGACACAGCAGTGTGTAACCTTGCATCTGTCAACCTTGCCAAAATAAATACTCAGGAAGACCTTGCGCGTGTTGTACCCACTGCCATCCGTATGCTTGACAATGTGATCGACTTGAACTTTTACCCTTTGGCTAAAGTAAAGAAGACAAATGAGAAGTCAAGATCTATTGGACTTGGTGTCATGGGTGAAGCTCAAATGCTTGCAGAAAAAAGTATAGAGTGGGGAAGCTATGAACACTTTACTAAAATAGATGAAGTGATGGAATCATTCTCCTACTATACGATAGAGTCCTCAAGCAACCTGGCATTGGAAAAAGGGCAGTACCCGACCTTTGAAGGTTCGGACTGGTCCAAAGGAATCTTCCCTATAGACAAGGCAAATGAGAATGCTTGTAAACTTGTTGACAGGGGAGGGCTCTTCGGTTACAGTCATGACTGGCATGCACTGAAAGAGAAAGTGAAAACAGATGGTATGAGAAACGGTTACCTTATGGCGATCGCACCGACATCGTCAATCTCTATCTTGACAGGGACAACACAGGCTATTGAACCTGTTTACAAAAGAAAGTGGTTTGAGGAAAATCTTTCAGGTCTTATTCCTGTTGTCGCACCAAACCTGTCAGCAGATACCTGGCAGTACTATACACCAAGCTATGATCTGGACCAGAATCTTCTCATCAAGGCCGGAGCGATCCGTCAGAAATGGTTAGACCAGGGACAATCATTGAATATCTTTATTACACTTGACAAAGCGAGTGGTAAGTACTTGAATGAGATTTACATGAATGCCTGGAAGTTTGGATTGAAGTCAACGTACTATCTAAGATCTCAATCTCCTGAGTCTTCTGGGGATGTGGAAGATCGTTCACAGGAATGTGTGGGTTGTCAATAGTTTACACTTTACTCGTTCAATAGCTCCTGCTGTTGAACTTCTATCGGACTACAAATCATAAAGATAACTTTTTAGTATATAAACACTGATGTAGGTTTCACAGCTGTAGCTGAGAAACAAGAAAACAATACCACAAGTAAAATATGTGGGAATATGGCTGAAATCGAAAATAATCTATCTAACACTTGAAATAAGAGCTTTTAAACCCTTTTTCAACCCATGGTATGGAAAATAAAATAAAAATGCTTATTTTGGCTCATAAAAATGATGTATTTAGTAGGGTGTTGTGTCCTCACAACACCGATGATATGATTTTTTAAAAATATATATGTGATGTGAAATATGTTCATGGTGTTGTCGGGAGACAACACCCTACAAAAATTTATTCTCCGAGATATAATTGTCTTGGTCTAGCAATTTTAGACGTTTTGTCTTTTTTAAATTCTATCCACTGGGTTATCCATCCCACAGTTCGACCAATAACAAAAATAGGGGTGAACATCGTTTTTGGTATTTTGAGGGCTGTTAAGATGATACCAGTATAAAAATCTATATTTGGGTAGAGTTTGCGTGAAACAAAATACTCATCGCTCAATGCTATCTCTTCTATCTTCCCTGCAATCTCCATAAGATGAGAATCCAGGTTGAGTTCCTTTTTGAGTTCATCTTGCAGTTTTTTGAGGATCTTGGCACGAGGATCAAAGTTTTTATAAACTCTGTGTCCAAACCCCATGAGTTTAAAACTGTCATCAGGATCTTTGGCTTTTGCTATGAACTCTTCCACTCTGTCCACAGAGTCTATCATTTCAAGTTGTGCAATGACAGATTCGTTTGCCCCTCCATGGGCACGGCCCCAGAGTGCTGATATACCTGAAGCGATAGCAACATAAGGATGTGCTCCTGTAGATGCGACACCACGTACCACGGTCGTAGATGCATTTTGTTCATGGTCTGCATGCAGTGTGAAAATGGTATCCAAGGCTCTTACTTCCACATCTTTGATCTCATCATGGCCATTTGGGGAAAGGTGCATTTTGCCACCAGGGTAGGCACGCATCATCGTCAAAAAGTTTTTCGTGAAACCAAGATCAATGTCTGGCTGGATGAAAGGAATACCCAGAGAATGGCGGTAGGCAAAGGCAGCAATGGTAGGGATCTTTGAAATAATACGGTGTGCCATCTCCAGGTACTCTTCTTCGTTTTCCATCTCTATATGGTCATTATAAAAAGTAGAGAGAGCCGTGACGGCGGCTGAGAGTGTTGCCATGGGATGGGCATTGTCGGGAAAGGCGTTGAAGAGATACCGCAATCCATCATGTAAAAATGCACGGTGACGTATCTCCAGATCAAAATCTATGAGTTCTTCAGGGCTTGGAAACCGGCTGTTGAGGAGTAAAAAACATGTTTCCATGTAGCTGTGATCATTAGCCAGATCTTCGATGGCTATGCCGCGGTAACGCAGTTCGCCCTTTCCTCCGTCTATGAAAGTAACGGTCGATTCACAGGCTGCTGTGGCTGTGAATCCGGGATCATAGGTGAACATACCGCTGTCTGCAAAAAAAGTACGTATATCAACGACAGAAGGGCCTCTTGTTCCCTCTAAAATTTTATATTCGTAGCTTTCATTTGTGTTATTGTTAGTGAGTGTCATAGTATTTTTTTTCATGATAATTACCCTTTTTGGAAATATCTTAAATTAATTAACTATAACGTTTTTGTGTAGAATGTATGTGTATTTGTTGTAAAAATTTCCTGTTATTTGGGTTGAGGCATTGTTTTTCTCGAATCGCTCCGCTTTCAAGGGCGTTCACAACGACAGAGCACACTTCGTGTGATTTGATGAAAAGAGAAGTGTTATGTCAAATCTTTTAAAAATTGTGCTTCATCATACTCTAAGCCAAGAAACTCAACGATGACATTCAAGTCTCTTTCTGCATTGCCCAGACATGAGGTTGCTCCGGGACTTGGTGTCATGTTGAAGATCAGACCGTTTCCCGGGTTGATGGAAGCTTCTCCCAGCATGAGTTTTTCTTTTTCTTTGTCTAAAACCTGCGGTCTTACCCCTCCAAATCCGTCTGCATACTCTATATCATCCACAGAGAGTGAAGGTACGATCTTTCGGGCATCTTGTACAAACAGTTTCTTGTTAATGAACGGCACTTCAAACATAAAGTTTTTAAAGACATAGTTCCTGATATCACTGTCTTTGAGCAGATCCCAAAAAATTTTTACTATTTTTGAGTCAAAATTCAGTGTTTTCCAAAAGTCCAGGTAGGTACCGGGTTTAAATCTCTCAAGCTTTGGAAGCATCAGTGCGGTAGGCCCAAATCTCGTTTTTTCGTCTGCCAATATGTCAGGGTCTCCATGAAGCGCTGCAAAGGGAAGTTTGTTGTTCTGTACCATATAGACCTTGCCATTTAAAAAATGTCCGTCCGTCATGTAAAAACTGCCTGCCATGGGCAAACAGCCCATCTGTTTTCCATACCCCATCTGATGTGCCAAAAAGAGTGAATGGGCACCTGCATCGACCACCACAAAATCGGCAGAGTATTTTTCTCCCTTTGTGGTGGTGACTTCAAAAGTTTTATCTTTACGTTCTTCAATCGTATCAACCTGTGAATCGCAAAAGATATCCGTTATGGCATCAGATACTTTTTGTGCCTCTAAAGCAAGTGCTTCAGACATGGCACCAAAATCAACGGTGGTATATTGTGTAGATGTTCCCATCGCAACAATAGGTTCAGGTCGTACCTTTGTTTGCTCTTTGTCCGTATACACCAGTTTGGGCTCAAGTTCTTTGAGCTTTTCTACGTCCCAAAGCTCCAGATAAGGGAACAATTCTTTAAATTCATGATACCTGTTCTCTATGAAACGCACTTCTTTTTCTCCCACCCCCAGTGCCATTTTCTGGTGTTTGAACATGATCTTGTTTTCCAGACCGTACTGCAGACAGAACTTCTCTACCATTTTTGCAGTTCTTTTGGTGATCTTCGCTTTTTCCAGTGTGTAGTTTGTTTCTATATCGCCTACATGGATCGTTTGAGAGTTACTTGTACCTTTGGTGTTTAGGGTTGCCAGGGCTTCGTACTTTTCAAGCAGACAGAGAGATTTGACATTGGTATATTTGGCCAATTCATAAAAGATAGCTGTCCCGGAGATGCCCCCTCCGACGATTAAAACATCATAATGATTTTTTTTCACTGTTTGATTCTCCATAGTCTTTTAAAGTGCTTGCAGTTTAGTGGCCAGATCTTCAGCGATCTTTTCATAGTTTCTTATATCGAGCAGTCTCTTTTGACCTTTTATCCCTACATCGGCGATCTCTTCTTTACTTAAGGAGAGGATGTATTCGATCTTTTCTTTGATCTCATTTGTCTCGAACTTGCAGAACCAGGCATCATTGCAATCTGTAAAGATCCTGTTGGCATGTCCTGAGTCTGTCATAAGACAAGGTACTGCAGAGGTATAATAATCAAGTATTTTCACAGGGGTTGAAGTATAGTAGATAGGAATATGCGGCAACAGGGCTACCCCTATGTCTGCCTGGGCGATAAGATCGAGTAATTCCTCTTTGTTCTTTGCCTTGTGAATTTCAATATTCTCTTCCAACCCTTGATACTGCTGAACCATTTCAAGCGCATAGTCGCAGTCTCTGGTTGAAATAGTAAGTTTCCATTTATCATTTTCTACTTTGGAAAAAGCTTCCAGAACAGTTTCGAATTCTCTTATTTTATCCAGTGTCCCTGCGTAAAAAAACCTTTTTTCTTTGCCTGTGTGCTGGATGTTCGGATGCAGCATATGAGGATTGATGCCGGGAGGACAAACAATGGTCGGAATGTTCACTTCAGGAAGAAAGACCCTCTGCATGCTGTCTGAAGTAGGCAAAAAAGCATCACACATATTGATGACCTTTGTTTCATTCTTTGTTTTTAAAGTATCGGTGATCTTAGTGAAAAAGCTGCCCTGACTGTTCGCGATATCTGATTGTATTTTGGTGGTTCTTTTCGGAAAAGAGAGGCGAAACGCTGTTTTATAGCGGTATTTGTCTTTCTCTTTGAGTACCTGTTTCATGATATCTATATTGTTCCTGACCATCACATAGTCATAGCTTTCCATAGCAACATCATTTCTGATCAGTTCAGCAAGAAGTACATTTTTGTATCTTGAAGGTACCGTAAATCTATGTGTGTCTTTTCGTTCAAAGTCTGATTTGAAATCTGTAAAATAGACGATATCAACTGTTAAATATTTTTTTAGGTAGGTTTCAAACAGCGGAGTTATGAAACTGTGATCTATGTATTCTTCTTGGTCTGTAATATATAATAATTTTTTCATATAGAACCCTCCATCATTAAATTATACCTAAGTATGCAATAGGCACAGATAAAAGCAGGTTTCACAAACAGTACACAGTAAAAAAGTATACTGTCACCATGAAAGACATAGAGGTTTCCCTCCTTTTATTACCTTTGTGCTTTCTAGATAACTTTTCACTCTTATAGTATCTCACTTCCCCAGTTGAGATGCTTCTTCCTTACATAGTTTTGTCCGTTTTGTCCAAAAATTTAGAAAAGTTATCTGTTACTTTATGCGTCTCCCCACCCATGCATACGTTTGGAAACAATGACATCATACTCTTCGAAAAGATCATCCATAATATTGGTTGAGACATAATATTGTTCGATAAGAATATCTCTCCATTCATCCCGTTCTCCATAAGAACTGTTTGGTATGATGATCATGATATTCCCTCCGGTTCTGATAATAGGGTAACATTTTCCTAAAAAAACTGCTTTATCTTCTTCCTCAAAATCCAGGGTGACAATAAGATAATCAAACTCTATTCCCTGCATCAGATATCTGGGACGGCGAAGATTGAATTTTGTAATACGGATATGCTCTTCTCCTTCATATTCTGCGAGGCACTTGTCATAAAAGGCATCTTTCGTACAGTAGAGGTGATAGTCACTATCATGCTGCTTGCACAAGTCACTTAAACTTTTAGTGAGCACAGGCGAAGCATCGGAGAAATGAACGATGCGTTGACCGGGTTTGTTTTGAATAATTTGCAGCAGTTGTTCCACTTTATCTAGTTCTGGTGTTTTCATATTTCAAGTCTAGCTAAAAAACAGCCAAAATGAGTATAATGTTTTAAAATTATAGATGAAAACTTTATCAAGGTGTGCAGATGGAACGAAAAAAAATATATAATCCTGAATCAGAGGAAAAAACAAGCGAACGCAAGATATTCGGGGGAGATCCTACAGGGATATTTGAACTCAATGACATTAAGTATCAATGGGCATATAACCTTTGGGAAATGATGCTGAACAACACGTGGTTTCCTAAAGAAGTGGATATGACACGTGATGTGAATGACTATAAACATTTGACCGATGCAGAAAAATCAGCGTATGACAAAGTCTTGGCACAACTTATTTTTATGGACTCCCTGCAGACCAACAATATCATCGATAACCTGAATCCGTTCATTACTTCTCCGGAAGTCAATCTCATTTTGGTAAGGCAGGCATTTGAGGAGGCCTTACACTCTCAAAGTTATGCGGTAATGGTTGACAGTATCTCGACAAACTCACAAGAGATCTATGAGCTTTGGAGAAGAGATATGAAGCTTAAGACTAAGAATGATGCGATCGCCAAAGTATATGAAGAGCTTTCCTCCAATCCGACAGATACAAATATCGTCAAAGCAATGTTTGCCAATCAGATCCTTGAGGGTATCTATTTTTACTCTGGGTTTGCCTATCTCTACACACTCGCACGTTCGGATAAAATGCTTGGAACCGCACAAATGATACGTTTCATCCAAAGAGATGAAGTGACACACCTTTTACTTTTTCAGAATATGATCAACTCTACTAAAAAAGAGAGACCGGAACTCTTTAGCAAAGAACTTATCGATGAAGTCTATGAAATGTTCAGAGCTGCTGTAAAGCTTGAGTCTGAATGGGGTGCATACATTACACAGGGACAGATACTGGGGCTCACCGATAAGATCATCGAACAGTATATCCAGTACCTTGCAGACAAAAGACTGCATGCTGTAGGGCTCGAAAAGATCTATAATGTGGAACATCCTATAAAATGGGTAGATAATTTTTCACAATTCAATGATCAGAAAACAAACTTTTTTGAGGGTAATGTGACAAATTATTCCAAAGGAAGTTTGGACCTGGACGACTTTTAGGACTGAAGATGTTAAGTTTGCCTAAAAAAATGGAAGTGGTAAGTCTGCAGCTTCCTTCCCATAAACGTTATCAGAAAAATTTGGACACCCTTCTTTTTTACTTAAAAAAGCATCAGGATAAACACATTGTTGTTGCACCGGAAGTTTTTTTAACTGCCTATGACTATGAGCATATGACGACTGCCGCCAAGTTCTCTGCCAATGCACTGAAAACACTGAAGAGAGAGGTGAGTGAACAGATAGTGGTCCTGACGCTTATCCTGGAAGATGGTGAGGATTTTGTCAACCAGGCAGTGGTGATCCACAAGCATAAGATCATTCACAGACAGGAGAAGGTAAAACTTTTTAAACTGGGTGATGAAGATCTCTATCTGAAAGCGGGTCGAAAGAAAAAGATCAAACCTTTTGAGATAGATGGTGTCAGCTATGCCATACTGATCTGTTTTGAATTGCGTTTTAAAGAGTTATGGAAGCAGGTGGAAGGGGTAGATGTCGTGTTGCTCCCTGTAAGATGGGGAAAATTGCGTAAAGCACACCTGGAGATACTCTCTCGCGCACTGGCTGTGATGAATCAGTGTTATGTTGTGGTCTCAAATTCATCAGATGAGGATATGGCAAGCTCCTCCTCCATTATCTCTCCTGCAGGGAAGGTCATCATGGATGACAGCCTCGAAGTCATAGAAGGCATTATAGATTTTAGAGAGATAAAGAAAATGCGGCGCTATATCGTGATGGATTGATTTAAAATGAATAGTAGGAAATAGAGTATGAAAATGAAATTAGTATTGGCTTTGTTTGTAAGCTTGACATGGGGTTATGCAGATGAACTTAAGGCACAGATAGAAGCATGTAACAAAGGTGATATTTCGAGTTGTTATAAGGCCGGGGTGATGCTGACGACAGGTAAACATGCTGAAGACCAGGAGAAAAAAGATCTGGGACTGGAGTATATGCGTAAAGCCTGCAAGTTCGGGGAAGAAAAAGCCTGTGATTCTCTGGGAGACAACTATTATAAGGACAAGCACTATCAGGCAGCCAGACCTTATCTTGAAAAATCATGTGACAAGGGTGTGAGAGACGCTTGTGAAGCGATGGGGACCATGTACAGAGATGCACAGGAGACTAGACAGGATGATGTCCTCGCAAGAGAATATTATGAAAAAGCCTGTGCCCTGCAGTCTGCGGGTGCCTGTATCAATGTGGCGATCATGTACAGAGGTGGTTTTGGTGTTCAAAAAAGCAGAGTAGAGGAGAAAGCGTTTTATAAAAAAGCCTGTGATGCAGGCAGTAAAGCAGGCTGTGATTCATTCACAAAAATGGATAATAAAGATAAAGGCATTGAAGAACCGGGTCTCTGGGATAAGTTCAAAAGCCTATTTAATTAGATTTTGGATAGAATTCCTTCATTATTGGGCATGAGGACTTTACAATTATGATAAAAGCGAGACAGCGGCAAAATCTTGTCGCAGAGATTGAGAAACACTTTGAGCTGGATGAACATGTCAGGGAGTCATTTTTAGCGGTTGACAGAGAAGCCTTTGTTCCTGCACAGTTTAAACAGCTCTCATATAATCTTGATGCCCTTCCTATCGCAGCGCAACAGTGGATCTCTTCACCGTTAACCGTAGCCAAAATGACACAACACTTAGAATTGAAGGGTGTAGACTCTGTACTTGAAGTTGGATGTGGTTCCGGATATCAGGCTGCTATCCTCTCTAAGATATGTCGTCGTGTCTTTACCATAGAACGTATCGATGAACTGCTCAAAGAGGCTAAAAGCCGTTTTCATGCTTTGGAGATGCATAATATCATTACCCGTTTTGATGACGGACAACGAGGCTGGAAGCAGTATGCCCCTTTTGAACGTATTTTGTTTTCTGCAACGGCAAAAGAGATACCCGCGGTACTTTTTGAACAGTTGGCTGAAGGGGGTATCCTTGTGGCGCCGGTAGAAGAGACGGAAAATTATCATATCATTACACGGTATTACAAGAAAAATGGACGTATTACTTCTGAAAGTATAGAGCAGTGTCTTTTTGTTCCTGTGTTGGATGGTACTCAAAAGTAAATTAATTGTTTTTATTGCATTTATAAACCTCTAATATTATAAGGTTTTGATTTTTAAAGAATTGGCTTTATGCCAGTTGGTTAGTTTTTTTTGATAATAAGCGTTATGTTAAACAAGGGAAAATACGCTCTTTAAAATATCTCTGAATACTTTAACTAGGCTAGAGCATCCTCTATAGTATCAATTCCAATAAACATTGGAAGTATATTTTTTTCATTGGGTGTAGAGATCCCTTTAAATCCTCTATCTCTATAGTAATCATGCTTTTTATCTTCTGCATCAAGATACAATCCTGCAATGCCTACATGCTTTGACAATCTAAGTGTTAGCTCAAGACAATGCTTTAACAATTTGCTTCCCAGCCCTTGATTTTTATATGATTTATCTATACCGAGCATAACAAGTCGTAACACAGGAACTTGTTTTGTTGAGCCGCTAGGAGGATTTTCAAAACTTTCCTTACCTATAGAAAATGTCATAATATTGTAGTACCCTACAAACTTATCATTTTTAGTGATATCCAGTAAGACATAAGCTTGACACATATTTTTTTTAACATTTTGTTTTAATGATTTTGTTGCAAAACGATTAATGTATTCATGCTCACAATCAAATTGTTTTATATTATTGTACGTTTTTGAAGTATCAAATTGTTCAACTACAATATTATCAACGCTCATTCAAGCTATCCATAGCCATCAATTCTTTTAGTTTAGGTGTTGCTTTAGGTGGGTTCATTAATATATTCATAAACTCTTTATGCTCTTCTTCCGCAAGATAGATCATCTCGGAGGAAGATACGATCTTTCTAGCTTTTTCAAGAGCAGCAGAAATAACGAACCCAGAAAGGTCCAATCCTTGCAGGGAGGCGGCTCCCTGCAAAAACTCCTTAAGTGTAGAGTTTAATTTAGCTTCAAATCGAGCATCTTTTGGGCTATCAGATTGGAGAGACTGAGTAAAATCTAAGGTTTGCATTTTATATCCTTTGTACGTACTTTATCCGTACATTATACATAATCTATTAATTATTGTCAAGATAATTTTGAACTATATGGAGTGCTGTTAAGTTTTATTAAAAAGAGATCTTCTTAAAGAATAAAAACATTTTCATAGAATAAGGTGTTATGTTAATCGATACTGTTGATAGAATTAGCTTTATGTTAATCATAGGGTGCTTATAGAATTAAGAAGTTATGTAACAAGTCAGCCACAGTTTAATATAAAGTTTTCATTTCAGATAACTCTGAATTCTCGTACTCCAGTGGTGTACATGCTACCCATCTTATCCAGTAGTTTGAGATCAATAAGGTTGCCTCGAAGTTCACCATCAAACTCTAAGATTATTTTCATATCCTCACAGAATTGGAGTGTAACAATCTTATGATCAATATGACACTCATTGAATGTGAATATTTCGATTCTTGCATTGTTTTCAATTCTGTAGTTTTTGAATCCTGTGAGCGTGAGTTCCATTTCGGCGAAGGGGAAAGTTGTCTTTGTAAAAACGAACAGCTTTCGCTCATGTGTCATTACTTTTGGATCTTCAAGGAACTCTCTCTCAAACCTGACTTTAAAAATAGAATTTTTTAAATCCACATGTAGTGTAGAAAGGTCACACCTAGCATCATGAAGGATATCGCAAGCCTCAAGTAGTGATACGTTATCTATAATGTCGATTGTAACTAGGTTTTCATTCATGATTAAGAGTATACCAAAAATATCTCACTATCTTTTAAAAGAATCTCCTCGTAGTTGTTATGTTATTAGCACAACTCAACATCTGTTTCTAAAATCCATAAGCTATTTTCAACTTCATTGTGACAATGAAGGCTTTTTAGCTTTTCAATATTTTCAAATTGAATTAAAACTCTTGAACGACTATTCTTTGGTTGAATGACTGTTCCAGATTCGCCAATAAGTGACCAATAATTTTCTCTTTCAGTACAGTCTTTTGGAGTGCCAATAGTACCATTAAACTTATTTAGTTTAACTCTTGTTCCTATCTCTAACAATTTTCAATTCCTTTGTAACATAACTATTTATTAAAATTTGCAAGTGACTCAATATATAACTTTATAAGGTTTCTATTTTTAGTAGTAGACAATCATCTACTTTAGATAAATTATGTAAACAATTATTCTTCAGTGGGAACGGCACTTTAAGTTTAAACCCGTTTTTAAGCAAGCTTAAGCAGAAAATTTAAAGACCTTATTAGTGGGGTTTGTTTATTTAAGTTTAGTGTTTTTTAGGAGAAAACTTAAATAAGCATATTCTTCTCAAAACCTTATAAAATATAATTTTTTGCATTATCTTTAGACAGTTTTTAAGCATACGCATAGCCACTACTTTATCTTTTGAGAGCTAAATCAAGAATTTCTTCTGTCAACCTTTCATGAAACTTATGCTATGATTGACATAATTGTAAAGTAAACAGGGGGGAAATATGGAAAAGTTGATGAAGCCTGCAGAGTATGCTCAGGAGCTTGGTATCTCAAGACAGGCAGTTTATGCGAAGATAAAACGCGGTATCCTGACAGCGAAGAATGTAGAGGGTAAACTTTATATTGTGGTTGACAAGACAAAGGAGGAAGAAACAACGCAGCATCCAAAAGAGACAACTGTAAAGTCAAGAACGGCCTCCTCCTCCAAAGTCTCTGCCTCCGGATCTCAGCAGGATGTTGAAAATTACAAAGCGTTGCTTGAAGCCAAAGATGAGACGATCTCCGTGCTCAAAGGTACGGTCAAAGACCTCAAAAAATCCAATAAACAGATCTCTACGACACTTAAAGGAGAGATCGATCTGATCAAAGAAGCCTTCCATGAAATGCGGGCACTTTATATGCATCAACTGGAGTATCAAAATGCTGACAAAGTAGAAGCGATAGAAGTGACTTCCGAATCTGAAGAAGAGGAAGAGACAGTTGAAGTGGAAGAAGAACGCTGGATAGGGATAAAAAAGTTTTTTAAACAGTATAAGGTCAGCAAAGAAAAGCTGCAGGGAAAAATAGAAAAGCGTCTTAAAAAAGCGTATAAATCCGGAGATGAGAGAGTGATGAAAGTGGAAGACAAACTGAAGATGAATGCCAATAGCAGCTATGAAGATATCGTAAACTAAGATGCAGTTTCTCAAAGATTTTTCAAAAGAGTATGCACTCTTCCTGGCCATTATCGCTTATTTTGTCATCAGCTATTTTGAACATACTCTGCTACAGAGCACAGTAGGGAATTTGATAGGATTTGGTATTTTATTTGTAGTGATCATCTATGCGGCGATGTCGGTTGCCCACCATGCGGAGATGCTTGCGGAGAAGTTTGGAGAGCCTTACGGTACACTGATCCTGACCATATCGGCAGTGGTGGTTGAGATCGTCATTATTGTGATCATGATGATACATGAACATAATCCTCTTTTGGCGCGTGATACTATTTATGCAGCCATCATGCTGGATATTAATGCGCTTTTGGGTCTTGCGGCTATCATCGGTGGTATCAAGTATGGAGAGCAGCCTTATAATGTAGATTCTTCAAACTCTTATCTCTCCATGCTGCTTGTCGCCATAGGTGTGGCCATGGTTGTCCCGCATTTCATAGATGCTGCGCATATTGACAACTATATGATGTTTAACGTGGTGGTCTTCACCCTGCTTTACATTACCTTCACTCGGATACAGGTGGCATCGCATAAATACTTTTTTGAGTATAGAACAGAAGAAATAGAAGTATGTAAAGCTGATGAAACATGTGAAGTGCATGAGATCAACGGATGGTACCATTCTGTGAATCTTGTTCTGGCGATCATTGCCATAGGGGTATTGTCTGAAATCCTGGCTCTCTTCATGAGTAATACTTTACAGACTTACGGTCTGCCCCTTGCCATAGGTGCGGTAGGGGTTGCTGTGATCTCAGCGGCTCCCGAATTCATCACCGCAGTACGTGCAGCACTTGACAACCGTATGCAAACGGTGATCAACATCGCACTGGGTGCATCACTGGCAACCATCCTGTTGACCATTCCTGCGGTCATACTTGTAACCCGATACATGGATATGGGACTAGAACTTGCCATCACTCCGGTACAGGGTGTCATGCTGGGCTTGACACTGCTTGTCAGTATCGTAAACTTCAATGACGGGGAGACGAATGTGCTTGAAGGATTCCTGCATGCGATACTCTTTGTGGTATTTGTCTTTTTACTGTTCATGTAGGTTGTAACGTGGGCAGTGCCAAAGGCATACATTTCAATAAAAACCCACGCTACGTAAACAATTTCATAAGTTTCCCCAGCACTTCCTCGTCGGTAAATATCTTCACATAGCGAATGTCGTAACGGCTGAAATGTTCCATCAGTTTGTCATCATTCTCTTTCAGCTTTGCAAGATATTTCTCTGCGCTGCTGCGGCCAAAATAGGTATCCATTTTTTTTCCGTTATGAGGGTCGTTCAGTGACACTTCACCCAGTCTTTTTGGAAACTCTTCATCTCTGTCCCGTATGATGACGGCGATCACTTCATGTTTTTGTGCAAGCAGAGAGAGATCGGTCTCTACCAAAAAATCACCCAGTACAAAAACAAGAGAGGGTTTGTGTATTCTTTTAAAGAGGTCTTTTATCGCAGTCTGATGTTCAAGTGTGGTTTGCAGGAGATCCGTTTCATAAAGTGCTTCGGAAAACTGTTCTATGTGGTAGACCTGTTTTGTGGGAACCGTTGAATGGATCTTATCTTGTGTATAGGCTAGCCCTGTAAAGAGGTCGCCGCTGTGCTGTGCGGCATAGGCAAGAATGGTTGACGCTTCTGTAAGTTTCTTTTGTTTATCGTTTCCTGAAGCAAAATAGAGGCTTCCGTCCATTAAAGCACAGACGACGACAGAGAGTTCACGATTGGCATGCAACTCTTTTATATAGGGTTTCCCGACCTTTGCAGTGATGGTCCAGTTGATCTTTCTGATGTCATCACCCATCTGATATTCGCGCAGTTCTGAAAAGTCATACCCCTCTCCGTGCAGTTTGGAAAGATTATGTCCCGAAAGCAGGGTATAGACCTGATGTCTGGCTTTGAGCTGCAGGGCTTTTAAGTGTGTTGTCACGGGGTGACCACACATTTAGTGAATAGTTTTTGTTTTATATACAGGCAATACATGAGATCTGACTTATGGTATGGGAAGTGTTTCAACGATAGTGGAGATAACCTCATCTGTCTTCATCCCCTTGGCGCGTGCTTCATAAGAGAGTACTATACGGTGACGCAGTACATTATGGATCACATAGCCTATATCCGCAGGGGTGACAAAGCTGTTACCTCTTAAAAAAGCTTTTGCTTTTGCCGCTTTGTAGAGATCTATGGACGCTCTCGGACTGGCTCCGAACATGATACAGCTGGAAAGGCTCTCAAGACCAAATTTGTCGGTATCTCTCGTGGCGGAGATCAGTTGAACGATGTAGTGTTCCAGTTCCTTATCTATATGCACCTGTGCAAGTTCTTCCTGTAGTACAGACAGCTCTTCTATATTCAGTACGGCTTCTACCTCTGCAAAGCTTTTTGTTGCCGCTTTGCGCATGATCTCCAGCTCTTCTTCTTCTGAGTTATGGTGCACAACGAGTTTCATCATAAACCTGTCCAGTTGTGCTTCAGGCAGGGCGTAGACCCCTTCCTGTTCGATGGGGTTTTGTGTCGCCATCACCAGAAAAGGTCTGTCAAGTTTAAAAGTCTCATCTGCGATGGTGACTTGTCTTTCCTGCATCACTTCAAGCAGGGCAGACTGCACTTTTGCAGGGGCACGGTTAATTTCGTCTGCTAATAGCAGGTTGGTGAAAAGAGGACCTTTTTTGATACTGAAAGAGTGGTCCTGAGGATTATATATCTGGGCCCCTATGATGTCTGAGGGCAGGAGGTCAGGGGTGAACTGTATACGTTTGGAGTCCAATCCTATGGCAGAGGAGAGGGCATTGATGGTCGTGGTCTTTGCAAGTCCCGGGACACCTTCCACAAGTATGTGCCCATCTGAAAGAAGTCCTATGAGCAGCCCCTCTATCATTGCTTTCTGTCCTATGACCGCTTTGCTTAATTCTGTTTTCAATAGTGTAATTTTTTCATTCATCGTATCTGCTCCAATATCTCTTGTTTCATTTTGTTTAAGCTGATCTTGGCATCTCCATATAAAGAAGCTTCCAGTTTCTCAATGCCTGCATCAAAATGCTGATCATCTGCAGCCATAAGCACTTGAAGCAGGGATCTTTCATCTTGACAGTTCTGGACCTTCTGAACCAAAGGATGGCTGACTCCCTTATAGGTCTTTTTACGCCACTTCCATGACAGGGCAGTGAGATAACCTGCCGTAAAGACTACAAGATAGCCTAACAGTGTTTTGAGCCAGGACCAGTCTGCCTTCAATCGTTTGGGAGAGTCACTCTTGTCCACCAGGGCAGTAACATCTGCTTTACTGATCTCCAAATGCTGGGCAGGTACAGTAAGTGTATAGCTTTTCTCAGCCTCAGGGTTAAATGCTTTGATCTCAATAGAAGGGAGGGTAAAGCTTTGATCATGGGACAGTGCCATGGGGTAGGTCACTGTACTCTCTGTTCCCTGCCTGCTTGCCACAGACTGGACAAGAGGTGCTTCGCTAAAGCGTGTAAAGTTACCCTCTTTGGGGAAAAGTGTCGCAAGAACAGGAGGGTAGCCTTTTCCTTGAATGCTTACCTGAAAGGGGAGAGGCTCATAGGCTTCGGCCTTGTGCTGTTTGATCTGCTCTGTGAGCTTAAAGTTACCCACCAGTGTTGTGCCGGGAGGCAAAGCTTTGACTTGAAGTTGTAAAGGAGGCAGAGGGGCAGGTGTATCAACAGTGACCAGCCCTTTTACATTATCTCTGTCTCCGGAAAAACTGTAAGCGACACTCTCCTCTGTGGTGACTTTTTTGAGAAGATCAAAAGTAATGTTGATCTTTCCGGATTTCAGAGGGTAGATGAGATAGACATAGTGTACCTGTGCATGACGCCCTGTGTCTGTCTCTTTGCTGTCAAGTCTTTGAAAATGGTAAGCATCGCTCTGCCTGATCTTAAAATCAAAAAGCAATACTTTATCATGGCTGGTCTGATTAAGATCAAGGGTAAGAATAACCGCTTCTTTGATATAAGGGTTTTGCTTGTCTACTTTGAAAGTATAGGCAAAATCTTCTGCCTGAAGCAGGATCATCCCCAGAAAAAACAATGATAGTATCTTACCAAGGTTGTTTTTCACGTATATATCCTTTGTTTATGAGTTCATAGACTTTGGAACTCAGCGGGTGCTGCTCTTCTTCCCCGGTACTTAAAAGCTGCTGCTTCGTCTTCTGGTCTTTTTTGCTTTGACTCTGACTTTCTCCGCCGCCTCCGGATCCCGAAGAGGGATCATCTTCACTTCTTGTCTCTTCTTTATCTTCTCCCTGATCTTCACTTTTAGAGGAAGAGGAATCTTGTGATTTAGGATGGGCGATGCCAAGAGAAGCACTTTTTTTATCGGACAGGAGCGCTACAAGTCTGAGGTTGTGTTCTGCATCTGCATCTGCACCCAATTGTAATGTTTTAGTATAGTAGATTTTGGCTTTATCATACGATTCAAGCATGGCATAAGCATTGGCTATGTTGTAGTAGAGTGCCTGCTTGACGTTTGTAGAAGTGCTGCGGATGGATTTGTAGGTTTTGATAGCTTTTTTAAAAGCACGCTGTCTGTAATAAGTATTTGCCAGAGTGATACGGCTTTGCAGAGAGGGGGTTTGTATCTGTTTTAAGTGTCTGCGTGTGCTGTTGAGGTCACTCTTCTGGTAGCTTTTGTAAGCACGCGTGAGATGGTAATCATCCAGCATCGATGCCTGGGCAGGAAGACCTGCAAGCGCAAAGAGCAAAAAGAGATATTTTACCGCACGTGTATGTACCATAAAGAAGAGCAGAAGTGCCAAGGCTAAAGGGATCTGATACAATTCCAGATAATGATGCTGCATCTTCTGTACATGTTCTGCTTTGGCTTCATTCTCCTCCAGTGCATCACTGAGATCATTCGCAGTAGCTTCCGGTGTACTTGAAGGGGTGATGTACGTGCCTGAAACAGAAGAAGCCAAAGCGCTTAAAAGAGGATTGATACGGGAGATGACAAGCTGATCTTCCTTGTCTTTAAGCAGTGTGCCGTCTTCTTTTGTTACAGTGGTTCCCTGTGTGGTTCCCAGGGCTAAAACGCTTAAGGCGATATTTGATTCTTCTACAAGGCTTGTCAGTTTTGCAAGATCATTTTCTTCTCCCCCGTCTGTCATGAGTATGAGATTTTTATCTCCCATCTTCATCGCTGCGAGTTTCTTGAAAAGCTTCTCAAGTGAAGTCCCTTTGGTAAGGATGAATTCCGGGTTGAGACTCTGAAGTGCTATGTTGATGAGCGTATGATCCGTGGTAGGGGGAGAAAGCAGCAGAGGGTTGGTCGTAAATGCCAGAAGCATGATATTGTCAGAAGGGTTCTCTTTCAGCAATGCAGAGATCGTCTCTTTGGCAAAGTCATAGCGTGTAGGCTGAATGTCTGTGGCTTTCATGGAGTAAGAGACATCCAGGGCGATAATGATGTCTTTTGCTTTGATGTCTGCTTCCTGAAGTGCCTGCTCCTGTACAGGACGCGAAAGAGAAATGACGATGAGCATCAGTACCATGAGATGTACACGCTGTACGATGCTTGAAGTACCTTGCCATAACAACAGACCCAGGGGGATCAGCAGCCATAAAAAACCTGGATAGAGAAGTGTCATTTTTCACCTCTCTTTAGCAGGAGTACCCAAAGCAGGAGCAAAATAAATACCAGGATCAGTGGGGCAAAGATAAGCAGTCTCTGGTTGAGGTAATTCTCGCTTCGTATGGCAGAGGGTTCGAGGCTGTTGATCTCTTCGTAGATCTCTGCGAGTGCCTGTGCCGAAGAGGCGGCATAACTCTTTGCGCCACTCTCTTTGGCTATGGTCTCAAGCAGTGCCACATCATAGTCAGATCTTTTACCTATGCCTATGGTATAGATCTTGATCCCCAGGGCTTTTGCCTTTTTGACAGCTTCTTTGGGCGAAGTTTTTCCTGCATTGTGGTATCCGTCTGTGAGGAGGATGATGGCTTTATTCTCTGCCTCTCCATAAGAGAGTGTACGGATGGATTGCATAATGGCATCTCCGATAGCCGTACTCTCTCCTGCCAGACCGACAGTGGTCATCTCAAGCAGATAGGAGAGGGAATCCAGATCATAGGTAAGGGGAGAAGCTGTGTAGGCGAAGGTACCAAAGAGCACAATGCCCATGTTATCATCAAAACGTTTTTGTATGAAGTCCTGTGAGAGTTCCATGTTGATCTTAAATTTGTTTTTCAACCGCTCTTTCTCGTTAAAACCGCTTTGTGCCATGGATCCGCTCGCATCGATCGCCAGGACAAGGTCACGTCCTTTTTTATGCTGATTGCTGCTGGCATCATAGACAAAAGGTTTGGCAAGTGCAAAGACCATCAGGGAGAAAAGTGCCATTTTCAGCCAGGGTTCCCAGGAGAGCAGAGGGCTCTGTCTTGTGAGCCATGACAATTTTGGAAAATAATAGGGTCTATTGTACTGTTTACACCAGAGAAAACAGGGTAAAAGTAACAGTAGAGCCAATAGATAAGGTGAACCAAATGTAAAATGCATGGAATTATTTTAGCATTTTTAGTATAATGGGATCATGCATAAATTATTGATCACTCTGCTTTTGATACTATTGTTTGTCCTGCTTGCTGCCACAGGTCTTTCGCTTTTTCTTTTTAGTCAAACGGGAAATGAGATGTTAAAACCCTATGTCAAGGAAAAGCTGGAAGAGAAAATAGGATTACCTGTAGAAGTTCAGACCTTTACACTTGAGTCAGGTGTGGCACGCTTGGATTTTGTCATCAGCAAACAGGCTGTGGTTAAAGTTCTGTCACAGTATAGTTTCTGGGATCAGTCGTTTGAGGGCAGGTATCAACTCAGATCCGACAGCTTCTCTTATAAAGACAGGGTGCTTAAAGATACAGATATCAAAGGAAACTTTAAAGGTGTTTCTGAAGCGTTCTATGTGGAGGGTAAGGGTGAAGCCCTGAATGCAAAGGTGGACTATCGTTTAAAGGTCATCGACAATGTTGCGCAGAAAATTATATGCAACATGAAAGGTGCACAGCTTTCAGAAGTTTTAGCGCTTTACGGGCGTCCTGCCCTGGCAGAAGGAGAGATAGACGTAGAGGTCAATATGCCTGATATAGGGGAGGATACACGGAACGGATATGGACATATCGTACTTCATAAGGCCCATTTTAATCGTAAACTGCTCAAAGCACTTTATGGCTACACTCTGCCTGAAAAAAGTTATCTCCATGGACAAATAGACGCGAAGTTGGAAGGAGATAATGCCACAGTTCTGGGGAATGTGCAGAGTAATCTCTTTACCCTGCAGATCAAAAATGCTTTAGTGCATATGCTTTCCGGGCAAGTGAAAGCAGCGTATAGTATGGATGTGAATGACATGCGTATATTGACAAAGAACAAGCTGGCCGGACCTTTAAAATTGGACGGGACCCTACAGCGCAAAGAGAAAAAGGTACGTGTCAGCGGCATCAGCCACTCTTTGGGAGGAGCACTTCGTTTTTCTATAGATGAAAACATCCAGATAAGCCTGGAGAAGCTTGCCCTGGAGAAGCTTCTGCCTTTATGGAAACAGCCTGCCTATGCAAAAGGAGAGGTGAGCGGAACGGTCACTCTCGACAAGAAGAAGAGGAAAGAGGGAAGCTATGCATTGCGTATTGACAAGGGGGTATTGACATCCAAGGCCATAGAAAAATGGTCCCGCTACCATATCCCCGCCAAAAATAGCTTTTCACTTGAATCCAAAGGAGCCGTCGCCGATCACAGGCTTACCGCCTCTGCCGCCATACACTCAAGCCTGGCAGATGTGACATTGACAGATCTGAAATATGGATTGAAAGATAAAACAGCGGTCTCCCGCTATACCTTACAGATACATGATCTGAATGCATTGATCCCCAAAGCCAAAGCAACCGCAGGGACAGCCATCGGAGCAGAAGGAGAACTCCGGTTTGCAAAGAGCCTCACTGTTTCAGGGCAGATGAAAGGTCTGGGAAAGAAGATAGATTTTTTCTATGACAGTAAAACCGCCGAAGTGAATGCCTCTCAACTTATCGTAGAAAAAGTGCTGGCATTAACGGGTCTGCCTCGCTATGTAAAAGGAATACTTGACGGTCAGATCGTTTTAACGCAGCTCAAACCAGCAGAAGGAAGGTTTGCACTGAAAAGCAGGAATCTTATTATAGAGCCTCTTGTAATGAAAAAACTGACAGGAGAGGCGTTAAAGGTAACTATCGCACTCAATACTTCAGGGACTTTCAAAGAGGGGAAAGCATACCTCAATACAAGCATGAAGACCTCTTTGGGAAATATTACACTTGACAACATGCTGATCGACACAAAGAAGAAACACTTTAAAAGTACCTATGTCCTGGAGATCCCGGACTTGAAAAAACTGCATAAGGTGATAGATAAAAAACTTTATGGTCCGCTTGTGCTGAAGGGGGAATGGTCTAAAAATGAGAGATTGACCGTCACAGGGATCACGACCACACTGGGAGGCAGGATCAACTATAGACTTAAAGGAGACAACCTTCACAGTATGATCAGCGCTGTGCCGCTGGAAAA
>Ga0209013_10001253_pt1 | contig 23390 bp, 16 predicted proteins | sample Cruoilmetagenom2_FD_187291 | JGI IMG/M metagenome (GOLD analysis project Ga0209013, IMG submission 187291) | Oil polluted marine microbial communities from Coal Oil Point, Santa Barbara, California, USA - Sample 2 (SPAdes) (version 2) | ecosystem: Environmental > Aquatic > Marine > Oil seeps ... | reverse complement strand
TTAGCAACAGGCTGACCACAAGATAAAAGAGGCGGCGCAGCCAGCGATGATTCAGTAAAGGTGTAAACAGCGTTTTATAGAGACGCTGCAAACGCTGTGGCTCCGCCCCTCTGATCACATCATCTTTGTGGTGACCGGCATGGCCGATAGCCGTTAGCAAGAAGCGCCGGGACAGCCAGGGCGTCACCGAATAAGCAATGATAAGTGATGCAATCATTGCCACCGGCACGTTGAAGGTAATGGGATAAAAGTATTGCCCCAACATACCCGTCACCAATATCAGGGAGAGAAACACGGTAACCACCGTGAAGGTCGCCAGGGTAGTTGGGTTGCCAATCTCGTGGGTAGCGAGCACAGTAGCCTTGGCGCGACTGGCTTTGTCCGCATTCGGAGGCAATAAATCAAAGTGTCGATGGATATTTTCGATGACCACAATGGCATCGTCCACCAGCATGCCTAAGCCAAGGATCAGTGCATAGAGGGTGATCCTGTTCAAGGTTGGTCCAGTCAGCAGGTCAGCACCGATAACCACGGAGAAAACCAAAGGAATAGTGAGTGATACGATCAGTGCGGCCCGCCGGCCAAGAAAGACCAACAGCACCAGAGCAACCGCGCCAATGGCGATTAACAGATGCTCTACCAGTTGGGTCACAGTCTGATCTGCCTTGACCCCATCGTCACGTGTATTAACAATATTCACACCTGGCGGAAGAAACCCCTTCTCCATCTGCGCCACCCGGCGACGCAGCTCCTGCGTGAGCACCACCGCATTCACACCGGTTCGCTTGGCCACTGCGAGGGTGACTGCCGCCATTTCTGCCTTACCCGTCTCCTGGGAGCGGGGATCAGACGTGCCAAAGGCAAAGCGCGTCATCTGATCTCTTTCCCGGGGCGGACCATCGATGACTTGTGCCAGATCCGAGACCCGGACTAGCCGGGCTCCATCGCTGAAAACAACAATATCACCAATCTGCCGGGCGGACTGCAACAGCCCATCGATTCGCAATGCATGATTCTCGGCGTTATAGACGCGCAGCCCCAGGGAGTGATCGACACTGGAGGTGCGTATGGCGGCTGCAAGCTGGTCAACAGTGATACCAAAGGCGTGCAGTTGCTCGGGCAGCACCTCGATGCGTATCTCACGCGGCAACCCGCCGACAATGTAGCCGATGCCGATGCCTTTGACACTGCGCAGTCGTTCCAGCATCCTTTCTGCCATGCGTCGGAGTTCGTGATCGGTGTAATCCTGTGATGCAAGGGTGACAGTGAAAACCGGAACATCATCAATATCGATCGCCTGGATATTGGGCTCCCCTGCACCGGGCGGCAGGCGATGGCGGTTACGTAACACATGGTCATACAGACGCACCATGGCATCGTCCTTGTTCTCACCCACCTCGAATTCTACTAACACTTTGGCGAGACTTTCCAGGGCCGTTCCGTAGACGTGTTTGACCCCATCAATGGAGGCCAATTCAGATTCCAGAGGGGAAAGAAGCTGATGCTCCACTTCAAGCGGTGACGAGCCTGGAAGGGCCACGCTCACCTCTGCGGCAGGCACGATGATCTGAGGGTTCTCTTCACGGGGAGTCAACATCAGGCCCACAATACCGAAACACAGAATGGCCAGGCTCATCAGAACCGTCAACCGGGATTCGACAAAGTAACGCGCCACACGGCCAGGTATATTTAGGTGCTCAGTTTCCATCTGTTGCGGCTCTTTTGACCCGGTCGCCATCCCGGAGTCGGAGGGGTGGATTGAGAACCACCGGCAGACCAGCCTCTACACCGGCAAGAACCTCGCGGTAATCTTGCCAGTGCTTGCCTGTACGTATGCTCCGAAACCGCACAGCACCGTCTTCCTTCACGACAAACACACCCTCTATGCCGGCGCGCTCTACTATGGCAGAGACAGGCACGGTGGTGGCCGCTTGCTGGCCAAGCAGAATATTGGCGTGGGCAAATTGTCCGGGGGAGAAGCCGTCGTTATCCGGCAAGGCGATGCGCACTTTGCTGCGGCGTGTGACATTGTCTGCGGAGCGGACAATGCGCACTACCTCGCCGACGACAGGGTGGGAATCAGAGTGGATGAAAATATCGACTTTTTGTCCATGGGTGATACTCCCAATCTGTGAGGATGGGAGATAAACCTCCAGTTCAAGGGGGCTGAGAACATCAAGACGCAGGATAGGCTCTCCAGCAGAGGCAAGATCGCCCTGATCACGCAGACGTTCCCGCACCTGCGCCCGAACCGGGCTGGTGAGCTGGATATGCCGGCGATCCTGTTGCTTAGCCTCCAATTCGGCCTGCGCCTGTGCAAGCGCAGCCTCGGCCTTCTTCTGTCGAACCACCGCATCCCTGAGCTGGTCCTCGGCAAGCGCCCGCGTTTTAGAAAGCGCCCGATAACGTTTCAGGTCATCCTTTGCATCCTCGAGCTCGGCCTGTGCAGAGGCAATGGCGGCTTCTACACCTCTGATTGCTGCTTCGACCTGCGTGCCATTAATTCTGACCAACACGGCGCCAGGCTCGACCTGGTCACCCTCATCCACTGCAATGTGGTCGATATAAGCGGTGATCCGGGAAGCCATCTGAAGATGGTTTTTTGCAACGATGGTTCCAGGAACAGGAAAAATAAGAGGGAGTTCCTGCTTCTCGATGGTTGCTGTCGTGAGATTGTATGTTGGTGTGTCGTGGCTGGTTGAAAGAGCATCGGAAGCGCCATCCCGGCAAGCCGTGATCAGCAGGGCCAACATCAGTATCAGAATGGGATGAAACATCAGCTTTCTCCCAGCGCCTTGCCCAGCAAGCGAGTGACGTGGTGCACGATAAAATCCAGATCGTTGTGTTCAATCTGCCCGCCTGGCAGGAAACGACGGATAGGCGCGGTCTCGAAATGAAACAGCACCAGACCAACCATCGAGATAGCCAGCATATGCGAATCACAATCGGGAGCAAGCTCTTCAGCCAGTGCTGATATTGCCTGAAAAGGGCCGATAAAAACCTGCTCAGCCAGCAGCTTCAACCTCGCCTCATCTCCATCCAGTAATTCCCTCTGCAGCAGCGCCCTGAAGTGCGGGTCGTTCCCCATCAGTTCAACGAAACGACTAACGAATCGTTCAAGACGCTCGAATGCTGTACCGCTGCCTTCAAGGGAGGCTGTTATCCCTTCGGCCTTATCGGCAAAAACATACGCCATCGCGTCTAAATACAAACGCTGTTTGTCCGGGAAATGGTGGTAAAGAGCAGCTGCACTGATGCCCACAGCTTTTGCTATGTCACGCATGGATACACCGCTATAACCATGTGACGCAAACAAGGGGATCGCCTGCTCCAGGATGTCGATGCGAGTATCGCGTCGTTCACTGTTTCGTTTAGTTGCCATGACGCTCTACCTAACGTTCGTTAGGCAAAGAATAGATCGAAACAGCCAATAATGCAAGTTGCAGGTCAGGTCGCTCGGTTATCTGCATTGCTTGATTCTGAGTACCCCTCCCCCCACCCGTGTTTGACAGTAAGCCTCCGGTCAGTTATATTAATGATCGTTAATTAATAAGGTTTTCAGGAAACGATCTGTGGGCAATACAAGAACCGCCATCCTAAAGGAAGCAATACTTCTATTCTCTGACCAGGGGTATGAAGGCGTCTCCATGCGCAATATTGCAGAGGCGGTCAACATCAGCCCACCTGCTTTATACAACCACTTCAAGAGCAAACAGTCGATCTATGTCGCAGCCATCGCCGACACTTTCGAGAATAAATCAGAACTGTTGCAGCAGGCTTTGACCGGGGAGGATAAACCCATCGTACGACTGGAGCACTTCATCACTCGCTTAAGTGAAGTATTTCATGATGATCACGATTTTCGCCGCCTGATGCAGCGTGAATTACTCGATGGCGACGAAGAGCGACTGCGCTATCTGGCGCAGGAGGTCTTCAGCACGCCATTCCAGCTGATGATGGATCTGTTGCTTGAACTGAAGCCGGATTGTGACGCACATAGCCTTGCAGTCATCATCTTTGGCATGGTGCAGAAGCCTTATGAGCTCAACCCGCTGGTTCGCTTCTTCCCCGGCAGTCAACAGCAGCACAACGACCCCGCTTATATCAGCAGACAGGTGATGGCCATTTTATCCATATATCTGGGAGAGTCAGCGTGAATCCCTTATTCCCCTATGCAATAGAAACGTCATTCCGGCGAATGCCGGAATCTGTGAGAGAAACAGCATGAATCCGATATGCCTCAATGCCGCCTTGCTGCTTCTCCTCAGCCCCCTGGCCTCTGCTGATGCTGACGCCCCGGCTGAAGAGAGTGCGCCCGCCGGCGGTACGCCGGTCACCGTGGTCAACGCCATTGAGACCACGATGATCTCTGCAACCGTGGTTCGCGGCGAGATTGAAAGCCCCAGCACCCCGCATATCGCAGCCAAAGTCGCTGCAGAAGTCGTAAGCGTCAAGGTAGATGAAGGGATGCGGGTGCAGTCCGGGCAGTTGCTGGCTGAACTCGATGATGAGACTTTCATCATCGCCCAGGAGATTGCCAGCGCAGATATCCAGCGCCTTCAGGTATTGATTGAAAATCAACAGCGAGTGCTGAAGCGCTATAAAGATCTGATCGGTAAAAAATTAACTTCACAATCAGCCCTCGATGATGCGATAACTGCCCTGAAACAGTCCCAGGCAGAGTTGATCAGCGCCAGGGCCCGGCTCAAAGAGGCCAGCTATCAACTCTCCCATACCCGGATAGTCAGCCCGGTGGATGGCGTCGTTCAACAACGCACGGTCTCCATGGGTGATTACGTCAAACCAGGTGACATGCTGTTTCAGATCGCCTCGACAGAGAGATTGCGCGCCCGCATCTATTTCCCGGAAACATTGGCTGCTTCCGTCCATCCCGGTATGAAAATCGAGCTGACGCAAAATGGAAAAACTGTGACCGGAGAGATCAATCGCATGCGCCCCATGCTGGAAGAGAGTAACCGCGCCTTGCATGCACTGGTTGATTTCCAAAACAAGAACAACTGGAAGCCCGGCTCCAGTATTGTTGCCAGGGTCATCCTTGCCGAGCATGCCCAGGCAGTTGCCGTGCCGGAAAAAGCGCTGGTGCGACGCCCTGCAGGCATGGTGGTGTACCGCATTAACGGCACCACAGTAACACAGCAGATCGTCACCACCGGCTTGAAGCAGGGCGGTCTGATTGAAGTGACTTCCGGCCTCAGCGCCGACGATGCGATCGTACTGGACGGCGCCGCATGGCTGACCGATGGCGCAGCAGTAGAGATTCAGCAAGCAGAGGACTAACCATGAACCTGCCGGCTTTTTCCATAAAAAACCATGTACTGACCACGATGCTCAGCCTGGTGCTGATCCTGTTCGGCGTAATCAGCTACAACCGCATCGGGGTTGACCGCCTTCCGGAAATCGAGTTTCCCATGCTTTCCGTATCGACGGTATTACCTGGCGGCGATCCTTCCATTATCGACGCCTCGGTAACCAACCTGATCGAATCGGCTGTCAACAGTGTCTCCGGCATCGAAACGATCCGCTCTTCTTCATTGCCCGGCGTCTCTGTCGTCGCCGTTCAGTTTGAACTGTCGAAAGATATCGATATCGCCTTTAACGAGATGCAGGCGAAGATCAACGAGGTGATCCGCCTGCTGCCCAATGACGCCGAGACGCCTATCGTTAAAAAAGTGGAGATTGGCGGATCCCCTATCATGTGGCTGTCACTGCAGGGGGATCGCACCCTGCAGCAGCTGAACCTCTATGCCAGGAATACCATCAAGAAGCGTCTGGAAACAGTCAGCGGCGTCGGCAATGTATTGATCGCCGGAGAGCGTCAACGCACGATTCGCATCAACCTGGATATCCAGCGTATGGCGGGGCTGGCGATCGCCGTGGATGATGTGATTAGCGCATTTCAACGTGAACACATCAAGCTGCCCGGTGGTTTTGTAACCAGCTCGGACCGTGAGCAGCAGCTCAAGCTCGATCTTGAATACCACAATCTGCATGCGCTGGAAAACCTCATTGTCACCTATCGTGATCATCTGCCGGTCTATCTGCATGAAATTGCTGATATCGAAGATGGGATGGAGGATTTCAGACGCTTTGCCAGCTTTAACGGAGAAGCAGCTGTTGGACTGGGACTGATCAAGATATCCGGCTCCAACACGGTCGCCATTATCGACGAGGTGAAACGCAGGCTCGATAGCGAGATCCTGCCGCAGCTTCCACCCGGCATGACGCTGGAAATCGTCGTCGATGACGCCGACCTGATCACGGCTATCGTCGAGGGGCTCAAGTCGCATCTCTTTGAGGGCACCCTGCTGGCGGCGCTGGTGGTGTGGTTTTTTCTGAAGAGCATGCGCTCCACGCTGATTGTCGCCACCGCGATTCCGGTATCACTGCTGGGGGCGATAGCAGCCATCTACTTCGCCGGTTTTACATTTAATACCATGACCATGCTGGGGCTGCTGCTGCTGATCGGGGTGGTGGTCGATGACGCCATCGTGGTGCTGGAAAACATCTACCGGCATATGGAAGAAGATCCTGATACCCCACCGGAGGCGCATGCGGTTGAGGGCACCAGCCAGGTGATGTTTGCCGTGCTGGCCGCCACCTTCACCCTGGTCGCCCTGTTCGGCGCGGTGGTCTTCATGGAGGGGATCATCGGTCGGTTTCTCGGCTCCTTCGCTGTGGTCGTGGTTTTCGGCGTGCTGGTCTCTCTGTTTGTCTCGGTCACGCTTACCCCCATGCTGTCAGCGAAATATCTGCGCGTCAAAATAAGCCATGGTGTGATCTACCGTCTGCTGGAATCCATGTTTCAAGCCATGGAACGCCTCTACAAAGCTGCACTCGGATTTGTCGTTCATCAACGTCTGCTGGTCATTGTGCTGGCAGCCCTGACAGTCTATTCCAGTGGCTGGTTCATGGGACAGTTGGGCAAAGGATTTATGCCTGATGAGGACCAGGGGCGCTTTATTGTCTCGGTCAAGACGCCGTTGGGATCCAGCATCGACTATACCCGCGACCGCCTCATCGCCGTTGAAGAGAAACTCAAACAATATGATGAGATGCACGCTCTCTTCAGCACCATCGGAACCGGTGACAGAGGTCAGGTCAACCAGGGTGAAATCTATGTCAGTCTGATCCCGCGGGAGCAGCGGAGCCTGCACCAGACTCAAATCATCGAGAAGGTGCGCACAGACCTTGCAAGAGTTCCTGGTGTTAAAGCCTTTGCCGCCCCGGTTCCTACCGTTGGAGGAGAACGCGGCGAGCCACTGCAGTTCGTACTCAAGGGACCTAATCTGGAAAAGGTGGCGGCACTGTCAACAGAGTTGACAAACAGGTTGGAGCAGATCCCGGTCATCGGACCGCTGGACACCGATCTACAGCTGGATATGCCTGAACTCAAACTGATACCAGACCGGGAAAAAACCAGGGATGCAGGTCTGGATGCACTGACCGTCAGCAACGCCCTGCGGGTACTGGTCGGCGGTCTGGATGTGGCCAGGTTCAACGACGAGCCCGGTGATGGTGAGCGCTATGACATACGCCTGAAGACGCCTCCCGGCGCCATGACTTACGCAGGAGAGCTGCAGCATGTCTATCTGCGCAACAGCTCCGGTAAGCTGGTGAGGCTGGACAGCGTGGCGCAATTTAAAGCCGGACTGGGTCCCGCCTCTATTGGCCGCTACAATCTGCAATATGCCGCCACGTTCTTTGCAACACCCACGATCCCGGAGGGTGATGCCTCCGTAATCGTACTGGATGAGGCGCAGAAACTGCTGCCGACGGGCTATCAGGTTGAACTCATTGGACGTGCAAAAGAGTTCAGTAAAACAGCGGGATATATCGTGTTTGCCATTGTGACAGGGTTGATTCTTGTCTACATGACGCTGGCCAGCCAGTTCAACTCGTTCATCCAGCCCCTGATTGTGATGGTGGCCCAGCCGCTGGCCATTATCGGCGGCATTTTCGGACTGTGGCTGGGCGGACACTCACTGAATATCTACTCCATGATCGGACTGGTGCTGTTGATCGGACTGGTGGCGAAAAACTCCATCCTGCTGATCGACCTGACCAACCAGTTGCGCGAACAGGGCAGATCGGTGAATGAAGCGCTGCTGGAAGCCTGTCCCATCCGCTTGCGGCCTGTGCTGATGACAGCGCTGACGGTGATTCTCTCCATGATCCCCGCAGCCATGGGCATCGGCGCCGGCGCGGATACCAATGCGCCACTCGCCGTGGCCGTTATCGGCGGTATGATCAGTTCCACGCTGTTGACCTTGGTTGTCGTGCCGGCGGTTTATTCACTGGTAGAGAATGGACTGGAACGTTTCAGAGACAAGATGCAGAAAAAACCGGAACCTGAACAGGTCTGTGAGAATTAATATGAAAATTTCAAAAAGCCCCGTTTTCTTTGCAGGCATCACACCATCGGGTGTTAATGGCAGGTTGCCAACCTATTCCGTGATTGCCTCATGAAACTTCACGTCTTCGCCCTCGACTACGACGGCACAATTGCCAGTGACGGTGTGTTGGATCCTGAGGTCCGAGATGCCATCGAACAGGCGCACTCTCAGGGGATCATGGTCGTTCTCGTGACGGGGCGAATCCGGGCCGATCTGCAGCGCCTACTCAATGAGCCCTGGATCTTCGATGTGATCGTTGCAGAGAATGGAGCCATCTTGCACTTTCCGCATAGCGGTCGCTCCATTTTGCTAGGCCAATCTCCGCCCCAGACCTTCACCACGGAGCTACGGTGCCGTGACATTCCATTCTTCGCCGGCGAGTGTGTTGTGGAGATGGATGCCCAGTATGCCGCAGCAACGCTCTCTGTCATTCATGATCTCGAGCTTCCGTTGGTGCTTGCGTTCAATCGCAGCCGCCTCATGGTTCTTCCTCAGGCGATCAGAAAGGCGACCGGACTGAGAGAGGCGCTGCGTACACTCAGACTGTCAGAACATAACACAGTTGCCGTCGGTGACGCCGAAAACGACCATGAGCTGCTCGCGATTTGCGAGCTCGGCGTGGCCGTCGATTGGGGAAGTGATGCGCTGAAGGCCATGGCTGATGAGGTGCTCGAAGGTGAAGGTCCCCAGGCGGTTGCCGGCTTCATCAGACGAACCGTGCAGGAAGATCGTCGTCTAGCACCTAGCCGCATCGGGAAGGGCTGCTTGCATCTGGAGGGGGATACGCAAAGGCGGCGATGCGTTGACGCTCTCGATCCGAGACCGTAACATCCTCGTGATCGGTGACACGCAATCCGGGAAATCATGGGTTGCTGGCCTCTTGTGCGAACAGCTCATTCTTCAACATTACTGCGTGTGTGTCATCGACCCGGAAGGAGAGTATGCAACGATCGAGAAACTACCCTCGGTCGTGGTTATCGACGTGGACCCAGGTGTTCCGCAGCTCGATGATGTCGAACTAACAGTGCGGTACCCTGACGTGAGCGTGGTCCTGAATCTTTCCAATCTGGATCACCAGGAAAAGCTGGACTACGTGAAGAAGTTACTCCGGAAGCTCAAGCAGCTTCGACACCAAATCGGCCTTCCGCATCGGATCGTCGTCGATGAGGCGCACTACTTCTTTCAAGACCCCGACGTTCGCGACATCTTCGACTTTGAACTGGGCGGCTACTTACTTGTCTCGTACCGAGCCTCTCAGGTCCATGCCGATATACTGGAACGTATAGATCAGGTCATCGTGACGCGGGCCTCCGACCCCGCAGAGTCGAAGATACTCCGCAAACTGTTTGGCAACAAATCCGAGCATCAGGACTGGGTGGAGATTCTGCGGAACCTCGAGAAAGGGCAGGCGGCCTTGTTGCCAGGTGCAGAAGAAGCAGGAGACCGACTCGTGCGCTTCCACATCTCCAGACGGATCACAGCTCACGTGCGGCACAAAGAGAAGTACCTGAATGTCCCGGTTGTTCCCAGCCATTCATTCGTATTCACACGTAACGGAGTTCCAACCGGAGAAACAGCACGGACCCTTGCCGAATTCGTGGAGATCTTGGCGCGCGAAAAAACGTTCACTGAACATCTTTACCCGGAATGGTTGGGTTCGTGGTGTGATTAGGTGAAAAGCTCAGGGAAAAAGAAAGAAATAGTGGCTGTTCAGTACAAACAATGGCTTTTGGGGGAAAGGCTATTTATACTTCCAATAAGCTGATAACAGGATTCGATTCATGAAAGCTCTTCTCGTAGTTGATCTCCAAAATGATTTCTGTCCCCAAGGAGCACTCGGCATTCTAGACGGAGACAAAATCATTCCAACGATTAACTATAGTGAAGCAGCACCCGCGTTAAACTCGAAAATTCTATGCCTATGATTTCTTGAGTGATCCGGATGTCTCTACCTTAATTCGTCTTTGAAAGCTTTCGAAATACTTCGGTATCCATACAATATGGTACTTACATTCCCATTTTGTACGATTTAAACTTTGTGGTGAATTCATCGTGTATGTCCTCATCATTTGAACTTTAGACGGCTCACAGATGGGGAGATTCACGATGATTCCCGGAGTCGTCAAACTTTTTGGGTATCCCAGCAGAGCTGGGGTTTACCTTGATTAAATTATCAGCACGACTGTGGCGAGGAGGAGGGATGCAGCAATTGGGAGACGAACCATGAAATCCATAGGCAAACCCTTTTTGACCGGTCTGGCCGCTACCGTGCCCATTATGGTCACGCTTTACCTTATATACTGGTTGGCGGTAACGGCCGAAACAGCCCTAGGCAACCTGTTCCGCTACCTGCTGCCGGACGGATGGTACCGCCCCGGTATGGGCGTTGCCGCGGGTCTGCTGCTAATATACCTGATCGGTCTGCTGATGCATGCCTGGTTGGTGCAAAAGCTGTATAGTCAGGCGGAACACCTGTTGTATCGCATCCCACTGATCCGTTCCGTGTACGGCTCCATCCGCGACCTGTTCAATCTGTTCTCCAAGGCGCAAGAGCAGGCGTTGCATCAAACTGTGATTCTCACGTTAGGGGAGATGCGCGTCATCGGTTTTGTCACAAGGCAGGATCTCAGCGATCTGCCAACAGAGATCGGGGCAGGGGCGGACGTGGCCGTATACTTGCCTATGAGCTACATGATCGGCGGCTACCTGGTGGTGGTGCCCTCTACAGCCATCCAGCCGATCGACATGTCGGTGGAAGACGCGCTGCGTTTCACCCTTACCGCCGGCATCACTGGCGCACGGAGTGGACAGTACCCGTCGGCAAATCCAGACACAGCAAAGAGGGAAACATAAACATCTCAAGGAACCTCTGAATAACTCCATGGGATGGGGGTTAGGAGTGTCCATCCATGTAGGCGAAATGACTTGATCAGTGCTTCCTTAAATGCAATTGCTTTGTGTGAGGGGAACTTGACGCAGGTTCAGATCAGCGTCGATCCCGAACAACTGCGCAACTGGTTTTGCTGCCCCATAAATGATGTAACAGCAAAGCAATCATCGAACCAATAATGGCATAGGCCATATCTTTTTGTGCGTCCCAGATATCCCCCTGGGTGACGGCCTCGAAACAGACCTCGTCCGGTTGTTTGCAAAATACCACCATAGTGATCCACTCCAGCAGTTCATACCAGGCCCCGACGCTACTGATGAATAAAAACGCGATCAGGTAGCTTAATTTTCTGGAAACACCCTGATGGTAAAAGATTTCAAAAAACGGCACGAACACCATTAGACCGAAGAGTAAATGGATCACCTGGTCGTAGTAGTTGCGTTCCCAGCCGAACCACTCTGAAAACCAGGTGAAATAAGTCATGGTGTTGTAGGTCATGTGTGCGCCAAACAGATGTAATATGACAAAGACTGTCAGACTGAGATAGGTCCAGTTGTTGAAGCTGTAACGTCTGTCGAGCCACAGCACCACGGGAAATACCGTGACGACCAGAATGTTTTCCAGCGCCCAAATACCGGGGTCAACTGGATTGATGGCCAGCACAATCCAGATCAGAATAAAGATGATCACCAGGGTTTTTTTGAACATACTGTATCCGGTTTATGGTTTGTTGAATTCAAGAGTCGATTATACGTCTGGCGGCGGCGCCTGGGCCAGATCCGGTTCGCCCAGATGCTGCAAGATGGCAGCACGGGTGACACCACGCAGTTTCACCGCCGTGGTCCAGTCCATACCTTCCGGCAGGATCGGCGCTGCGATAATGATACGTCCCCCCCCCCGGCGCGGAAAGCGGGAATCGGCACGCAGCAACGAGCGGCTTCCGCGGATCGTAACCGGCGCCACCGGAACGCCGGCCTCGGCAGCGGCCACAAAGGCACCCATACGAAACGGCAACAGACCCGGCATGCGGGTAAAGGTGCCCTCGGGAAAAAACGCCAGCGAGCGGCCGGCTTCAACCGTCTGCACGGTGCGCCGGGAATCGGCTACGCCACGCTGCTTATCAAAGCGTTCCACGAACAGGGCGCCGATGCGCCGCAGAAACAGGCGCGGAAAAAACTGCCGCTCCAGTTCCGCTTTGGCCACGAAAGAGAACTTGATGGGCAAGGCCGCCACCAGTATCACGCCGTCCAGGTAGCTGGCATGGTTGGTGACGATCACGCAGGCCTGTTCTCGAGGCAATTGTTCGATCCCCTCTACCGATAAGGGGATGCGGCCAAGACGGAACAGCAGCCGCGCCCCCTGGCGCATCGCCGCCCACCGCCAGGATGCACGAGGCAGTAACACGACCAGCAACCAGACAGGAGGGGCCAGCAGCCAGAAAAGGATTTGCGCGTAAATGGCATAAACTGCATCGGCGAACCGCCGCCACGCGTTACGCAGGCGCGGCCGTAATGAGGCAATGGCGAGGCGCGTAACCTGCCACCAAACGGCGTGCGGGGTCTGGCCGATCCGCCCCGTTTCAAACAGCTCGCGCACGGCGGCGCGGCGGATCTTGCCGCTGGATGTTTTCAACACCGTATGCGGCGTTGCAAGCACCACATCATCGGGCGGCATACCCAGCAGATCGGTGGCTACCCCCCGGATCTGTGCCTGCAACGCTTCCAGCGTGGCTGCTTCTCCCTCGCGGGATTCGGCGACAACGATCATCCGCTCGGTGCCGGAGGCGGGATCAGGGCTGCCGAACACTGCTACACACCCCTTGCGGATTCCGGGGATGTCACCGATGGCTTCCTCCAGCTCGTAGGGGTAGATGTTGCGCCCGCCACGGATGATGATGTCCTTGATCCGGCTGGTCAGGTAGACATCACCCTCGGCGATATAGGCCAGATCACCGGAGTCCAGCCAGGAACCGTCAAACAGGCGCCGGGTCGCCTCGGGGTTGCGCAAGTATCCGCTAGTCGCCGACGGCCCCTGAAATTCCAGCCGTCCCTCCTCCCGCTCCGGCAGCTCGCGTCCGGCTGCATCGACGATGCGGATCTGGTAGCCGGGCAGCGGCTGGCCGCATGCGACGAATTCCAGCGTCCCTTGAGATGAGTTTGACACCGGAACGGCCTTGCCGCGGGTGATGAAGGTTTCGCGGTTGATGCGATCGATGAGCGGCCCACGGCCCAATGGCGGAAATGCCAGACCCACTGCGGCTTCGGCCAGGCCATAGACCGGCGCCATGGCCTGCGGCCGGAAGCCATAGGGGGAGAACCGCTCGCCAAAGCGGCGCACCGTGTTGGGGCTTACCGGTTCGGCGCCGTTGAGGACCAGCCGCAGGCTGCCCAGATCCACTCCTTTGATATCACTCTCTTCGACCTTGCTCAGGCACAGCTCATAGGCAAAGTTGGGGGCCGCTGTCAGGGTGGCGCGGTGCCGGTGGATGGTCCACAACCAGCGTGATGGCCTGATCAGAAAGGCCAGCGGCGACATCAGCACCAGCGGGATGCCGTAATAGAGGCTGCCCAGCCAGGCGCCGATCAGCCCCATATCGTGGTACAGGGGAAGCCAGCTGACGAAAACATCGGTGGAATCGGCCTGCACCTCCTCGCCCATGGCGCGGATATTGGCCAGCAGGTTGTCGTGGGTCAGAATGACCCCCTTGGGTTGGCCGGTGCTGCCCGAGGTGTATTGCAGGAAGGCGGTGTCCTGTGCACGGATTGGCATGCTGCTGAAGGACTCCGCTGTGGCCGCCAGTTGCTCGGGAGTGACCACCTCGCGCAAGGTGCCGACCTGTCCCTGCAGCAGATGTCCAACCCGCTGCGCCTCTGCCACCGTGATCAGCAGAACTCCCTGGGCATTGGCGAGAATCCCGGCATGGCGGCGCAGGTGATCCTCGAGCTGCGACGGGCGCAGCGGTGGGTAGATGGGGACCGGGATGCCGCCGGCCAGCAGGATGCCGAAAAAGCTGAACAGGTAGTCGCGACCGGTGGGCAGCATGATGGCCACGCTCTGGCCTGGCAGCAGACCTCGCGCCTGCAGTCCGGCGGCCATGGCCCGCGCCCCGTCGGCCAGCGTCGCATAGGTGATCGTTTCGGGTTCGTCGTGCTCACCATAGAGGTAGACATGCGGTCGCTGCGGATGACTGAGGAGATGCCACTCCAGCATCTCAGGCAGCGTTGTGGCTGTGTGCGGCGCCTCCGCCAGCTCGTCCAGAGGCGCCGCACGGGCATGCGCCGCAGGCGCGGGGTGGCCTGCGACCTTGCCGGCCTGTACTTCCCGCCATAGATCACGCGGCGTTTCGGCGCCAACCAGCAACTGTTCCGGCAGGCTGACACCGAAGGCGCGTTCCAGGCGCAGCAGCAACTCCACCCGCGACAGGCTGTCGAATGCCAGCTCGCGGTCCAGCGCACTGTCCAGTGTCACTCGCAGGGGACGGCCGCGCCGTGGATGCAGCTCCAGCGCCAGCTGGCGCACCTGCTCAAGCAGGGCTTCGGCACTGACCGCCTGATCCTCATGTTGTTCGGTCTCTATGGGGTTGTCCATGAATAACTTCCAGATATCGTGCAGCAATGTTGTTCGTATTCAAGGGGTGGCAAGGGGCGCATAGCAGGATTATGTAACTCTTGCTGTAAAGCTTCCGCTCCTGCTCACGCCCCTGACCGGCATCACTGTGCTAGAGCATCTCCAACAGCCCCACCAGTCTGTTCAATTTGACATCCTCCTCGAGCGCTCCTTCCCAGAACTTATAGGTTACAGCTTTACCCTCTTCACCGATGATCAATCGTGCTTCGAATGCCGCCGCCCCTTCCGGCATGGGGTGTTCACACGGAATGCCGAGCGTCTGGATTGCGCCAAGCAGTTCATCCTCTTGCCGCCTGGTTAATAAACCGCTACGTGGAGGCTGGCTGGTATAGGTGCCACGCTGAACCACGTAATCACCTGCACTGCCAATCTCCACGACAAACGCGTAATCTTCTTCGCCCACCACCTGATACTTGATTGGAACCATGAGTGTCTACCTTCGTGTATTGAAATGCCTGTAGTTATAATAATGTAACTTCTCAATAACTCCGTGCAGGGTCTTCATTCGCTATGTTGTCATTTCGACCATCGGGAGAAATCTGAAAACACTGGATATAGTGAACAAATTCAAGATTTCTCCCTTCGGTCGAAATGACAAGTAATTTTGCACAGTGTTATTGAAATATTACATAATAATCTCGCAACTTCCTGATTGATAGACTCTATATTGTGGCATCAAGTCGATACCTCTATATCCAGATCCAGGACAAGGGGTTGCTGATTCAATAGATCCCATGTTACTCAGGCGCCATAATGAACTATGCGAACTCATTGGTTGATAGGCCGGTTATCTACACAGTGTTGTTACAGATTAGGGAACCTCTGAATAAGTCCATGGGATGGGGGTTCGGGGGAAGGGCGACCCGGATGCCCATTGTAAACCATTGATAGATACCCCTTTCCCCGTAGAAAAACTTGCAGGAATGCTCTGGTCGAAGCTACCGCATCCTGCTCACGCCCCTTACCTACATCCTTGTAGGCGAGGCGCGGAGCGACTTGATCAGAGCTTCCTTAGTATAGAGCAAGTCTCTCTATCATCTCCGTCAAAGTGATATTTGATTTAAAAATTCCTCTCTCGGAGTGGCCAGTCCCGGTTCACCGACCTCGGCGAATTCATAACGCGCACATATCAGGTTTATCGATATTCTCTTTACGACAAAGGCTGTCGAGTTTGAATTCATCATGAATCGGGCTGCCATCGGGATAACAGGGCAAGCAGGATCGGGAAATTATTATTGGACAGGCCCTTAACAACTCATCAGGTAGACGGATAAAATGGCGTCTTCAAATAAACGGAGAGACCCAATGTCACAACAGCAACAAGCATTCGACAAAGCCATTGCACTGATTGATGCAGCCAATAGTGAAGATCCAAACGAGGAAATCGTCGATGCAAAGAGTTGGCCGAAAGAGCTTCTCTATTCTCACCGGATGTCCGATATGCTGCAGCGCTATACCCCGGATGCCGATGAGGCTGCACGCCTGGCGATGCGTTCACAGCATATCCAGCGCTGGAAGTCACCGCGCAGCGACTACCCGATGAATCGTAAGGGCTACCATCAATGGCGCACCGGATTGTACACATTTCATGCGGATACTGCTGCAGATCTACTGCAGCAGGCGGGCGTGGCTGCCGATACCATCGAGCGTGTGAAGCAGGCGGTAGGTAAACGCGCTCTCAAAAGCAACGAGGATACCCAGCTGGTTGAAGATGTCGCAGGCCTGGTGTTTATCGAACACTATATGCAGGCATTCGCTGACAAGTATCCTGAATATGATGAAGCGAAGTGGATCGACATCATCCGCAAGACCTGGAGGAAGATGTCCGGGAAGGCGCATCAGTTTTCACTCTCGGGAGGAATCAAACTTCCTGAATCACTGATTCCGCTGATTCAGAAGGCTGTGGCGGATGAGTGACTATTTTGCAGGTTGTTCACTGCTGTTGGGCATGGCGCCATCATAACCCTGCAAACGCACGTCGAGAGGAGTGCTGAAATCCAGATGCACATCCCGTTGTGGAAAAGCGATTTCTATATTGGCGGCGATGAGCTTTTCGTTGATCCCTTCATGCAGTTGACTGATCGTCTCGAGTCGATCATCAACCGACTCCAGGTAGCAGCGCAAATTCAGGGTCAGCGAACTATCGCCAAAATTCTCAAAGGTGACAAATGGTTCAGGCTCCTGCAGCACCAGTTTGTTTGCCCGCGCGACCTGTAATATCAATGCCATGGCGGTTTTGACATCACTGCCGTAGGCGATGCCGACCGGCAGGATGATGCGAATCGTCTGGTCGGAGAGCGACCAGTTCAGCAGTCGCCCGGTAATGAACTCCTTGTTGGGAACCAGAAGTTCCTGCCTGTCGCGGGTGAGGATGGTTGTTGCACGGATGCGGATGCGGGTGACAGTGCCGCTGGAATCACTGCTCGTGTCGCCGGAATCACCAACAGTGACAAAATCACCGACCCGAATCGGTCGTTCAAAAAGAATAATGATTCCACAGATGAAATTGGCAATGATCTCCTGCAGACCGAAACCGATGCCAACACTAAGGGCAGCTACCATCCACTGCAGTTGTGACCATTTAAGGCCAAGGTTTCCAAAAACGATGATGGCTCCGATGGTTGCAATCAGGTACTTGGTCAGGGTGGTGACCGCATAACGATTGCCAGCCAGGACGCCAAAAGATTGACGCAGCACGATTTCAAGTAGTGCGGGAATATTTTTGGCCGCAACGATGGTGACAATAATGAGTATGATCGTTAGAGCGATGCTGCCAAGCGTCACCGCGATATGCTGCTCTTTGCCGGCAATGATTTCGGTAGAGTGCCACAAAGTAATCTCATCGAGCAGCGTGATGGCGGGCAGCACATCGGACCAGATTAACCACAATCCGGTGATGGCTGCAAAAATGAGCGCAACATCGAGGAGTTTGCGACTCTGCTGGGTCAGACTGGAGAGATCGAACTCCTCCTCATTATCTATAACTGGTGATTCTTGATGTTCTGTGGAAGTTGTGGCGCTTCCTGCGTCAGCCGCAAGCGCCTTGCGGTGTTCTATCAGAGCCTTGAAAGCAAGCCTGCGATGCGACAGCACCAGCCAGCGTATTGCCAACTGCTGCACAATGACAAGTGCAAGAGAAAACCACATGGTTTGAAGCAGATTTTGTATCAGAACTCCCGCACTGTAAAGATAGCCAAGAATAGAGAGTGTAATCAGTGCAACGGGAAAAAACAGCAGCAGAGAGACCCACAACAGTTGCTTGTTGGCAAACAGGAAGTCGGGAAAACGATTCTGTAACTGCAATATAGCGCTTTTGGATCCAATCAAACGGTAAAAGAAAACTCCAAGCAGTATCTGTGTCAGGATAATCGACGCGCGGCCGGTTCCTTTTTCCATTGGAATAATGCCGTAGTGAAATGCGGTGATAGCGATAAAAATAGTCGGTAAAAAAGTGATCATGAAACGATTAAATTCTCTTCGCAGCAACTGCACGCTTGCTTTAGGCCACTCGAAGTGCGCCTCAGCAAGCCCCCCGGGCAGGCAGATAATGTAAAAGCTTCGCAAGTAAAAGAATATGAATGAGGTTTGTAACAGACTGTGGGAGATGGCCTTGGTAAAGGCGGTTGCTTCTGCTGATACTCCTATTTGCCAGCCGCTGATAGCCAATAGAAAAGGCCAGGGGAGGGCGAGCAGCAGGGTTGCAATCAGTGCCTTGAAGGTGTAGAAAAAATGATCCTCCATCGGTTTTCCAACAGGCTTGCCACTCTTTTGAACGATGTGGCGCAATTTATGGGCATTCCATCTCAGGATAATAAACAGAATCAATCCCACTCCAAGCACGGGAGAGTCTGATCCGCTGGAGAGCAGTGCATGAAGAGTTTCAAGCCATAAGGAGGGGCTTAACAGCCAACTGAATTGTTTCATCGTTAAAGGGAGATTATCGATAGTTGGTAATGGCGCATTGCGCACCCATAGCAGGTGTTTTGCCAAAAAAATGTCATAAGAGTCAACGGTATCGAGTGTCTCCCGGTAGGCGCGATCGACTTCTTCCAGAGTTTGTAAATAGGCGCTGTCCAGAGTAAGAGCGCTATCAAGCAGTTCTCTGCGGCTGGCCGCCAGTTTGACGAGATCAGCTTGAATACTCTCCGCCTCCTGTGCCGGGAGTGCTGCTGTCATCTGATGAATGTGGGAGTCGATATCGCGTAAATCGCGGCGCTCTTCGATGTGCCTGATCTGGCGCAATCCGGCTTTTACCATGAGCCGCTGGCGGGTTTTCGCTTTTTGACGAAAAGATTTGGTATCGGGAAGATTGCGGCGACGGTCGAGAAGAAGATGGCCGAGAACCTGGCTGTAGCCGGCGATTTCAACTTTCTCTCTGGTATGGCGGAAATCCTCTTCAATCGCGCGCACCCTGGCGGTTTTCTGCTCTTTTTCCAGTGTCAACTCCTCAAGATCTTGTGTTGTCTGCTCGAGTTCCTTGCTCAGGACGGCATTTTCTTCCGCCAACTCCAGGATCAGAGGGTGTTTTCCGGCGGACTCCTTTATATCGGTGTGTGCTTTCTCCCTGGCTTCCTCGATATCACTCTGCCGCTGTTGAATGAGCTTCTCTTCAAGCTGGCTGATTGAAGTATTGAGCTGTTTGATGCTCTCTTCAGCCTGGATTCGCTGCGCCTTCAGTAATTCGATGCGAGCCGACTGACCGAGTAATTCCTGATTGAGCATCTCGATTTCACTGTTGAGGGCTGCAGATCTGGCGCCAAGATTCCACCGCCTGGCCTCAGTCAGCAGTGGAAGTTGATCTGCAGGAGTGGGGAATTCCATCTCATTTTTAACATCCTGCAGATGCTGGGCAGCTGTTTCGAGTTGCTGGCGGATAGTTTCCGGCCGCAGTTTCTGTGATTTCAGTTGTTGATCCAGCCTGGCAAGTGTATTCAGCGTTGCAGAGACGGTGGATTTGTTTGTTATCAGAAGCTGTTCGACTCCTTCCATGGTCAAATTATCCGGCAGCTCCAGCAGTGCGGAGGCATCCTTGCTATCCTGCTCCTGAAGTTTATCCAGGATTGCCTTTACCTTTCCCCGTGACTGCTCTCTGCTCTGGATAAAATCAGTTGTTGCATCATTCTGGAAAATTACTTTTTTCTGCAAGTCAATGGTCGACTTGTAGAGCTCTATCAATTTATCCTTTGTTGCTTTCTCCAGCTGTTCTGATTCTTCCGCCGTCTTGATGGCATTATTCAGCCGCTCCTCAGGGACAAGGGTGTTTGAGCTGGCATCTGAAATGGCTTCAGCAGCAGCGTTGCTGCTGACAGTTGCCAGCAGTATCAGGGCAAGAGTCAGCCGAAACAGGGGGATTGCAATTCTCATCTGCGCTCTCTCAGGCTGGATGGTTGATTGTTGATATTGTCGTTAGGAAGATTAATAGAGAATATATGTTAAAGAAATGGAATGGAAGCATCGCTGCAACTCCTTTTGAGTTGGAATGTAGAATAGAAGGAGGAAACCGGAGAGAGTGAAGTGGTTGCGGATCCTGACAAATCCTTTACAATGCGCCGTTTCCGGATAAAAAGGGGAATCCTGCCTGTTATCCTGGAAAGCTGATTCGCATGAAATGTCAGGGCTTCTGTTAGCCCGGCATCCGTCTTTAATGATAATTTTTTCAACTCTCCTCTCGTATGGGTCACCACTGAGGTTTTAGAATGCCGCAAATTACGCTTCCTGACGGTTCATCCCGTGCTTTTGATCACCCCGTCACTGTTTTTGACGTTGCCGCATCGATTGGCCCCGGCCTTGCGAAAGCAGCACTGGCTGGCCGTGTGGACGGAGCATTGGTCGATACCTCGCATGTGATCGATACGGATGCCGAACTTGCCATCATTACCGACAGGGATGAGGATGGTGTGGAGGTGATTCGCCACTCGACAGCGCATCTGCTGGCGATGGCGGTCAAGGAGCTTTTTCCGCAAGTACAGGTGACCATCGGTCCAACCATTGAGGATGGCTTCTATTATGACTTCTCATCCGAACACGCCTTTACGCCGGAAGATCTGATCGCGATCGAAAAAAGGATGTCTGAACTGGTCAGGGCTAATATCGACATTACACGCTCCGAGATGGCGCGTGATGATGCGGTGGCATTTTTCCGTCAGCTCGGGGAGGAGTACAAAGCCGAGATCATTGCGTCGATTCCCGACAATGAGCCGCTGTCACTCTACACCCAGAATGAATTCACGGATCTGTGCCGTGGCCCCCATGTCCCGTCAACAGGAAAGCTGAAGGCTTTCAAGTTGATGAAGGTTGCCGGAGCCTACTGGCGGGGTGATTCCAATAATGAGATGCTGCAGCGAATCTACGGTACGGCCTGGCGGGATAAAAAGGAGCTGAAGGCCTACCTGCGGCGTCTTGAGGAGGCGGAGAAGCGTGATCACCGCAAAATCGGCAGGGCGCTGGATCTGTTTCACTCTCAGGAGGAGGCGCCGGGAATGGTCTTCTGGCACGACAGGGGCTGGCAGATCTATCTGACCATTGAGGATTACATCCGCACTAAATTGCGTGATCATGGCTATCAAGAGGTGTGCACCCCGCAGATTATCGACCGCTCCCTGTGGGAGAAGTCGGGTCACTGGGAGAAGTTCAAGGAGATGATGTTCACCACAGCATCCGAGAACCGTGATTATGCGATCAAGCCGATGAACTGCCCGGCGCATATCCAGATCTATAATCATGGCCTTAAATCCTATCGGGATCTGCCGCTGCGTCTGGCCGAATTTGGCTCCTGCCATCGCAACGAGCCATCCGGAACGCTGCATGGATTGATGCGGGTGCGTAATTTTGTGCAGGATGACGCGCATATCTTCTGTACGGAGGAACAGATCCTGAACGAAGTCTCCGATTTTATTGATCTGCTGTTCGAAGTTTACCGGGATTTCGGCTTTGAAGAGGTGCTCGTCAAGCTCTCGACACGACCTGAGCAGCGTGTTGGCGCTGACGAATTGTGGGACAAGGCGGAGAAGTCACTGGAAGATGCCCTGAACACGAAAAGTCTGGAGTGGGAGCTGCAGCCGGGCGAGGGCGCTTTTTATGGCCCCAAGATCGAGTTTTCACTGAAAGACTGCCTGGAGCGGGTGTGGCAGCTTGGCACCATCCAGCTGGATTTCTCCATGCCTGAACGCCTGGGGGCGCACTATGTCGCGGAAGATAACAGCAAGCAGACTCCGGTGATGCTGCATCGTGCAATCCTGGGTTCACTGGAGCGTTTTATAGGCATCCTGATCGAACACTATGCCGGCGCATTACCTGTGTGGCTCTCTCCGCTTCAGGCTGTTGTGATGAATATTACGGATAATCAGGCCGATTATGCCAATAAAATCGCAGAAACATTACAAAAATCAGGATTTAAAGTCGAAACAGACTTGAGAAATGAGAAGATCGGCTTTAAAATTCGCGAGCACACACTGCAACGTGTTCCTTTTATGCTGGTCGTTGGCGATCGTGAGATGGAAAACGGCACTGTTGCAGTACGCGCACGAGGCGGTAAGGACCTTGGTCCTATGACGATTGATGATTTGACTGTCATGCTCGCCGGGATGATAGAGAGTCGCAAATAGTTTTCGGAAGCATCGATAACTGATCGGTGCTTTTAATTTTTATACTATGGTGGAGATAGAATTATTGCTAAGCAAAGCAGGCGTAACCGTAACCGTCTGAACGATGACATTACCGGGAACGAAGTGCGCCTTATTGGCGCTGATGGCGAGCAGGCGGGGATCGTACCGCTCTCTGAGGCGAAGGAGACTGCAAAAATGGCCGGTCTGGACCTGGTTGAGATTCAGCCCAATGCAGAACCGCCGGTTTGCCGGATCATGGATTATGGCAAACATGTCTTTGAGGCCAAGAAGCAACGCCAGGTCGCCAGGAAAAAGCAGAAGCAGGTACAGGTCAAGGAGATCAAATTCCGACCGGCAACAGATATTGGCGACTACAAGATCAAGCTGCGGAATCTGATCAAGTTTATCGAGCAGGGAGACAAGGTAAAAATTACCATGCGTTTTCGTGGCCGTGAACATGCGCATCGTGAACTTGGTCTTGAAGTATTGCAGCGTGTAGAGAAGGATCTCGATGAGATTGCACAGATTGAACAAAAACCGGGAATGGAAGGGCGCCAGATGGTCATGATCATGGCTCCCAGAAAAACCTGACAGAAATTGCGTAGAACATGTCTCATTTTGACTACAAAGAGAAATCCTGAAGCTGTGAATTCAACAGGATGCATCAGGATTTCTCCCTTTGGTCGAAATGAGAATATGCAGGTTTTGCACGGACTTTTTGAGAAGTTACGCTTCAATATGGTAGTATGCTCCGTTAGATTATGATTCTGGCGGATTCGTGAGAATCCAGCCACACAAACAGCATCCTGGTGACAGGCATTACCTCGGGTGTTGTCTAAGTAACCCCCCGGTCTA